>Ga0081540_1001746_pt1 | contig 18261 bp, 18 predicted proteins | sample TabmetS2T1R1_FD_71024 | JGI IMG/M metagenome (GOLD analysis project Ga0081540, IMG submission 71024) | Tabebuia heterophylla rhizosphere microbial communities from the University of Puerto Rico - S2T1R1 | ecosystem: Host-associated > Plants > Roots > Rhizosphere ... | reverse complement strand
GAGGGGGACGCTGGCGGGAGAGGGAGGGCGGGGGGGGGGGGAGGGGGGCGGGGCAAGGACGTGAGGTGGGGAGAGAGGGGGGGCGAGTGAGTGCGAAGGGGGAGCGGCGGCGGGGGGGGACAGGGCGGCCGGGCCCCGAGCGGAGCGACGGGCAGCGGAGCGGGGGATGGGGGGACACGTCCTGGGGTTCGGGCGGGCGACAAGCCCGCCTGGGGTAACTCAGCGATGGGTACGGTCACGGGGTCTCGTCCACGGCTGGCTGATGAGTGGCAGGCGGGCGCCGAGCACGGCGAACGGTCGGGCGTCACCGGGGAAGAGATAGTTGCGGGCCAGGGCCTCGAACCCCATCGCGCGGTATAACCGGAACGCTCGCGTGTCGGCGTCTGGCGTCGAGAGCAACATCGACCGATGTGGGACGCCCGCCGCGAGCGACACGAGAATGCGGTGGCCGATGCCCTGGGCCTGATATGTAGGCAGCACGTGTATCTCGGAGAGCTCGAACGCGTCCGACATCCAGTCGGCCGCGACGCGTGGGGAAAGCGCCTTCCGGACCAGGTCGTGCCACCACTGGCCGGAGGCTGTCGTATACCCGTAGCCGAAACCGATCAGTGTTCCGTCAGGTCGGAGGGCGGCCCGGCAGCTGAACCCCCGATTCGTCGTGTGCCGGCGGGTGGTGACTGACCGCTGGGATCCGGCGTAGCCGGGATAGTTCATCGCGAGCACATAGATCGCCATCGCGTCGTTTACTCGCGCCGATAGCTGCGGGCCGGTCCACTCGCGGATGTGCACGTCACGAACGACGCCCCCGCCCTCGGGAGCCGACTGGCGCTCATCGTCGCGGGACGTGGTCATGAGACGCCGGCCATGGGGTCGCCACCATCGATCGTCCCGGTTGTCGCGAGCACCGCGAACCGCGCGAACAGCGCTTCCGCGAACCAGTCCCGCTGGGCCGCCTCGCCGATTACTGTCCGATGCGGTGCGCCGCCGTACGCGAAGCGGGTCAACGCGGCACTGTCCTGCCACAAGCTGAAGGTTCCCTGCACACCGACCGGCGCCTCCCCGATGCCAAAGGCGATACACAGGCCGTCTCGCTCGACGAGATCGGCATTGACTGCTGGAACCGACCGCCAGAACGCGGGCAGTTGAGAGATCCGGATCCGGCCACGGGTGATCGCGGCGACCGGACCGGCCCACGGATCGCCGGCCGGACAGCCGAATGCCACTCGGCGCGACCAGCGCCCCCGCGCCGCGAGCGGCCGAAGCGTCGCCGTCCAGATCTCCTCCGCCCCCCGAGTCCACGCTGACAATACCGAGGAGTGACCGAAGCGATGCGCGGCGTCGGCATCAACCCAACTCGCGATCAACATCCAGCGGGTCGCGTCCGCGTCGCGGATGCCGAAGCGGCCCGATCGGCACGCGACAAGCACTTTGGCGAACTCGACGCCAGGTGTCCGTCGGATTCGGCGGCGGTTGGCCGCCACCGCTACCAATGCCCGGGGGACCCGTCGGAGAGGCACGCGCCAGACGTGGATAGTGACCACGTCGACTCGGCCGAACCCGGGCATGACGACAGCCTAGATAGCTACGCTGATTGCAAACGCGGGCAGACGGTACGGCCGGCCGTGGGTGGACGGGGTCTGCTGGGTGCGTCAGCTGTGTAACCCGCACTCGATCTTCGATGTGCCGGCCCAGCGTCCGGCCCGGGCGTCCTCCCCGGAGGTGGTGCGTCGGGTGCACGGCGCGCAGCCCACGGAGCCGTATCCGTCGAACAGCAGGGGATTCACGAGCACGTGATGCTCAGCGATGTACGCGTCGACATCGGGCTCCGTCCACGCGGCAATGGGGTTCAGCTTGACCATCGACCGAGCCGCATCCCACTCCACCACCCGAGTGTTCGCGCGCGTGGGCGCTTCGTCTCGGCGTAAGCCGGTGGCCCATGCTTGGTACGGACGGAGGGCGGTGGCAAGCGGGGCGACTTTGCGCATGGCGCAGCATCGGTCCGGATCACGCGCGAACAGCTGCGCCCCGAACTCAGCATCTTGCTCGGCCACCGTCAGTCCGGGCTGGATGTTGTGCACGGTGACCGGCATCGTGGCCGCGACGGCGTCGCGGGTACCGATCGTCTCCGGGAAGTGATAGCCGGTATCGAGGAAGATCACGTCGACGCCGGGCCGAACCCGCGCCGCGAGGTGGGGGAGTACGGCGTCTGCCATCGACGATGCGACGCACCAGGCCGAGCCGAAGATCTCGTCGGCCCAGCGCAACACGTCGAGCGCCGAAGCGCTCTCCAGCTCGACAGCCGCTTGCCGCACGATTGCGGGCAGCTCACGCGTGTCCACGGTCACGGCTGCGATGCCTCCTCGGGTACCGACGTCCAATCCGCCGCCACGCCGACGTAGCCCAACCGAAAGACGCGACGGCATGCTCCGCACCGCCACTCGCCGTGCCGGTCGCCGAATGGACGTAAGTCTTCGTCGCCGCAGTAAGGGCAGTAAAACGGCGCCGCTCGCTCGGTCATCTCATCCTCATAGCAGCCAGTCTTCGTGGGCCCGGCTGACGTAGGCAGCGAACGTCTCACCCTCGGTTCGGCGCTCGAGGTAGCCCCGCAACACGCGTTCGGCATACTCCGGTGCCTCCGCTGCGGTCACCTTCAGGCCGCGAAACTTCCGTCCGAAGGCTGCTTCGCTGCCGAGCTGACCACCCAGATGAACCTGGAACGCCTCCTGGTCGGCGCCGCCCGCGCCGCGCGTGACGATGCCCTTGAACCCGATGTCCGCTACCTGGAATCGGGCGCACGAATTCGGGCAACCGTTGACGTTGATGGTGATCGGTGTATCGAAGTCGGGGAGGCGCTGTTCGAGTTCGGTGCGAATCACCTCCGCTCGAGCCTTGGTCTCCACGATCGCGAGCTTGCAGAACTCGATGCCAGTGCACGCGATCGTGCCGCGATGAAACGCTGAAGGTCGAACGGCGAGGCCTAGCTCAGCCAGGCGATCCGCCGTCGCCTCGACCCGGTCCGGCGGAACGTCGAGAACCACCAAACCTTGCTGAGCGGTCAGACGCACTCGTCCGTCGTGCGTGCCGACCGAGCGGGCCAGGTTGGCCACCTCGGACAGCGCGCTGCCCGAGGTGCGGCCCGCCGTGGTCGTTGCCCCGACGCTGCACCGGCCGTCCCGCTGGGCCTCGATTCCCACGTGGTCGCGATGTGCCGGCGAGGTGTCCGGCTCGGGCCCGTCCGGGAGCGCCCGGCCGAGGTACTCCTTCTCCAACACCTCGCGGAAACGCTCCACGCCCCAGTCGGCTAGCAGGAACTTCAACCGGGCGTGGTTGCGGGAGCGCCGGTACCCGTAATCGCGAAAGACACCCGTCACGCCTGCCCATACCTCGGCGACGTCATCCGGCTCGACGAAGACACCGATCCGCTGCGCGAACATCGGGTTGGTCGACAGCCCACCGCCGACCCAGAGGTCGAATCCGGGCGTGCCGCCCGGTCCCACGACGCCGACGAATGCGACGTCGTTGATCTCGTGGTTCGTGCAGTGCCGAGCGCAGCCCGAGATGGACGTCTTGAACTTGCGCGGCAGGTTGGAAAAGGCCGGATCGCCGAGGTACGTGTCGATGACCGAGCGCAGCGCCGGGCCCGCGTCGAGCACCGAGTCTGCGGCGACGCCTTCCAATGGGCAGCCGAGCATCACCCGCGGAGTGTCGCCACAGGCCTCGGTGGTCGACAGCCCGACTGCCTCCAGCTTCGTCCAGATGGTCGGCACATCTTCGATTCGGATCCAGTGCAGCTGGACGTTCTGCCGGTCGGTGATGTCGGCCAGGTCGCGGCCGTAGGCAGTCGCGACCTCACCGATCACCGCGAGCTGGTCTGCGCGTAGCGCGCCGCCGTCGATGCGAATTCGCATCATGAAGTACTCGTCCTCGAGGTCCTCCGGCTCGAGGATCGCGGTGCGGCCGCCGGGTATGCCCGGTGCGCGCTGCGTGTACAACCCGTACCACCGCATCCGGCCCCGCAGATCCACCGGATCGATACCGGCGAATCCGGTGTGCTGGTAGATGTCGATGATCCGGCGACGGACGTTCAACCCGTCGTCGTCACGTTTGGCCCGCTCATTGGGATTGAGCGGCTCGCGATATCCGAGGGCCCACTGCCCCTGTCCTTTACGCGCTGGCATGCGCGGCGTCCTCTCTGATTCCCGAGGGTGATCTACACCCGCAAGTGGCGGGTCAGGACGCGACGCGACAGGACGCCGACGTCACCCGGCGCAGGTCTACGTGCCGGCGCACGGTCAACCGGAGCGGGTGGACGCGGTTCATATCTCTAGGGTCGCATATTGACGCGACACCGCCGAATCGCGCGGCGTGATCGGCGCCATAGTGCCGGGCGCCCCGGTTGTTGGTGTGCGCGTCTGGGCTGTGCGACCATGTATGCCATGTCTACCGTCCGGCTGGTCGCACGGCTGCACGTCGATCTGCAGCGCGTCGTCAGCGCGGCGTGTCTGGCTGGCTGACCGGCCGGCTCCCTGATTAGTCGCCCGGCCCGGATCTTCCGGGTTCGGTATGCGATGGGCTGGCCCGCATTGCTGGCATCGGTCCGCCATGATCCCGCCCGCGTTTGGGCGGGACCTCGCCGCAGAGGACAGCCATGACTGCGACTGCTCCTGCTTACCCGATCGAGTCCATACGGGAGCGCGCCCAACCTGTTGGGGCCACCCTATGGCTCACCGGGCTGCCCAGCGCCGGAAAGTCCACAATCGCCGCGGCGCTCGCTGACCGCCTGCGGGCCCACGGGATCGCGGTCGAAGTACTCGACGGCGACGAGATGCGGACTCTGCTATCGCCCGACCTCGGATACTCCCGCGCGGATCGCGACGCCAACGTCGCCCGGATCGGCTGGGTCGCTGCGCGGCTCGCCCGCCATGGAGTTCTTGTTCTCGCCCCGGTCGTGTCTCCGTACCAGGCCGCGCGCGATCTGGTGCGCCGCACCCACGACCAGGCCGGTGTTCGATTGCTCGAGGTGCACGTGGCGACACCGGTCGAGGTGTGCTCGGTGCGCGACGTGAAGGGTCTCTACGCCCGGCAGCGAGCGGGTGACCTGCATGGCCTCACCGGCGTCGACGGCGACTACGAGGAACCGGCCCACCCCGAACTTCGCATCGACACGAGCGACTGCACCGTCGACGACGCGGTCGACCGGCTGCTCGCCCTGTTGCGCAAGGAGAATGTGCTGTGACAGCGCTGCTGCCCAGCCAGGTCGATCGATCCTGGCTTACTGACCTGGAAGACGAGTCGATCCACATCCTGCGCGAGGTCGTCGGACAGTTCGAGCGTCCGGTACTGCTGTTCTCGGGCGGCAAGGACTCCATTGTGATGCTGCACCTTGCCACCAAGGCCTTCTGGCCGGCCCGCATCCCGTTCCCGGTCATGCATGTCGACACCGGCCATAACTTCGACGAGGTCATGGCATATCGCGACCGCCACGTCGCCCGCCTCGGCATCAAACTCGTGGTGGCACGGGTGCAGGACTCGATCGATGCCGGGCGCGTGCACGAGACGCCGGGACAGTCCCGAAACCCGCTGCAGACCACGACATTGCTCGATGCCATCGCCGAGCACCGGTTCGATGCTGTGCTCGGCGGTGCTCGGCGAGATGAGGAGAAATCTCGCGCTAAGGAGCGGGTGTTCTCCGTCCGCGACGACTTCGGTCAGTGGGATCCCCGCAACCAGCGGCCCGAACTGTGGGATCTCTACAACGGGCGGCACCGCCGCGGCGAGCACGTGCGCGTCTTCCCGCTGTCGAACTGGACCGAGCTCGACATCTGGGCCTACATCGAGCGCGAGCGCATCGAGGTCCCGTCGATCTACTACGCGCATCAGCGCCCGGTGTTCCAGCGGGACGGCATGCTGCTGGCCGTCACGGCATGGACGGAGCCGTCGGCCGGCGAGATCGTGACGACCGAGTGGGTGCGCTATCGCACCGTAGGCGACGCCACGTGCACGGGAGCCGTCCGCTCGACGGCCGTTGACGTCCACGATGTGCTCGCCGAGACCGCCGCCGCGACGATCTCCGAGCGGGGCGCAACGCGGGCCGATGACCGCACCAGCGAAGCCGCCATGGAGGACCGTAAGCGGCAGGGGTACTTCTAGTGGTCACGACCGCGACCTGGTGTCCCGCGCGGGAAGCTTGATGATCTTCGACTTATCGCTGCCATCTGGCACTAAATCCAAGATCACGACCGACGATCTGGGACGCTAGCCCATGCCGGGTCGATTGTTGCGTGTCGTCACCGCCGGTTCGGTCGATGACGGCAAGTCCACGTTGGTCGGGCGGCTGCTACACGACGCGAAGGCGGTGCAGAGCGATCAGCTGTCCGCAGTGGAGATCGCGAGTGAACGCCGCGGCTACGACAGCGCCGATCTTGCCCTGCTTGTCGACGGACTGCGCGCCGAGCGGGAACAGGGCATCACGATCGACGTCGCGTACCGGTATTTCGCGACACCGCGACGCACGTTCATCCTCGCCGACACACCCGGCCACGTGCAGTACACCCGGAACACGGTCACCGGCGCGTCAACAGCGGACGTTGCGGTCATCCTCGTCGATGCCCGCAACGGAGTCGTCGAGCAGACGAAGCGGCATGCCGCAGTGGCTGCTCTGCTGCGCGTGTCCCACCTCGTGCTCGCGGTCAACAAGATGGATCTCGTCGGCTACGCCGAAGACGTGTTCGACCGAATCGTGACCGACTTTGCCGGAGTTGCCCTGTCGCTCCGCCTGGACCGGTTCACTCCAATCCCGATCGCGGCGCTGTCGGGCGACAACGTCGTGGACCGCTCGACCCAGATGGACTGGTACACCGGACCGGCCCTCCTGGAGTTTCTGGAAGACCTGGAGCCGGGCAAGCACAGTGACGTTCCGGCGCGTTTTCCCGTTCAGATGGTCCTTCGCCCTCGCACGGCCGAGCATCCCGACTACCGCGGCTACGCCGGTCGGGTCGAGGCCGGAGCGCTCCACGTCGGTGATCCGCTAGTGGTGCTGCCTTCGGGACGGCGTTCGACGGTAGCCGGTATTGATACCTCGGACGGACCGCTCGATGCCGCAGCTGCCGGTCGGTCCGTCGTGGTCCGTCTCGCCGACGACGTCGACGTCGCACGCGGTGACTTGCTGGCCGTCGATCGTGAGCCGCGCCCGGCGGCGCTGCGGGAACTGGTCGCTACCGTGTGCTGGCTGTCCGACCGCCCGCTCCGCCCCGGTGATCGCTTCGCGTTGCGGCACACAACTCGCGATGTACGGGCGGTCGTTGACGCCGTGCGGAGCCGTCTGGACGTGGCCACTCTTGACCAGGCCGATGCCGCAGAGCTCTCGTTGAACGACATCGGCAGCATCCAGTTGCGAACGGCCGAGCCACTCACCGTCGACACCTACGCCACGAACCGATCGACCGGAGCATTCCTGCTCGTCGACGAGTCGACGGGCGCAACCGTCGCCGCGGGCATGGTGGCCGGGCCAGCTGGGTAAGGTCAGTGCTCATCCGCCTGCGCGAGAAGATGCGCTGATGTCCGGCTTCCCACTATTGCTCGACGTGACCGCGCGCCGGGTGTTGGTGGTTGGCGGGGGAGCCGTGGCCGCGCGCCGCGCCGCTCGATTGGCCGAAGCCGCTGCCGCGGTCGACGTGGTGGCGCAAGAGGCATCGCCGCAGTTGCGGGCGTTGGGTATTCCGATCACCGAACGCGAATTCGTTGATCGTGACGTGGATGGCGCCTGGCTGGTTTTTGCTTGCACCGATGAACCGGAGGTCAATGAGGCGGTCGCGCGGGCGGCGGAGCAACGTGGCGTTTTCTGCGTGCGCGCAGATAACGCAGCCGGTGGCACGGCCCGCACGCCGGCAGTCGTCGAGCAAGACGGGATCACGGTAGCCATAACCGGTGGAGACGACCCAGGGCGTTCGACTGCCTTACGGGACGCCATTGCGTTGGCTCTCGAGGTCGGTGACCTGCCCGCCCGGCCCACGCGACCCCCGTCGCACGGATCGGTGGCATTGGTCGGGGGCGGCCCTGGAGATCCCGATCTGATCACCGTACGGGGCCGGCGTCTCGTTGCCGCCGCGGACGTGATCGTCGTCGATCGGCTGGCGCCTCGTGGACTGCTGTCCACGCTGCCCAACGACGTCGAGGTCGTTGACTGCGGCAAGTCGGCGCATCGGCACAACCTCACCCAGGACGAGATCAACGCGGTGCTCGTCGATCGAGCGCACGCCGGAAAGCGAGTGGTCCGATTGAAGGGCGGTGATCCGTTCGTTTTTGGCCGAGGGGGCGAGGAGCTGCTTGCCTGCGTGGCTGCCAACGTGCCGGTGACCGTCGTCCCCGGACTGAGCTCCGTGCTCGCAGCGCCCGCAGCGGCGACCATCCCCCTTACCCATCGGGGCGTAGCAGCTGACTTCACCGTCGTCTCTGGGCATCTCGATCCCGGTCGCGCTCCGGATACCGAACTCGACTGGGCTGGTCTCGCCGCTGGGCCGAAAACGCTCGTGCTCCTGATGGGCATGGAGCGGCTGGAGTCGATCTGCGCCAGGCTCGTGGCGCATGGACGCGACGCAGCAACGCCTGCAGCTGTCGTCCATCGCGCGACTCTCCCCGGGCAGCGGATTGTTCGCGCCCCGCTATCCAAGCTGGCGGATGCCGCGCGGACGGCCGACGTTGGAGCGCCCGCCGTCGTGATCATCGGCCACGTGGTCGACGTGCTGCCTGCACTGGAGTGATCCGCAGGCTTCGAGTGTCCCGCTAGGCGCGAACCCTGCCTTGCGCCCAGGCCTGCGCGTGGACTATCTTCGAACATATGTTCGAAGATAGGAGCCGCGTTATGCCAGAGTCGTCTAACGGCCCGGGCCCACAGCCGCCCGAGAACTCTCCAGAAAACCGCGCCGGGCTCGGCCTACTTGCACAGGCTCGGGCCGGGATGGCCGAGGCCCGTTTCGTGCTTGATCCCAGCGAGCGATTCCGGCTCGCCCATCTGGCCGCGTTGCGGGTTGCCGCCGCGCTGTTTGCGGCCCGGTCCCGTCCAGCGACGCGGCCACGGAGACTGAGGAGTGCATGGGCTCTCGTGGAAGCTGTCGCGCCGGAGCTATCCGAGTGGGCCGCGTACTTCGCCGGTTCTGCGGGCACCCGGGCAGCTGTCGAGGCCGGGGCCGTCAGCCTGGTGTCGGAGCGGGATGCGGATGAGCAGCTGCTGGCCGCCGAGCAGTTTCTCGCGGCGGTCGAACGCGAATTGGGGTTACTGGCCGCGCCGCTGGCCGGCTGAGGCCCGCCCCCGGTTGGCGGGACAGTCCAGGCGGCGGCGCGGCGACGTCGGATGTGGGGGTTAGTGTCGCTGACGTGAGCGGCACAGGCACGGACGTCCGGTCTGGTGCGGATATCGCGCGCGGATCGGCGCGCCGGCAGGACCGGGTGCGCGAGCTCGTCCTTGGCGCGCTGGAATCGGTTCGCGGGCGGGGTGGCGAGGCGAGGGTTTTGGACTGCGGCGGTGGAAGCGGCCGGCTCGCAGTGCCGCTCGCGGTGGCCGGTGCGCATGTCACGGTGATCGACATCAGCGTCGACGCACTTGCCGTGTTACGACGTCGGGCGGTCGAAGCAGGCGTCGCCGACCGCGTCGTCCCGGTTCAGGGCGACGTCGAGGTGCTCCCCGAGTCGATGACCTCCGGCACCTTCGATTTGGCCATCGTCCACGAGGTTCTCGAGGTGGTTGATCAGCCGGGATCCGTCCTGGCCGAGGTAGCTCGAGCGGTTCGTCCCGGCGGCTTGGTCAGCATCCTGGCCGTGAACCCCGCCGCCAGCGTGATATCACGCGCTCTGGCGGGGGATCTCGTCGCGGCGCTAGCAGAGTTGCGCGGGATCATCGTCGATTCAGCAGCTTCGGGACGGCTAGCCCCCGATGCATTGGCCGATATGGGCCGAGCGGCTGGACTCGTCATCGAGGCCACCAGCGGCGTCGGCGTGTTCTCCGAACTAGTGCCGGGCAATCGGGTGGAGGCCCCCGGCGGCTACGAGGCGCTGGCCGAGCTCGAGACGCTAGCGGCGTCGCGGTCGCCGTATCGGGACATTGCCGCACGAGTGCACGTCCTCGCCCGCCGAGGTGGCCGCCCTGGCGAAGGGCCCTCCCGATGACCAATAGCGCACCCAAGCCGAGCCGGTAGCGAATGGGGCGGAGCGCGGACATCCCGCGGGCCGAGGGTCGATTTGACGGCGACGACACCGGCTGCTCGATCCTGCACGTCGATATGGACGCGTTCTATGCCAGCGTCGAGATCCTTCGTCACCCCGAGCTTCGCGGCCGGCCGGTGATCGTTGGCGGCGGCGCGCGCGGGGTCGTCTCCGCGGCCTCGTACGAGGCCCGTGGGTTCGGCGTTCGCAGTGCGATGCCTATCGGGCAAGCGCTGCGGCGCTGCCCGGCCGCCGTGATCATCCCGCCGGATCACGCCAGGTACGCCGAGGTGTCCGCTGACGTGATGTCGATCTTGCGCGGCGTCACTCCGCTGGTCGAGCCGCTGTCGTTGGACGAGGCGTTCCTTGACGTCTCCGGGGCCGAACGCCGGCTTGGCCGGCCGGCAGCCATCGCGGCCCAAATCCGGGCCGACATTCGGGATCGACTTTCTCTGACGTGCTCGGTCGGGGTGGCGTCGACGAAGTTTGTGGCCAAGGTCGCATCGGCCCGCTGCAAGCCCGACGGGCTGTTGGTGGTGCCAGTGGATTCGACGCTGGACTTCCTGCATCCGCTACCGGTCACCGTATTGTGGGGCGTCGGGGCGCGTACCGCGGAGCCGCTCCGCCGGCTTGGGGTGCGCACGATTGGTGACCTCGCAAAGACGCCTGTGGACGTCCTGCGTCGAGCGGTCGGCGAGGCCGGTGCCGATCATTTGCACGCACTGTCCTGGGGCCGGGACCCGCGCCCCGTCCAGGATCGAGACCCGGAGAAGTCGATCAGCGCTGACCACACGACCAGCGTTGACCTGACTCACGAGGCAGAGGTGCGTCGCGAACTACTTCGACTGGCCGGAGAGGTCAGCGAACGGGTCCGTCGGCGCGGTTTGGTGGCTCGGACGGTCGGAATCAAGATCCGGTTTGCGGACTTCCGCACGATCACCCGAGTTCGTACGCTGTCCAGCTGGACGGACTCGACGGCCGTTGTCTACACCGCGGCCGCGGACTTGTACCGCTGCCTGCGACTCGACCAACCGCGCATCCGGTTGGTCGGGGTCAAGTGCGAAAACCTCCGTTCCGCCTCGGAAGCGCCCGAACAACTCATGCTCGACACATCGGCAGTTCAGTCGCCGGTCGACGTCGCTCGACCCGGCGTGGATCGGGCTGCCGATACGGCGAAGGGCCGGTTCGGGGGCGATGCCGTGAGGCCGGCCACCCTGCTCGCCCAGGTCCGCCGCGCACCTCAGGATTCGTCAACCTCAGATCACAATTCGGCGTGATCCGGCGGGCAACTTTCGCCATTGAGAATCGGCTCGTATGCTCGTCAGTACGACCACTTCGCACACAACCGCGGCGAGGCTCACCGCGCAAACATGAAGGAGGGCACCGTGCCGCTCTCCGAGCACGAGCAACGCCTTCTCGACCAGATCGAACAGGCGCTGTATGCCGAGGACCCTAAGTTTGCTTCCTCGGTCCGGTCGGCGCGGTCGCGCTTTCGAGCGCGTCGATGGATCGTCATGGCTTGCTTCGGCATCGCCGCCGGTCTCGCAGTCGTGCTGGTTGGCCTCGCAACGAAGATCGTCGTGCTCGGTGTCCTCGGCTTCGTCCTCATCCTCGGATCGTGCGTATACATTGCTACCGCGCTGAGTAACCGGTCAGGAAAGGCCTCAGACAGTGCTCCGGGTGGCACCAAGAGTCGTGGCACAGGCGTCCGCTCCCGGATGGAAGACCGGCTACGCCGGCGGTTCGAAGAGAACTGAGCCTCTCCCCAGTCCGGACCTGATCGGTTCACGCGCGCCCGCCGGTTGGCGGTCGCCGGCGCATTTCTGCGCTACCTCCTCATTACCTGCCGCGTCGTTTGCGCACCGCGAGTCTCGCAGTCAGCGGACTCCGCGTGGCCGGAACTGAATGCTGATGCGCGGGCCCACGGCGTTTGCCGTCTTCGGAACCGCGTGCTGCCACGTCCGCTGCGCACTCCCGCCCATCACCAGCAAGTCGCCGTGCCCGGGTTCGTAGCGGTGCCCGACGCCGCCGCGGAGCGGCCGGAGCGCGAACGTGCGGGGCGCGCCGAGGGACACAATCGCCACGACGGTGTCCTGGAAGGATCCGCGGCCGATGCGGTCGCCGTGCCAGGTAACGCTGTCGCGACCGTCCCGGTACAGGCATAGCCCCGCGGTCACGAACGGCTCCGCGCGCTCGGTTGCGTAGTGCTCGTCGAGGGTCTGCCGAGCGGCCGCCAACGCCGGGTGGGGAAGCGGCTCGCCCTCGTCGTAGAAGCACAGCAGGCGGGGCACGTCAACCACGCGGTCGTACATCGGGCGGCGTTCCGCCCGCCAGGGAACGTTCCGAAACAACCATTCGAACAATGCATCGGCGCCCGTCATCCAGCCCGGGCGAATATCGACCCACGCGCCATCGCTGAGCTCGGTCCGCCGCACGGTGTCGCCCAGCGGCCCAGGGCCAACGGTGTCAGTGACGTCGAGCAACGTCGCCTGGAAGTTCGCCGCCATGGGGATAGCCTACGCCTGATTCTCGAACATTCGTTCGAGGTGTTCGTTGTGTTCGCGCTCGTTGGTGGGACGTGCGGGCCTAGCGGGTGGAATCAGTGCCGGCGCAAAGTGCGACGCAGCCAGCTCACCGATCCCGGCAGTATGCGCGCGCGAACCCGGTCGGATCGGCTGCGGCGAGCCCGCAAGGACGCTTCGACCTCACGCAGGTCGCTGACCAGATCGGCCTCGGTCGTGGGCCGCGAGCTCGGGGGCGCGTACCGGGATACCTCGACCGCGGTCGCCAGGCTGTGCAACGCCGCCTCGGCCTCCGACCCGGAGACAGCTTCCTCGCGCAGCCAGCCCTCGACCTGGCGCGGGGTGCGCACCGGCGACCAGACGTAGCCCAGATCGGTCGCGGTATCGGCAAGTTCAGCCCACAGCGGGTCCGGACCGGCGCGCGCGGCCCGCAGCCGAGCTCGCCGGCGCTGCAACCGCACCGCGGCGGGGGTCAAGAACAGCGCGCCGACGAAGATCACGGCAGCCAAGATGGTCCACAACAACCAGCCCGGGCCGCCTGATCCACTCGAGCTACCCGGCGCCGCCGAGTCCGCGCCGAGGCCTGCTGTCTGCCCGGCCGAGTTGCTCACCCTGGGAACCGCGGTGCCGGGATCCGACGCGTTCGTCTGTGCGGGGTGCGGCGCCCACGCCAGCGCGGCGGCGCGAAGCGGATCCTGCTGCTGCAGGGGCGTCGGGTCGAACGGGACCCACCCGGCGCCGCCGAAGTACGCCTCGACCCAGGCGTGCGCGTCTTGGGTTGAGACGGTGAATTTTCCGTTCTGGTCGGGGCTGCGATGGGTGTAGCCGATGACGACGCGTGACGGTATCTGCTCGATTCGGAGCATGACGGCCATGGCCGCCGCGTACTGCTGGCAGAAGCCCACCCGGTTGTTCAAGAAGTCCAGTAAGTCGTTACCCGACGTCCCCGTCTTGGTCGAGGTGCTGTACAGGAAGTGGTTCGCCGGGTTGACGAAGAACTCGAAGACGGCTCGCGCCTTCTCGTAGTTACTGGTGGCCGTGCCGACGGCAGTCCTCACAATATTGATGACGTCGGGCGGGACCGACGGCACACGGGTGAGACGGGAGATCGCGTCCGGCGACAACGACTCGCCGGCGACGTTCAAGTCCGCTGTCGTCGGCTGGGTCTCGGACACGTCCTCGGTGTAGGTCGTGTCCTTGTTGACCCGATTCGTGACCACGAGCTGGTTCGTGGGACTCCACGACGCGCCCGTGGGTCCGGACAGTGATGTGGGATTGGCGAAGATCGGCGCGTTGCCGCGCAGCGTGGTGTTGACGGTGACGCGGGCCTGATAGGTGACTTGCGGGCCGGCAGAGCGAGGGTCCGCCGCAAGGCTGCCGCCGAGCGTGAGCAGGCCCTGATTGTCGCCCGAGGGCGTCCATGCCTTCCCGTTGTAGTCGTCCAGCACCTCCTGGCGCAGGTAGAACGGGTTGTGCTTCGAATCGCCGATGTACGCGACGGTGAGAAGCTGAATCGGGTTCGTCCGGGTGAGCTCGCCGCGAAGGGCGGCTAGCGGATCCAGGGCAACCCCGCCTCCGGGGCCGTCCCCGAGCCCGCTGCCGCCACCGTCGTGAAACGTGTCGGCGAGGACGTTGACGCTCCGGATGGGAAGCAGGAAGGGTACGCACAATGCCGCGACGATCGCGATCACCCCGATGCGGCGGCCGGACAGCGCCTGCACCGGGGTCGGCCGCGGCCCGGCTGCGCGGGGCATGACACGGCCCCACCGCACCAGCTCGTCCCGGCGGTCGGAGGCCAGTAGGAGCAGGTAGCCGCCCGCAGCGGCAGCGAACCACACGAGGCCAACCGGTTGGCGGGGTACCGCGCCCGATACAGTCAGGATGACGAGGAACGGGATGCCGGCCAGCGCCGGCCGTCGCGCGACAACCGCAATCAGATCGATGGCGATCGCGAACAGCGCCGCTTGGGCGGCCAGAACCATCTGGATCGCGACAGTGGACTGTAACGGGGCGACTTCGTCGCGGATCGAGTCGCGCACGTCGGCGTCCAGGATGGCGACGTCTTTCCAGGCGCCGGGTCCGGGAATCAAGCCGATTATGGCGTGATCCGGTACATAGCGGTGCGTGAGGTAACAGACGGCAAGGAGCAGTCCCGGAAGTAAATGCCAGACCTTCGGTTGGGAGTACAACCGAAGTGCGGCCGCCGGGACCAAGACGAGAACCATCACGACCCAGACGTCCGTGAGCCAGCCCCAATCGGTGAACAGCTCACGCAGCGGAAGGACGGCCAGCGCGCAGGCGACGAGGCCGGCCATAGTCCGCCGGAAGTCCGCTGAGGCTGCAAGCGAGCTGGATCCGATTGTGGAAACCACCCGGCTGGTCATGCCGGCTCGGCTCTCGCCACACTCGTGGGGGTCGTGAGCGCCCGCTGTCCCATGAGTTGCCGCCACACGATCGGCGTCGTATCGGCTGAGGTAGCTCGAACTACCCACCAACCGGCAGCTCGGAGAGTCTCGACCGCCGACACATCGAACTCCGCCGACGGGGGTTGCGGCTCGGGCGCAACACCGCCCGCGCGACCACGACGCCAGGTCGGGGTATCGAGCAAGATCGCAAACGGTGCGCCGCCGGATCCGCGTGCCTGCACGGTGGCGAGTGACCGGGCACCGGCGAGGTCGAGCCGGCCAAGTACGGCGATGACCGTGGAGTCACGGGCCGCGTCGCGAATGATGGGCACTAGGTCGTGCAGATCGTTGGCGCCGCTCGGGCGGACCTCCGCCAGGTGCTCGACGAGTTCCCATGCGCCACCGAAGCGGACACGTTCCGCATCGGATACCGATTCGACCAGGCTGAGCTCTCGGCCCTGATGGGCGAGGTGACTGCCGATGCTGGCGATCGCGCTGATCGCCCACTCCAGACTGCTGGTTCGGCGGATGTCTGGCGGCGGTTCGTCCGGCTCTGCCGGCTGCATCGATGAGGTGTCGATCACCGTGTCATGCGCACCCGCTCGCAGGTCGAGCACGAGCGTGGCATGGCCCTGCCATGGCCGTTCCTCGTGACGCACCATCAGCGTGCCGATCCGGGCGGTGGATCGCCAGTGGATCTTGCGAAGGTCGTCACCATGCCGGTATTCGCGGGTCGACGCGTCGTCGGCGCCATGCGATCCGATCGAGTGGCTGCCGGCGTTCTCGCCGACATCCACCGAATAGGGCGGCTGTGCTTGCGGGAGTGCGTCGACGACCGGCGCGACCACGAACGCCGATGTGGCTGTGAACGACCGTGAGGTATCGATGAGCCCGAACGGGTCAGTGAGCCGCATTCGGAGCGGGCCGGCGCTGTATCGCCCACGGCCGAGCCTGGGCAGGCGGTAGGCCACGCTGCGGGACTCTCGACCCGAAAGGCCGTCGAGTGAGAAGCGGGCGCGGCCGGTGATCTGGACCGGCAACCGGTCCTCCAGCATGAGTGGGCCAGTCGGGAGCACCGAGCGGTTGGTGAGGGTGAGTGCGACAGATACGTCGGTGCCGAGCACCGATCGCGGGGGGGTGACCGAGCGTCTGCTGGCAATTGTCAGCTGGGAACGGTTGACCACGAGCGCGGCCACGATCGGAGCGGCGAGCACCAGGGTGCCGGCGCGAGCGAGATCGACACTGCCGAACAGCAGTCCGCACACGAGGGCGGTGAGCCCGGCGGCGAGCAGGCAGCGCCCGCGGGTGGTGAATCCGGCGCGCAGCTGTTGGAACCGGGATTGCGCCATGACCGCTAGAGCCGTGCAGTCTGATCGCTGGGAATGGGCACCGAACCGACGATCTTCGCCAACGCGTCCTCGGCGGTGCGTCCGCTGATCTGGGTCTCTGCGGTAAGGAGCAGCCGGTGGGCCAGCACCGGAGTGGTGAGCCCTTGAATGTCGTCGGGAATGACGTACTCCCGGCCGGCCAGGGCGGCCCACGCCTTGGCCGCGCGCAGCAGCTGGAGCGTGGCTCGGGGGGATGCGCCGAGGCGCAGATCCGGAGACTGCCGGGTTGCCTCGGCCAGGTCGACGGCATATGCCTTGATCGACTCGGCCACGTGGACGCCGCGCACTGCTTCGATCAACGCCCGGACTTCGCGAGCGTCCGACACCGGCGGAAGGGTGGCGAGCGGGTCGACACTCGCGTGCTCGCCCAGCATGGCGATTTCCGCGGCGTGATCCGGATAGCCCATCGAAATCCGAGCCGTGAACCGGTCTCGCTGAGCCTCAGGTAGCGGGTAGGTCCCTTCCATGTCGATCGGATTCTGCGTAGCGAGAACGAGGAACGGCGATCCGACCGGATACGTCACCCCGTCGACGGTGACTTGGCGCTCCTCCATGCACTCCAGCAGGGCGGCCTGAGTCTTCGGCGAAGCGCGATTGATCTCGTCGCCGACGACGATGTTCGCGAACACCGGGCCCGGCTTGAACTCGAAGTCGCGTGACTCGGTGTTGTAGATGCTGACGCCGGTGATGTCACTCGGTAGCAGGTCGGGCGTGAATTGGACACGCCGCACAGTGCAGTCGATTGACCGTGCAAGTGCCTTGGCAAACTTCGTCTTGCCGACCCCAGGCACGTCCTCGATCAGTAGGTGACCCTCGGCCAACAGGACGGTAAGTCCGAGACGGATCGTGTCCGCCTTGCCTTCGATGACTTGCTCGATGTTTACGGCGATGCGTTGCCCGGCCGCCGCGACATCGCCCATCGCGCGGAACGTCGCGACACCGTCCGGGTACCCCTCGTCCACGCGGCCTCCCAGTCGACCAACCACTCCGGCCGCGCTCGTCGGCAACCGTGTGCATATCGAGTATTGCCGAGCGCGCGGATCTAGGCATCCTGCCGATGGCCGCGTGAGCACCTCTAGCACAGCCACGTGATCATCTCGGCTGGCTCGCCGGCTGGTGTGTCTTGCCCCAAGTGGAGTGAAGTGGGGTATGGTGGGGCATCGTGGGGGAGATCATCGCTCGGTGGGGCATTCGGGTGGGGAGGCGGCCGGCATGTTTCTCGGCACGCATACCCCCCGCCTGGACGAAAAAGGCCGGTTGATCCTGCCGGCGAAGTTCCGGGACGAGCTGGCGGGAGGTGTCGTGATCACCAAAGGGCAGGAGCGCTGTCTCTACGTCTTTCCGACGCCCGAGTTCCAGCGGATCGCGGGGCAGCTGCGCGAGCAGCCGGTGACGCACAAGGCCGCACGGGCCTACAGCCGGGTCTTCTTCGCCAGCGCGCATGACGAGGTGCCCGACAAGCAAGGTCGGGTCACCATCCCGGCACACCTGCGGGAATACGCGGGTCTCGCCAAGGAGCTGGTCGTGATCGGCGCCAGCACCCGGGTCGAGATCTGGGACAAGCAGGCCTGGGACACCTACCTCGCGGAGAGCGAAGACGACTTCGCCGACATCGAGGAGGGGGTGCTGCCCGGCGGACTGTAGGGCGACGTCTCTCCGGGTCCCGCGAAGACCCGGATCGACCGCCGTTCGCCCGTCGTACCGCGAGATCTCCACCCGCTCCACCCCTGGCGTCCCTTCCCCGGTGCC
>Ga0081540_1001745_pt1 | contig 18281 bp, 22 predicted proteins | sample TabmetS2T1R1_FD_71024 | JGI IMG/M metagenome (GOLD analysis project Ga0081540, IMG submission 71024) | Tabebuia heterophylla rhizosphere microbial communities from the University of Puerto Rico - S2T1R1 | ecosystem: Host-associated > Plants > Roots > Rhizosphere ... | reverse complement strand
TGCTCGCCGCTTTAAGCCTGGGGCCTTCCTATGCGCATGTCCTGGAGTCGCTGCCGAGGCTGACGGTCTGGTCCCGTGAATTGTGGCGGGGGACGACCGTCTTTTTTCGCCAGTTTGTATGGTTTGCAAGGGTTGGCGGGGCGGGCGGTGTCGCGGGGGTCGCCGCGGGGGCCGCGCTGGCGGTCTTCGGGGAGCGCCTCGGCCCCGCGCAGGTCCTCGGCGGCGCGCTGGTGCTCTCGGCCGTGGTCATCCTCCAGGTGGCCCCGCGCCGGCCCGCGCCGCTCCCGGAGCCGGCGCCCGCGGCGTCCTGAGGCGCGCTCCGGGCTGGCGGGCGGGAACACGGTCGACGTAGGGTCGTCCGGTCGGTGACCCGACCTACCGGAGGTGCCCCATGCAGGTCCGACTGCCCCTGCTCATCGCGGCGGGAGCGCTGGCGGTGGCGCTCACCGCCGCGACGCTCGGCGATGCCGCCACCAGCGCCGTCGGCCGGGCGCTCTTCGCCCGCAACGCAGGCACCGTCAACGGGATCGGGGCGTCGAAGACGCCCAAGGCGAACAAGCTGGTCCCGCTGGGCCGCGACCGGAAGTTCCCGCGCTCTGTGATCCCGGCCGTCCCCGGGGTGCAGGGGGTCCGGGGTCTGACCGGAGCGCAGGGCCCCGCCGGCCCGGCGGGTCCCCCGGGGGCGGCGGGTCCGCCCGGCGCTCCGGGCGCCTCCGGCCGGAGCCCGCTGACGCCCCTCCAGAGCGGGGAGCGCGTCTTCGGTGTCTTCGCCGTCCAGGGTCAGAGCACGAACCTCTGGACCGGCGCCTCGATGCCGGTGCCCGCGTCCATCCCGATCGACAGCTTCCACGTCGCCGTCGCCCCCGTGGCCGGCAAGACCACGGATGACGTGCCCGGCTCGGGCTGCACGGGGACGGCGGCCGATCCGGTCTCCGCGCCGGGCTTCGTCTGCGTCTACCCCGCCATCGCCTCCGCGGGTCTCACCTCGCTGTTCGGCTGGGGCGCGCTCTGCTCCTGCGGGGACGCGAAGGTTGCCGGCGACGGGAGCCGGTTCGGCTTCTACGTCCAGGCCAACGGCGGCGCGACGTTGAACACCGCCAGCGGAGTCTGGGTCTACACCGCGCCGTGACGCCGGTCAGGCGCGCTTCCAGGCCAGGAGGGCCCGGGCGAGCCCGCCGCCGTCGGCCCCCGGGGAGCGCAGCGCGCGCTGGTGAGCACCCCGGCGCGGGGCCCCAGCCGAATGGGGGGGGCCGCCGCGGGGTAGCAGAGTAGGCATGCCGACGAAGACCCAGCGGGAGCGCGAGGCAGCACAGCGCAAGGAGAAGCTGGATCGCATCAAGGAGCAGGTGGACGACGGGTCGCTGGTCATCCGCCAGATGACCGATGCGGAGCGCAAGCGCTTCTCGAAGAAGGCGCCGGCAGATGACGCCGAGGCCGCCAAGCGCCGTGATCGCCGCAGCCGTCGTCGCACGGCCATCTCGCGGCCGCTGCCGCCTGCGCGCCGCAGCTGAGCCCACCAGCAAGCTGGCAGGACCGGCCCGGCGATAGCCTGCGCCGCGATGAAGCTCGTCTCCTTCGCCATCCGCGATGGCGCCCGTCATTGCGGCGAGGTCCGCGACGGCCGCGTCGTTGCCTTCGACGACGGCTCGACGGTCCGCGACCGGCTCGTCAGCGGGGACCGCACGCCGGCTGCGGGCTCGGGCTTCGCCCTCGACGAGGTCCAGCTGCTCGCGCCGCACGCGCCGGAGACGATCTTCGGCATCGGCCTCAACTACGCCGCCCACGTCCTCGAGGGCGGCCGCGAGCTGCCCGAGGCTCCCGTCGTCTTCATGAAGACGCCGCGCTCCGCCGCCGACCCGAGCGCGCTGGTCAGGGCGCCCGCCGTCGTGCGGCGCCTCGACTACGAGGGCGAGATGGCGATCGTCATGGGCGCCGGCGGTGAGATCGCCGGGTTCGCGGTGGCCGACGACCTCAGCGCGCGCGACCTCCAGCGCCGCGAGCCGCAGTGGACGCGCGCCAAGGGCTTCGACGGCTCCTGCCCCTTCGGCCCGTGGGTGACCACTGCCGACGAGGTGCCCGACCCCGACGACCTCGGCCTTCGCACGTGGGTCAATGGCGAGCTGCGACAGGACTCGCGCACCAACGACCTCATCTTCTCGGTGGCCGAGCTCGTGGCCTTCCTGCAGGAGACGTGCACGCTCGCGCCGGGCGACCTCATCCTCACCGGGACGCCGAGCGGCGTCGGCGTCTACATGGACCCGCCGCAGTTCCTGCAGACCGGCGACGTGGTGCGGATCGAGATCGAGTCGCTCGGGGCGATCGAGCACGCCGTCGCCTGATGCGGGCCGCGCTGCTCGCGACCATCGTCCTCGCGGTCGCCGCGCCTGCGGCGGGCGCCGCCACCAACCCGTGGATCGAGACCCGGCCGCTGGACATCGCCCATCAGGGTGGCGAGGACGAGTTCCCGTCGAACACGATGTACGCGTTCAAGCGCGCGCTGCAGGTCGGCGCCGACATGCTCGAGCTCGACGTCGGCGTGACCAAGGACGGCCAGGTCGTCGTCATGCACGACACGACGGTCGACCGCACGACCAACGGCCACGGCACCGTCGCGTCGTTCACCCTCGGGCAGCTGCGCAGGCTCGACGCCGCGTACTGGTTCTCGGGCGGCGACAGCGCCTACAGCCACACGCGCGCGCGCAACACGTACTACCTGCGCGGCGTCGTCACCGGCAAGCGCCGCCCGCCGAAGGGCTTCACGAAGGCCGACTTCCGAGTGCCGACGCTGCGCGAGGTGCTGCGCGCCTTCCCGCACACCCCGATCAACGTCGAGATCAAGGGGCGCACGAAGGCCGAGGCGCTGCAGGAGTACCTCACCAACGCCGACGCGCTCGCCCGCACACTGAAGGGCGTCCAGCGCCGCGACGTCATCGTCGTCTCGTTCAAGCAGCAGGCGGTGGACCGCTTCCGTCAGCTCGTGCCGCAGCTGCCGGTCGCGCCCGGCATCGATGGCGCCGCGAACTGGCTGCTCAACGGCGGTTCGCCCGGACCGGGCGTCGTCGCCTTCCAGCTGCCGATCACCTACGAGGTCGGCGCCCAGACGCTGCAGATCACCACGAAGGACAACGTCGCCCGCGCGCACCGCGAGGGCTTCGCGTGGCACACATGGCTCAGCGACGACGGCGAGAGCCCGGCGATCTGGAGCACGCTCCTCGACGACGGCGTCGACGGCGTGATGACCGCCAAGCCCAAGGCGTTCGCGGCGCTGCTGCGCAAGCGCGGCCACCGCCTGCACGGCAAGCCACCGACGCGCTGAGGGGTGCCGGAGCGGGCCGCGCAGGCGGGCCCACAGGCGGTTTCAGTGCTTCTCGATCACGCGGTCGATGAGCCCGTACTCGGCCGCCTGCTCGGGGTTGAAGAAGCGGTCACGCTCCATGTCGGCGTGGACCTGCTCGATCGACTGCCCCGTGTGGTGGGCGTAGATCTCGTCGACGCGCTGGCGAGTGCGCATGATCTCGCGCGCGTGGATCTCGATGTCGGTCGCCATCCCCTCGAAGCCGGCTGACGGCTGGTGGATGAGGATCCGGCTGTTGGGCAGCGACATGCGCTTGCCCTGCGCGCCGCCGGTGAGCAGGAGCGAGCCCATCGACATCGCCACGCCGATGCAGATCGTCGCCACGTCGGGCTTGATGAACTGCATCGTGTCGTAGATCCCGAGGCCCGCGTAGATCGAGCCTCCCGGCGAGTTGATGTACAGCGAGATGTCCTTGTCGGGGTCGACCGACTCGAGGTGCAGCAGCTGGGCGACGATGAGGTTGGCGATCTGGTCGTCGACCGGCGTGCCGAGGAAGATGATGCGCTCGTTGAGCAGCCGCGAGTAGATGTCGTACTCGCGCTCGCCGCGGGCGGAGCGCTCGACGACCATGGGGACGAGGGGCATGCCGATGAATGTAGCCCCTCGCCCCTGCCGGTCGCTCAGCCGTTGAGCAGCGCCATCATGTTCGCCGCGTAGCGATCGCCGGTGACCTGCGGCATCGCGTCGGCGATCTGGCGCAGGTCCTCGCCGGTCAGCTCGACGTCGAGGGCGCCGATGTTCTCCTCGAGGCGCTCGATCCGGCGGGTTCCGGGGATCGGGACGATGTCCTCGCCCTGGGCCAGCACCCACGCGAGCGCGAGCTGAGCGGGAGTCACGCCCTTGCCCGCGGCGAGCTCGTTGACCTTGTCGACGAGGTCCAGGTTGCGCTGGAAGTTCTCGCCCTGGAAGCGCGGATTGCTGCGGCGGTAGTCGTCGGCGTCGAAGTCGTCGATCGAGCGGATCGCGCCGGTGAGGAAGCCGCGGCCCAGCGGCGAGTAGGCGACGAATCCGACGCCGAGCTCGCGGCAGGCCTCGAGGATGCCGTCCTCGGGGTCGCGGGTCCACAGCGAGTACTCGGTCTGCAGCGCGCTGATCGGGTGCACCGCGCCGGCCCGCCGGAGGGTGTCGGGGCTCGCCTCGCTGAGGCCCAGGAAGCGGACCTTGCCCTCCTCGACGAGCTCGGCCATCGCGCCGACGGTCTCCTCGATCGGGGTGTCGGGGTCGACGCGGTGCTGGTAGTAGAGGTCGATGTGGTCGAGGCCGAGGCGGTGCAGCGAGCCTTCGCAGGCGCGGCGGACGTACTCGGGGCGGCCGCTGACGCTGCGTGCGGTGGGGTCGTCCGGATCGCGCACGATGCCGAACTTCGTGGCCAGGACGACCTCGTCGCGGCGATCGGCGATCGCGCGGCCGACGAGGCGCTCGTTCGTGTGCGGCCCGTAGGCGTCGGAGGTGTCGAGGAAGCCGACGCCGAGGTCGAGCGCCCTGTGGATCGTGGCGATCGACTGCTCGTCGTCGGTGGCGCCGTAGAACTCGGACATGCCCATGCAGCCGAGGCCGAGGGCGGAGACGGTGAGGCCGGAGCGGCCCAACGTGCGTGTCTGCATGGAGCAGATCGTAGCGCCGAACTTGACGTTGAACGTGAAGATGTGATTTTCCCAGGCAGCCGCGCCGCCGTTGTCGCATCCGCGCTCAAGTTCGGCGGCCGGCGCGCCGATGAGGGGCTGTCGGCTGGAGGCCGGCGCGGTCCAGCGGTTTCGTCACGCTCAAGGAGGACGCAGTGAAGCTGAAGGGGATCGCGGTGGCCGCGGCCGTGGCCGGTCTGGCCTTGACGTCTGCGGCGAGCGCCCACGCCGCCTCGAGCACGGCGGTGTGCGTCAAGAAGAGCGGAACGGTGCGCTTCGTCACGGCGAAGGTCAAGTGCCGCAAGGGCGAGCGCAGGATGAGCCTGCAGGGCAAGACCGGCGCGACCGGCCCACAGGGCCCGGCCGGGCAGACCGGCCCGGCCGGAACGACGGGCGCGACCGGCCTGCAGGGCAAGCCCGGCCTGACCTTCCTCTCGGGGCCCGCAGCCGGCACCTGGTCGCCGACGTTCGGCATCGGGACCGGTGTGTCGTTCACCCTGACCGACCCGGGACGGGTGCTGGTCACGGGGTCGGCCAACGTCAACGTCACCTGCAGCCCGGGCAGCCCACAGATCGGCTGGGTGCTCTTCAAGGGGGCGACGATGATCCCGATCGGCGGGTCGCAGTTCACGCCGCCGACCGGCGCCGCCCGCCTGCCGCTGGTCGGCGTCACCTCGACGCTTGCGCCCGGGACCTACGACGTCGACGAGTACGCCGGCTGCTCGGGCGGCGGCACCATCCAGGGCGGCAGCTCCATCGGCTCGGGAGCCGCCTGGGTCTTCCTCCTCGACGCGTAGGCGAGGGCTATGCGGCCGAGCGCTCGCGGTCGCGCATCCGCTCGACCGCGGCGCGCAGCTCGTCGCGCAGCTCCTCGAGGCCCTCGATCCGCGCCTCGGTCTCGGCGAGGCGACGCTCGAGGAGCGCCAGCATCTTCTTGCGCCCGCGCACGGCCGTCCGCTCGCCGAAGTACAGCGGGATGATCTCGGCGATCTCGTCGAGGGTCAGGCCCATGCGCTTGAGGAAGTCGATCTTGGCCAGGCGCCTGACGGCGTCCTCGCCGTATTGACGATGCCCGCTGGCCTCGCGGCGCTCGGACTCGAGCAGCCCGAGGCCCTCGTAGTAGCGGACCGTGCGGGTGGTGACTCCCGCGCGCCGGGCGAGCTCGCCGATGCGCATGCGACCGAGGATAGAGCGGCACCGTGACGCGAAGCGTCAGGTTCGGCCGAACCTCCCGGTGCGCCGGGACGCATTGCCCTGGCGCGCGGGACGCGTCCGGCCGCACCATTTGCCGCGTGATCGAAGACGACGAGCTCGACCGGCTGTACGCCTGCGCGCTGGCCTGGACCTTCGCGCCGGCGCCCGCGCTGGAAGCCGTGCACGCGACGGTGCGCGCCGGGCGGCCGGGGCGCGTCGCGCGCCTGCGCACGCTGCGGCGCAAGTGCCTGCGCCACCGCCCGGGCGCCGCGCTGGCCGGGCTCCCGCAGCCGCTGGCCACGCTGGCGCGCCTGGACCCCGACGTCCGCGACGCCGCGGTCGTGACCGACGTCGCCGGGCTGCCGCCCGAGTCGGGCGCCGCCGTCCTCGATGTCCCGGCGCCGATCGTCGCCAGGCGGGCCGAGTGCGCCCGCGTCGCCGTTGCCGTCGCGCACGCCGACGGCACCCTGCCCGCCTTCTGCTGACGATCTCCCGGCGCGCCGGGCCATCGTCCCGGCCGGCCGGGATCGGCGGGCCTTGACGGCCGGGGCCGCGCCAAGCGACCCTATGCGCACGCTGCGCATCCTGCTCGCCGACGACCATCCCGTGCTCCGCGGCGGCCTGCGCGCGCTCATGGCCGACACCGACGACCTCGAGGTCGTCGGGGAGGCGGCCACCATGCCCGACGCGATCGACGCCGCGGCGCGGCTGCGCCCCGACGTCGTCGTCATGGACCTGCGGATGCCCGGCGGCGACGGCATCGAGGCGACCCGGCGGATCGTCGGCGCGCGCCCCGAGACGAGCGTGCTCGTGCTGACCATGCACGACGACGAGGCGTCGGTCTTCGCCGCGATGCGCGCCGGAGCCCGCGGCTACGCGGTCAAGGGCTCGGGCGAGGAGGCGATCCTCAACGCCGTGCGCGCCGTCGGCCGCGGCGAGGCGATCTTCGGACCGGCCGTCGCCGACCGCCTCCTGGAGCACCTCGCCGACGCGCCGGCGCTGGCCGCCCGCGCCTTCCCCGACCTCACCGAGCGCGAGCGCGAGGTCCTCGAGCTGCTCTCGGTCGGCGCGAGCAACGGCGACATCGCGCGCCGCCTGCGGCTGAGCCCGAAGACCGTGCGCAACCACGTGTCGAACGTCTGCTCCAAGCTCGGCGTCAGCGACCGCGCCCAGGCCGCGATCATGGCTCGCGAGGCCGGGCTCGGGCGGTCGGCCGCCGGCTGAGACGGGCCGGCGGCTAACGTCAGGAGGCGTGTCCTCTCCGGCCGCCCTCTCGCTGCGCGGGCTGACCAAGCGCTACGACAACGGCTTCCTCGCCCTCGACGGGCTCGAGCTCGACGTCCCCGACGGGGCGTTCTTCGGGCTGCTCGGGCCCAACGGCGCCGGCAAGACGACGCTGATCAGCGCGGTCTGCAACCTCATCCGCGTGACGGCCGGCGAGATCGCGGTCTTCGGCCACGACCACCAGACGATGGGCGCCCGCTCGCTCATCGGCCTCGCCGAGCAGGACGTCAACCTCGACCGCTTCCTCGACGTCGAGGAGACGCTGCTCTACCACGGCGGCTACTACGGCATGGACCGCGCGCACGCGCGGCGCCGCGCGGGGGAGATGATGGACGTCTTCGACCTGCGGGCGAAGGCCGACGTCCGCGCGCCGATGCTCTCGGGCGGCATGCGCCGGCGCCTGCTGCTCGCCCGCGCGCTCATGCACGAGCCGCGGCTGGTCATCCTCGACGAGCCGACGGCCGGCGTGGACTTCGAGCTGCGCCTGGAGCTCTGGGCCTACATCCGCCGCCTGCACGGCGAGGGCACGACGATCCTGCTGACCACGCACTACCTCGAGGAAGCCGAGGAGCTCTGCGAGGAGATCGCGCTCATGCGGGGCGGGCGCCTGCTCGCACGCGACAGCGCGACCGGCCTGCGCAGCGCATTCGAGGCCGACTCGCTCGCCGACGCCTACGTCAAGGCGATGGCCAGCTAGCGTGGAGGCGATGACTGCGATCGTCGCCCGCCGCCGCGGCCTCATCGCGCTGAGCGCGCGCGAGTCGCATCGCGTCCTGAAGCTGTGGACCCAGACGGTCGCCGCGCCGATCCTCAGCTCGTTCCTCTTCATCCTCGTCTTCGGCCTCTCGCTCGGCGGGCGGATCAAGCACATCGACGGGATCGACTACGACGTCTTCATCGTCCCCGGCCTCATCGCGATGGCGATGATCCAGGCGACCTACGCCAACAACTCGGCGTCGGTCTTCCAGGCGCGGTTCGACCGCTACCTCAACGACGTGCTCGCGGCGCCGATGCGCCCGTGGGAGGTCAACCTGGCGCTCTCGATCGGCGGGATCGTCCGGGCGCTGCTCATCGGCGTGGGGCTGCTGGTCTGCTCGCTGGCGGTCGTCGACGTCCCCGTCCGCCACCCGCTCGAGCTGGTCGTCGCGGTGGCGCTCGCGCTGGTCCTGTTCTCGTCGTTCGGCGTGATCGTCGGGATCTACGCGAACTCCTGGGACCACACCGCGTTCGTCACGAACATCGTGATCCTGCCGCTGACCTTCCTGGGCGGGGTCTTCTACTCGGTCGACACGCTGCCCTCGCCCTGGCACGAGATCAGCCACGCCAACCCGATCTTCTACCTGCTCAACGCGGTGCGCTACGGCTTCCTGGGGACGAGCGACGTCAGCGTCGCGCTGTCGCTTGCCGTCACCGGCGCCCTCGCCGCCGCGATGGTCGCGTGGAGCTCATGGCTGTTTCGGACCGGGCACCGGCTCAAGCCCTGAGCTCAGGCGGCGTCCCGCTCGTCATCGTCGCGATCACGTCGCTGCAGTTCGGCGCGGCGCTGGGGCGGACGATCTTCGACGAGACGGGGCCCGCCGGCACCGCGCTGCTGCGCGCGTTCTTCGCCGCGGTGATCCTCGTCGCGATCTGGCGCCCGCGCCCGCGCGACCATCCGGCGCGCGACCTGCGCCTGGTGGTCGTGTTCGGGCTCGTTCTGGGCCTGATGAACCTGTGCATCTACGAGTCGATCTCGCGCATCCCGCTGGGCATCGCGGTCACGATCGAGTTCGCCGGCCCGCTGGGGATCGCGGTCGCGCTCTCGCGCCGGCGCCTGGACCTCGCCTGTGCCGCGCTTGCCGGCGTCGGCATCGTGCTGCTCGCCGATCCGGGCTCGGGAGCGGTCGACGGCCTCGGCGTCGCCTTCGCGCTCATCGCCGCGGCCTGCTGGGCGGTCTACATCCTCGTGGCGCAGGCCGCGGGGCGCGTGTTCACCGGTGGCCGCGGCGTGGCGATGGCGATGGCGGTCGCCGTCCTCGTGCCGCTGGTCCCCGGGATCGTGCAGGCCGGCAGCGCGCTGCTCGAGCCGCGGTGGCTGGCGATCGGCTGCGCCGTCGCCGTCCTCAGCTCGGTGCTGCCCTACTCGCTGGAGACCGAGGCGCTGCGCCGGCTGCCCGCGAACGTCTTCGGCGTGCTCATGAGCCTCGAGCCCGCGGTCGCGGCGCTGGCGGGCCTCGTCGTCCTCGGCCAGGACCTGCGCGCCCGCGACGTGGTCGCGATCGCGCTTGTCGTGGTCGCCAGCATCGGGGTGACCCGCGCCGGGCCTACAGCGCCCGAAGCGTGATCTCAGGCCGAGCGCGCTTGTTCTCGTAGAGCGCGGCGTCGGCGCGGCGGATGAGCGCCTCGGCGTCGCCGGCGTCGCCGGGCACCGTGGCGATGCCGAAGGTGATCCCGAGGTGCTCGAACTCGGGGTCGGCGGCGACCCGGTACGCGGCGGCCAGGCGGTGCGCCGCGGCCTGCGCCTCGGCGCCGGTGGCCTCGGGCAGCAGCAGCGCGAACTCGTCGCCGCCCATGCGAAAGGCGCTGTCGCCCGCGCGCAGGCTCGTCTTGAGCACCTCGGCGAGGCGGCGCAGCGCCTCGTCGCCGGTCGGGTGGCCGTGGGTGTCGTTGAGGACCTTGAAGTGGTCGAGGTCGAAGAGGACGAGCGCGAGGCTGCGGTCGTAGCGGCGCGCGCGCTCGACCTCGCCCTCGAGCTCGTGCATGAAGGTGCGGCGGTTGAGCAATCCCGTCAGCGGGTCCTGCTCGGCGAGCGCGCGCAGCTGCTCGAGCTGGCCGGCCGCGACGATCGCCATCGTCGCCTGGTTGGCGAAGACGGCGAGGGCCTCCAGGCGCGCCGTGCTCGGCAGCAGCCGGTCCTCCGGGTCGTCGGCCCAGATGCGCCCGAGCAGCGAGCCATCCTGCGCGTAGAGGGGCACGAAGAGCCAGTGACGGTTCCAGGCGAACGGGCCGCGCCCGTTCATGCTCGACTGCAGCTCGCCGTACTCGTGGGGCGAGAGCCGCCCGCCGACCTCCTGCGGAAGCAGGAAGCAGCCGCCGACCTCGTAGGCCGGGTCCATGAGCCTGGCCGTGGTCGCCGGCGAGATCTCCCAGCGAGGCTGCTCGCCGAGCGGCCAGCCCGCGGCGGCGCGGGGGACGAGGAAGCCGCTGACGGGGTCGACGAGCTCGATCGTGACCTTCGTGAACCCCAGCGCCCGCTGGACGCCCTCGCAGACCGATTGCAGGATCGCCTCGATCGATCGCTGGCCGGCGGCGAACAGCGAGGACACCGCGAGGAGCTGCTCGAGCACCGTGCGGTGGCGGGCGGCCTCGTGGCTGCGCTGGGCGTGCTCGAGCGCGCGTGCGGCGTGGCCGGCCACCGAGACGACGAAGTCGATGTCGTCGTCGGTCGGGCGCCGGCCCGAGAGCGGCTCGGCCAGCGAGAGCACCGCGAGGACGTGGCCGTCGGAGTCGCGACAGGGGACGAAGAACTCGTCGCCGGGCTGCCAGGCCTCGGGATCGTCGCGGGCGGGGAGCCGGGGGACGTAGCGCGCGCCGGCGGTGTCCTCCCAGTCGAAGGCGCCGTCGGGGAAGTAGTAGCCGCCGCGGCGGTTGAAGCGCTCGTCGAGCGTCTCGCGCAGGAACTCCTCGCGGCCGTACGTCTCGCCCATGAGCATCTCGCGCATCTCGTCGGAGCCGGCGATCGCCGCGACGATGAAATCGTCCCATTCGGGCCTGTAGACGTTGATGACCACGCCCGCGTAGCCGACGGTCTGCGTCAGCATCGCCGTGATGGCGTCGAGCAGGACCGGGATGCTCTCGTCGCCGGCGAGATGCAGGATGTCCATCAGCCCTTGGAGCCGACGGATCGCGGACAGGTCGTTGGTTGGCATGCTCAAAGAGGCCCTTGGCGGGTGATCGGCAGGCGCGTGTCGAACTGCAGCCGTGCGATGCTCCGCGCGTGCCGTCTTTGAGGACCTTCCTCGCGCTGCTGACCGCCCTTCTGGCGGCCGGCGGGGCCACCGCGGCGATCGTCTGGGCGGTGCAGCGCTCGCACGACGCCGTGCCCGAGCGGCTGCGCTCGTGCGCGGAGGACCGCGGCGCCTACGCGGTCAAGGCCAGCGAGGGAATGGCGTCAGCGCGGCTGGATGCGATGGACGGCACGCGCCTGAGGAAGCGCGAGTTCTCGCTGGGTCAGGACCACGCGGTGCTGATGCAGGGCGCCGACTACGCCGTGCTCGTGGTGCGCGCGCCCGACAACCCGCCGCTCAGCGGCGACCTGCTGACGCGCGTCTATCGCGACCCCAGCCCGTGGGCGCTCGTCGCGGTCGAGCGCGACCCGGTCCGCGGCGTGCTCGCCGGGTGCGCGAAGGACGAGCAGGGCTGAGTCGAGCTAGCGCCCGGCGGCGTCGAGCCACTCGCGCATCGAGGTGTGATGCGCGAGGTGCTCGCCCGAGCGCAGCTCGTCGCGCAGCTCGTTGAGCAGCCCGAAGCGCTCGGCGACGACGTTGTGCTGGTGGATGGTCTCCAGGTTCTCCTGGCGGGCGGAGACGAACGGATTGGAGTCCACTTCGACGAGGTAGTCCAGGACGCCGCGGATCATCTCCCGCACGCAGTCCTCGACGAACCGGGGGCGGCGATGGGCCTTCTCGACCACCGCGCCCTCGTCGGAGCGCTTCATGAGCTCGTAGATCTCGCTGGACATCGAGTCCTCGACGATCCGCAGCATCTCGCCGGCCTCGAGCTCGGTGTCGCAGCCCTCGGGGCAGCCGATGTGCAGCGTCCCGAGGCCGCGCTGGTTGTGCGTGGCGACCGGGACCGCAGCGAAGATGCGCTCGATCTCGTCGTCGGTGAAGCCGTCGGCCGCGAGGCGCTCGCGCGAGCGACCGGCGACGAGCTGCTGCGCGCACGGGCAGGCGGTCATGCCCTGGGCGGCGACGCCGACGAGGCGCCGGGTGCCGCGTTCGGAGGCCACCGCCGAGCCGTAGAGCGTGTAGATCTCCTGCGTGGCGATGCCGGAGACCGGCGCGGGCTTGTGCTCGGGATACCGCGCGGCCACCGTCACCTCGGCGCGCAGCGCGTCCTGGCGCGCGCGCACCTCCTCGGCGATCTGCTGGGCCAGGCCCTCGGCCTTGAAGCCCGACTGGCCGAGCACGACCTCGCCGATGACGTCGTTGACGACCTCCTCGAAGCGCGACATGTGCGCGCCCTTCTGCTTGGGCCCGAGGTCGACGAAGCAGTCGAGCTTTGCGTAGTAGAGCTGCTCTGCGCCGGGCGCTCCGATGCGGATGACCTTCTCGACGTTGGTCACGCCGACGCGGGACAGCGAGACGTGGACGGTGGGGACCGAGGCCTGGACGTCGGCGCCCGCCGGGATCGTTGTTGGCTCCATGCTTCCGTTCAGGGTAATCGACACGATTCCTAGGTACGCGCGAGTCCCTTGTGCTATCACTCACGAGCCGGCTCGACGCCGTGTGAACTGAGGAGAGAGAGGAGCGGCGCGTGGGGGCTGTCCGCTCGGAAGGCGCGTCTGCGAGGGGAGTGGGGGCGTGAGCACCAAGACCGAAGTTCTGCTTGCCGACGAAGCACCCATCTGGGAGCTCGACGACCTCCGCCAGCTCATCACGGAGGCCCAGGACCGCGGGTTCCTGACCTTCGAGCAGATCCAGGCCACGCTCGAGGAGGTCGAGGTCACCAAGGAGCAGCTGCGTGACCTGCACCAGCACCTCGAGGAGCAGGGCATCGACGTCGTGACCGCCGACGGGCGGCTGGCGACGAGCGAGGCGCAGAAGGTCGAGGCCGCCGCCGAGGCGGCGCGCAAGCCGGGCTCCGAGGGGCCGAAGAAGCCCGAGATCGACCTCACCGTCGAGCCGTCGCTGGACTCGCTGCGCCTCTACCTGCGCTCGATCGGCCGCGTGCCGCTGCTGACGGCCGCGCAGGAGGTCGAGCTCGCAAAGCGCATCGAGCGCGGCGACATCGCCGCCAAGACCCACATGGTCGAGGCCAACCTGCGCCTGGTCGTCTCGATCGCCAAGGGCTACCTGGGCCGCGGGCTGACCTTCCTGGACCTCATCCAGGAGGGGTCGCTTGGCCTCATCCGCGCGGTGGAGAAGTTCGACTACCGGCGCGGGTTCAAGTTCTCGACCTACGCGACGTGGTGGATCCGCCAGGCGGTCACGCGCGCGATCGCCGACAAGGGCCGCACGATCCGCATCCCGGTCCACATGGTCGAGAAGCTCAACAAGGTCGTCCACGTCGAGCGCCAGCTCGTCCAGGCGCTCGGCCGCGAGCCCTCGCCGGAGGAGATCGCCGCCGAGCTCGAGTGCTCGGTGCGTGAGGTGCGCGACATCCTGCGCATGAGCCAGCAGCCGATCTCGCTGGAGAAGCCGATCGGCGAGGAGGAGGAGTCCGAGCTCGGCGACTTCGTCGAGGATCAGGCGGCCGAGTCGCCGTTCGAGATCGCCTCCGAGAACCTGCGCAAGGAGAACGTGCACCGCGCGCTGGCGGCGCTGCCGCAGCGCGAGCGCGAGGTCATCGAGATGCGCTTCGGCCTCACCGGCGGCCGCCCGCGGACGCTGGAGGAGGTCGGTCGCGCCTTCAACGTCACCCGCGAGCGCATCCGCCAGATCGAGAACCACACGCTCAAGAAGCTCGAGTCGCTGCCCGAGGCGCAGCGGCTTCGCGACGCCCCGTAGCTTGATGTGACAACCGAGGGCTGGACCCGTTCGTTCGGGCCCGAACGTATGTTCCCTTCCATGAATCCACGAAGACAGGGGGATCTGGGGGAGTTCTCGGCGGTCGAGTGGCTCTGGTCGAAGGGCCATCCGGTCTGGTATCCGCTCGGACACTCGCCCGACGTCGACCTGGTGACCCGGATCGACGGGCGTCTGGTCGGCGTTCAAGTCAAGACATCGACGGTTCTTCGCAAGGGCCGCTTCGAGGTGACGATCTGCACGCGGGGCGGTAACCAGAGCTGGAACGGTCTCGTGAAGCACTTCTCGAGCGCACGGTGCGACTGGCTGTTCGTGCTCGTGGGCGATGGACGACGCTGGTTCATCCCTTCGCACATGATCGAAGCGACTTCGGGACTGCGTTTGGGCGGACCGAAGTACGCGCAGTATGAGATCGATCCGGGCCGCCCGCTGACCGAATCCTTCGCGGCGTGACCGCTACACTCGCAACCCCCTGGCGGGGTTCCCGAGCGGTCAAAGGGACGAGACTGTAAATCTCGCGGCTCAGCCTTCGCAGGTTCGAATCCTGCCCCCGCCATCTCTTCCGCTGCCCGCCCTGCGACGGGCGTGCCCGGTCGCAAGGCTGGAGTTCTCCCCGGATCTCCCGTCGGTGCGTGTCGAGAACGGGCGGTCGGCTCCGTTCCATGGGTGACAGTGTCCAGAACGAAGGAGGCAGTGACATGGCGCGATACCTGATGGGAGTCAACTTCGAGAGCGGCGTCGTCGACACGCCCATGGAGGAGTGGAAGCCCGGGGAGATCCAGGCGCACCTCGACTACTACCGGGCGCTCAGCCAGGAGCTCAGGGAGAGCGGCGAGCTCGTCCAGTCGGAGATCCTGACCGGGCCCGACCTCGCCAAGATCGTGACCTCCGACGGCACGACGCCCGTGGTCACCGACGGGCCGTTCCAGGAGTTCAAGGAGTGGCTCGCCGGCTTCCAGGTCTTCGACGTCGAGTCGGAGGAGCGGGCGCTCGAGATCGCCGCGAGGCTGTCGGCCGTGCCGGGCCCGGACGGCGTGCCGACCCAACAGCCGATCCAGGTGCGGCGGGTGATGGACGACCGCATCGACGACGCCGAGGGGATGCACGAGTACCTGGAGACCGCGGCGGGCAAGCGCTGAACGACTCGCGGGGTGTCGAGGACCTGCTGCGCGAGCTGGCGCCGCAGGTTCTCGGCACGCTCGTGCGCAGGTACGGCGACTTCGACACGGCCGAGGACGCCGTCCAGGAGGCGCTGCTCGCAGCCGCGACGCGCTGGCCGCAGGACGGCGTGCCCGAGGAACCGCGCGGCTGGCTCGTGCAGACGGCGTCCCGGAGGCTGATCGACCAGTGGCGGAGCGAGCGGTCGCGGCGGGACCGCGAGGCGCTCGCCTCCCGGCAGGAGCCGCCCGCGCACGAGGTCTACGGCGAGGACGACACGCTGACCGTGCTCTTCATGTGCTGCCATCCCGCGCTGACGCCGGCCTCGGCGATCGCGCTCACCCTGCGGGCGGTGGGTGGGCTGACGACGGCCGAGATCGCGAGCGCCTTCCTCGTCGACGAGGGGACGATGGCGCAGCGGATCTCGCGCGCGAAGCGCACCATCGAGGCCTCCGGTGAGCCCTTCCGGCCTCCGAGCCCCGAGGAGCGGCCGGCGCGCGTGCGACTCGTCCTCCACGTCTTGTACCTGATCTTCAACGAGGGCTATACGAGCACGGCCGGCGCCGAGCTGCACCGCGCCGAGCTCTCGGACGAGGCGATCCGGATGGCTCGCCTGACGCACCGCGTGCTGCCCGACGACGGGGAGGTCGCGGGGCTACTGGCGCTGATGCTCCTGATCGACGCGCGGCGGCTCGCGCGGACGACCGCCGATGGTGAGCTCGTCCCGCTCGCCGAACAGGACCGGACGCTCTGGAACAGCGCGCAGATCGCCGAGGGCACCGCGATCCTCGACGACGCGATGGGCAAGCCGCCGCTCGGCGAGTACCGGATCCAGGCGGCGATCGCCGCCGTCCACGATCGCGCGGAACGGGCCGAGGACACCGACTGGACGCAGATCCTCGGGCTCTACGAGCTACTCGAGCAACTGACGGACAACCCGGTCGTGACGCTGAACCGGGCGGTCGCCGTCGCCATGGCCGAAGCGCCGGAGGCGGGCCTGCTCGTGCTGGCGTCGGTCGACGAACGGCTCGCCGGCCACTACCGGCTCGACGCCGTGCGGGCGCATATGCTCGAGATGACCGGCGACACCGAGGGCGCGTTCCTCCACTACCGCGCGGCGGCGAGCCGAACGACGAGCCTGCCCGAGCGGCGCTACCTGTCGATGAAAGCTGCGGCGCTCAGGCAGGGAGGGACAGAGCCGCCCGCCGCCGCATGACGGCGCGCCACGCGAGGCCGACCGCGAACATCGCGAGCCCGGCGACGACCGCGCCGAACGGCAACGTCGCCACGAGCGTCACGCAGCCGACGAGCCCGATCGCGTTCAGCGCGCGCGGCCAGCGGCGCCACTCCGCGCTCTGCGTCCAGGCCGACGCGTTGGCGATCGCGTAGTACGTCAGCACGCCGAACGACGAGAACGCGATCGCGCCGCGCAGGTCCGTCGTCAGCACGAGGATCGTCACCGCCGCCGCGATCGCGAGCTCCGCATGATCCGGGACACGGAAGCGCGGGTGGACCGAGGACAGCCAGCGCGGAAGATCTCCTTCGCGCGCCATCGCGAGCGTCGTGCGCCCGATCCCGGCGATCAAAGCGAGCAGCGCGCCGAGGCTGGCGACCGCTGCTCCGACGTCGACCAGCGGCACCGCCCAGTCGGCGCCGACGGTCCGGACCGCGCTCTCGAGCGGCGTCACGCTCGCGGCGAGCGTGTCCGGGCCGAGCACGAGCAGCACCGACGCGGCGACGACCGCGTACACGGCCACGGTGATGCCGAGCGCGAGCGGGATCGCGCGCGGGATCGTCCGCTGCGGGTCGCGAACCTCCTCGCCGAGCGTCGCGATCCGCGCGTAGCCGGCGAACGCGAAGAAGAGGAGCCCCGCCGACTGGAGCACGCCGTAGAGGCCGTGGGGGAGGTCCCACGTCAGGTTGGACGAGCTCGCCTCGCCGCTGCCGAGGATCACGCCGACGACGACCGTGAGCGCAAGCAGCGAGACCGCGACGAGGATCCGCGTCAGCCCGGCCGTCCTCGTGATGCCGCGCAGGTTGACCGCGGTGAGCGTGAGGACGGCTGCAGCCGCGACGAGGCGCTCGACCCATTTCGGCCCGGGCACAGCGTAGGCGGCGAACGTCAAGGCCATGGCCGCGCAGGACGCCGTCTTGCCGATCACGAAGCCCCAACCCGCGAGGAAGCCCCACCACTCGCCGAGCCGCTCGCGACCGTAGACGTACGTTCCCCCCGAGGTCGGGTACTGCGCCGCGAGCTGCGCGGAGGCGACCGCGTTGCAGTAGGCCACGCCCGCGGCGAGGGCCAGGCCCACGAGCAGGAGCGCCCCCGCCGACCGGGCCGCGGGCGAGAACGCTGCGAAGACCCCGGCGCCGATCATCGAGCCGAGCCCGATGACGACGGCGTCGAACGTCCCGAGCCGGCGGGCGAGCGAGGTCACAGCGCTTCGGCGATCCGCCTGGCCGCGTCCGCGAGCTCCTCGTCCGAGACGTTCGGAAGCACGTCCTCCCAGAGCGGCAGCATCATCCCCGAGGCCTCGAGCATCCCGAGCGGCCGCGGGATGAACCAAACGTGGAAATGCGCGCCGCCGTCTCCCCAGCGGTAGAGGTGCACTCGTCCGACACCGCCGAGGCCGAGGATCGCGCGCTCGATCCGGGCGGCCAGTGGGCCGAACTCGGCGGCCGCCTCCGGCGAGAGGTCGCTGAACGAGTCGACGTGTTCGCGGCTGGCGAGCCAGACGGCTCCCGCGAGGCTGCCGCCGACGGGCGGGTGCAGCGTGAAGTACTCGTCTTGCCAGACGGCCGCGGTCGACCGTCCGGTGCAGATGCCGCACGGCTCGCCGCCGTCCTCCCCGCGGCGAGGCGGCTCGGGGGCGACGCGCCCGCCCCGCCCCCGGGCGGGGGGCGGGCCCGCCTAGGGGAGGCGCGTCGGCAGGCTCCTTT
>Ga0081540_1001744_pt1 | contig 18301 bp, 13 predicted proteins | sample TabmetS2T1R1_FD_71024 | JGI IMG/M metagenome (GOLD analysis project Ga0081540, IMG submission 71024) | Tabebuia heterophylla rhizosphere microbial communities from the University of Puerto Rico - S2T1R1 | ecosystem: Host-associated > Plants > Roots > Rhizosphere ... | reverse complement strand
CCGTCCTCATGTGCCAGCAGATTCAGGATATGCTCACGTGCTCGCGATAGATTGCCCACCGTTCTGTAGCTGAGCGCAAGATCGTATTCGTTGTCACGATTCGCGGAATCAATCCGGTACGCAGTCTCCAAAAGGGGAATTGCCTCCCGATAGCTTCCAACGTGGAAACAGAAGGAGCCCAATCGATGATTTGCCTCGAAACTATCGGGGGCTGCACGGAGAAGCGCGCGCAACTTTTCTTCTTCTGATTTGTCAGCTCCTCCCTTATTGTCAAAGCCGGAATCGCCGGATCCTGATCCCTGCAGCTTCAGTGCTGAGGTCTCACGGGCTAGAGCTTCGCTAGTACGCAGGCTTGAATCTGATCCGTGTCCACCTGCAGCGGTCCAGTCGGTGATGCCGGCTACCGTAAAATTTGGCTTGTCGACAAATGCCACGCCTTCGGTTGTTGACGATGTGACGGCTTCTGGATGAATTGCATTCGGGGCCTCCAACACCAAGTCAATGTGCTTATTATCTGTTGCGTTCAAATCGCGAATAGAAATGACACGGCTATGGAGCCCGGACTTTTCCGCACTAATTAGATAGGCATTTGTTCCCAGCTGAGGAAAAATAAAGCCACCTTCTGTGTTCGTCTTCGTTACTGCGTCCGGAGCGCCCTTCAGTTCAAGTCGAACCAACGCGTCGCCAACTGGCCTGCCGGTAGAGTCAATCACGGAGCCCCGAATCGCAATGCCGTCTGATTGTGGTGACGAAGCATCCTGAGCTACCGAGATATCGACGCACAAGATGAGCAGAATTACGACAATCAATAATGCATCCCACCCGCCCTGGCAATGTTTGGCATTGCATGGGGACGGTAATCCGTTGGAACCAATCACGATAGGACGAGTCGGCATTAATCCGGATTTTACTCCGTCGCGATATTCTAAAGCGTCTCGCGTTGCGCTGGCGCTATCGCAACATTAGTAACGGCAGGATAGATGACAAAACTCACTGATAGACAGGAGGTACCTCCAACGAGAATCGCACCGGACTCATTGCGGGTTCCCGCAAGTGCACTGACCCTGTCCACCGCCAAGTTGTTGGATAAACGAGCATTGAGCTTGAAGAGCAGCTGAGAGGGTCGTGCTCAAGGGTGATGAAGAAAACGCATCTTCCAGAGTCGCCAGTTGGCCGGTGCTGGCTTTCTGTATATGTGTCGACCACGCGACTGCTGTACCGCTTGGAGTAATAGAACTGGCGTTGCATGAAGAATTACTGGCATAGTCCGCAGGCACGAGCAGAATCGTTCCGGACTTCGACTGAACACCGGTCAGTGGGTTGCTGAGCAAGTCATGCTGGAGAGACAGCGTCAAGAGGCCGTTCCGAGAGATAAGACATCCGCAGCATTCGCTCATTTGCTGGTCCTGATCGAAAACGTAGATCATCCCACATATGTTCTGTCCAGTTGTGGCAGGATTAGTTGCCCGAATTGCAGTGTCAATGCCGGATGTCCCGTCAAAATAACCCACAGACAATAGCGGTTGGACAGTCAGCGTTCCCGATGCATGCAATCCGGATAAAGAAGCGTCAATCTCGGTCACGCCGACCTGTTGGCCAGTCGCCACACCGGCGGCATCGACACTTGCTACAGTTGAATCATCAATAGTCCAGAAAATCTGGGATGTTACGTCCTGAGTGCTGCCATCTGTGTAATTGCCAGTAGCACTCAATTGCTGCGTGCTTCCGAGCGGAACTGTAGGATTCGCTGGAGAGATGGCGATTGAAACGAGTGCAGCTGTCGAGACACCAACGTCTGTCTCGGCGGTGATTTTTCCTGATGAAGCAGCGATACCCGCCATTCCGACAGCGTTGGCTGTAACCATTCCCGTCCTGCTGATCGTGGCAACATCGGGTGATAAGCTTCCCCAGTGCACAATATTGCTCAAATCCTTACTGCTGCCGTCGGTATAAAGCCCATTCGCTGCGAGTTGTTGCGAGCCTCCAAGTGGAATGGTTGGATTAGCAGGAGAAATACTGATTGAAGCTAGCTCGGCAGCAGAAACACTTAGATTTCCAGTACCCGAGATCTTGTCTGTCGAGGCAGAGATTACGGCATTACCTGTAGACTTGGCCGTCGCCAGACCTGTATTGCTGATCGAAACCACTTGAGGCGATGAGCTAACCCAATGCACAGAACCGGTGAGATCCTGGGAGCTGTTGTCAGTATAGCTTCCAGTCGCATTTATCTGCTGTGTGCTCCCAATCGGAAACGAAGGCTGGTTCAATATCACTTTGATAGAAACGAGCGCTGCGTTCGAAACAGTGAGATCCTTCATCCCGGAAATATTGCCAGATGAAGCGGATACGATGGTTGTGCCGACTGCTTTCGCGGTGGCTAAACCAGCCTCGCCAATAGAGACAATGTCGGGCGACGCGCTTAACCATTGCACAGTTCCAGAAAGATTCCTTGTAAGACCATCGGTGTAGGTTCCAGTTGCAGTTAGCTGCTGTGCGGCGCCCAAAGTAAACAGAGCCTGAGGAGTGCCCACATCTATTGAAACGAGTGCAGCCGGCGAAACAGTAATGTTCCCAGCACCGCTTATTCCTCTAGAAGTAGCCGAAACGGCTACACTGCCTACTGCTTTGGCAGTGGCCAACCCTGTCCCGTTTATCGGGAGGATGCCTGTTGGTTGGCTTGTCCAACTCACTGTATTCGTAAGGTCGACCGTCGTCCCGTCGGTATAGGCACCAATCGCCGTAAATTGCTCTTTCGACCCTAGTGGAACGCTTGCGTTCTGGCTTCGGACAATAATTGCAACCAGAGCGGCCGCCAAAACAGTAATCTGGTTTGAACCACTTATGCCATCGAGTGATGCTGACACCGCTGAATTACCGACGGACTTTGATACAGCAACACCTGAAGCGTTTACAGTAACGATTCCGGGTTGATCCGCCTCCCACTTTACTAATTGTGTTAAATCCTGCGTAGTCTTATCTGTGTACGTTCCGGTTGCGACGAGCTGAGTGCTGGCCCCCAATGCAATCGTGGCGGATGACGGGTTGATAGAAAGCGCTTCCAATGCAGCTTTCGAGACAATTAGAGGTACCGTCACGGAAACCCCGGACTTTGTTGCAGTTACTTCCGTCTGACCAACAGCAACAGACGACACTAATCCAGACTGACTAATCGTAGCGATATTTGAATCCAGGTTTTGCCAGATCACTGAACTCGTCATCTCCTGACTAGTTCCATCGCTGTACTTTCCGATTACCTTGAGTTGGGTACTTTGACCAAGAGCTATAGCAACAGAGCCGGGAGTAACAGTAAGTGACATCAAGCGGGATGTCCCAGGTTGATCGCCGCACCCTAGTGTAGAAAGGATGGCCAGCAACGTAACGCTGAGAAATGACACGGGCCAGGGAAGACGCCACGAGAGCAAATGAACACAGTTCCGATGACACATTAGCGCCGTACTCCTTGTTACACAGCTAGCTAGCCTTTGTGACTAGTCCTTCATAAACGTCTTCGCTGGAGACCTGCATCGGCTAGCCTGAGTGAATTAGCCATAGCAAGGGGGGCGAACGTAACTTTAGTTCGAGATTCGGAGTTTGCAATCCCCTATCCGATGTAGCCATTACGTTCTAAATGGTTAGAAGTACGACATATGAACTAACCCATAAGGGCTATGGCTTAAAGGAGCCGATGTCGTGGCCGTGAAAGTCGGTTGGTTTCAAAGAAACCGAGCGGTCCAGCGTGGCACTCAACGGAATAGTTGTATCCGGATGAGTTAGTATGTCTCCACGAAGTCCCGCGATATCTATTACTTAAGTTAAAGGATGAAGGCGAGCCCCGAAACGAAGGCTTCAGATTCAAACTTCTGCTCTTGTGTCCAGCGCACTTGCATCAAGGTAGCGATCTTGACAGGCGCATCGCTAATCAGGATTTCACAACGGACGATGGCTGATTTTTCCAGGGGACGCGAAGTGATAATACAAACACCTCCCTGGCTGATGTTCTGAATGCGCCCAGCTACTACATCAGGATTAGTCTTCTTTCCTGGTCCAAGTTGCGGCAGAGGCCTCACCAGCACCTTCAGGCTTTGCGGAAAACGTGGTTGACGACGTCGATCGTGTTCAGGTTTGGCTTTCACACAATCGAAATCATCCTGCAGCCAATGCCTTCCGTAAATCGCTCAGATGGATTAGTTCCGGATGGCGAATACATTTGTGTACAGCCTTCACCAGTATTTCCAGTTTCAGTGGACTGGCCCAAGGGCCTTGCCGACGATCCCCGAGCGGGTTGAAACATCCATCTTCACCATGACCAACCGGAGAAATGCCTTGACCGTATTTGGGCTGATTTTCATTCGGTTGGCTATCTCTTTGCTCGTGAGACCTTCAAGTAATAACGCCACGGTCTCACATTCACGTGTGGTCAGGTCAAATTGTTGCGCCAGTTCGGTGAGAGCAGTGGCACTCGATGTGGGACGTTCCAGCAGCATGGCAACAGATATTGATAGCTTTTGTTCGCCTTTGCAGTCGATATGAAACGCACGGCAGAGGTATGTTCTTTGGCCGGACTTGTATTCGCGCACAAATTCGGGTCCATTGTGGTTTTGCCCGCTTAACAGTTTGGATCGAATCTTGTCAGACAAGAACAACGAGACATGTTTAATGCGATCAGGCTTAGTAGGGTAGGAAAGAATCTGGATCGCTTCGGAATTGTAGGCAACGGGGCGAAGACTAGCATCAAGAAGGATAAAACCTGGCGTTGAGACCGTAGTCGTGGGCACGACTATCTCCTTTCAACGAGCACACTCACACCCTGAGTCCAAGCTCGGGTGACGATTAAAATTTGAGCGAAGTGCGGGGGCGCGCGATACGAAGATGGACACTTCTCACTCGGTCGAGAGCATTTCTGGGGGCCAACAACAGCGCAAACATCCGAAGTGTGTTCCCGAAACTAGTCAATGTCAAGACTTAAGTACTGCATCTTTTGGGGCAATCCATTTGCGCTAGTCCTAAACCTCGACTCGCACCAACCTGCTACTCCGATTGACTAAGCCAAATGTGTGATGGCTATCGCAGGTCGAGTTATGGTCCAATCGCCTGCAACAATACGGGAGGTACGCGTGCTGCCCAGCCACAGAATGTCGACGAACCATGTGAACGGCGAGTTAACGATTAGTTACCTTTCTCGTCGAATTAAGGCTTGGGGGAAAGTGATAGGAAGCCTGACATTCGGCATTATGACACTCGCGGCCCAACAAAGCTATGGTGTCGGTGTATGGGCTCAAGAGCAGACGACCTCCTCAAAGGCGCAAGAATGTGACGGCATCAAAACCAGTCACAAAGTGGGCAATGCGCCTTCTGACGGCAAACAATCACAGACAAGCATCAAAGAATCAACGGCTTCCGGCGACCAGCGGACAAGCAATTCAGGAAAGGACAGTCTTCGGCTTTCGACCAAGCCCGATGAAGAGCAAGCGGCCGATCCACAGGGTCAGTTCTGTAAGCGGGAGAATGGAGAGCAACATAACGCATGGCGACCATCAAACGAGTCCGTCCAATCTGATCAGACTAGCCCGCAAAGACAATCTACTAAAACCGAACCCATTGCTCAGTATTCGGGTGGCAAATTAACCATACATGCACATGGTGAGGATTTCACTACAGTCCTGAACGCTGTGAAATCCGTGACAGGGGTCTCAGTGGAAATGCCGCCGGAAGGCCAAAGTGAGCGCATTTTCACGAGTGTCGGACCGGTGTCGATGCGGGACGCCTTAATTGCTCTACTAGACGGCTCCAAATATAACTACATGATCGTGGAGTCTCCCGGCGATCCACAAGTGGCAAAGCGACTAATCCTCAGCACACGAAGAGATCCGGGCCCTTCGTCCATGATCGCTTCAGCTCGAGACAATTCCGGGAGCGAAACGCAGGATACATCGGTGTATGGAAGTCAAGGCTTCCAGGACGACTCGCAGGCTCAGGCCGTCGAACCACAGCAACAATCTCCTCCACCCATCCAGCCTGTTTCTGTTCCCTCGTCTGTACCTACCGGAGTAAATGTCCAACAAATCGCAGCCGATTCGCACAAAACTCCGGGACAGGTGCTCGACGAACTCCAGAAACACCAGATGGAAATGCTTGACAACCAAGCGGCACAGACTCAACAGCAACAACCGCAGTAGCATTTCTACTCTCTAGATACAACAGCGAGAGTAGGCAATATCACACTCTCCTCCAGCGAGCCAGGCCAATAACTTAGTTTGTGAATCCTGGTTCATTTGTCGCGAACTGACCTGAACACGAGTGGATGGATAAGTTATCCACAAGACTTAATTATGAGCACTAACCCAATGGAGTAGTTACCCAGGCATAACGTATCGGATTAGGTCACTTGGGTAATTGAATTGCTTGAAATTACAGCTAGAGTTGGGCATCAAGCGCTGCCAGCTGATCTTTCCCCGCAGCCGAGAGGGCGCCCAGGAGGAATCCCGAATGAAACTTACTTCTTGTAAAACTATCTTTTTGGCCCTGGCAATCGTTGGCTTAGTTATAGCTGGCGCTGGCGTTGCCTCGGCACAGGATGTTTTCAGGGTTAACTATTTCTCTAACAATGCTGCTCCAGCTCCGGATGCAACAGTCAGGATCGACAATCCTGGCCTAACATACGGAAATCTGTGCGCAATGATCTATGTGTTTGCCGCGGATCAGCAGATGTCGGAATGCTGCGGATGCGTGGAGACTCATAACGGCCTGCGTACGTTGTCAGTCCGGAACAATTTGACCTCCAATCCGCTGACCGGTATTCGGGCAAGGGATGGCGTAATTAAAGTCGTATCTGCTGCGGTCAATAACTCTCCCTGCGACCCAACCTCGAATGTTACCCCTAAAGCAAACCTACGTACCTGGGTAACTCATATCCAGAACCCCGTGGGAACTGCGTATCCGATCACTGAAACTGAGTCTTCGGATTCGACCCTGGGCGCTACCGAACTCGCAAACCTGCAAGCTCAGTGCGCATTTATCAACATTCTTGGCAGCGGACACGGTGTTTGCACCTGCGGTACCGGAGACTAATTATTCCGGCCGCGACGAGGCGCGTACAGATCGTATTAGTACACGCTCAATGGCACACAAACTTATGTGCGCCGGGTTATTGCAAGTAAGACTGTAAAACCTGGCGCACTTTATATCTCTGCTCTCTCGAATAAGGAAGGAACTCCAATCATGAAGTGGAACGCACGGTGCGCTGGTTTACTGGTTGTGGGCTTGTGTCTGACTACAGTGGCTTTATATGGGCAGAGCGATCCCGATCCGAAAATGGTGGTCGCAAAAGTCGGCGGCGAAAACCTGACGATGGCTGATTTACAGCAGAAGGAAGGTGGCAAGCTGCTGCAAGCGGAATATCAATACTATCTGAATAAACGGAAGGCACTGGAAGATCTGATTGATGGCCAGCTGTTGGCTAACGAAGCTCGCCGACGGAATATCTCGCTAGATCAGCTCCTCGAAGTAGAGGTCTACAAGGGTGTAAAGGATCCTACCGAAGATCAACTTCAGGTCTACTACGAAGGTCTCGACACACAGGAACCATACGAATCGGTTCGCCCAGATGTTCTCCAGCATATCCGCGACCTCAGACGCAACAAGGCTCGCGCGGCGTACGTTGAGAATCTGCGGAAACAGGCAAATATCGATGTTCTGCTCATGCCACCCGCCGCCGACGTGAACATTGCAAAGGCGTACACCAAAGGCTCGCAGGATGCTCCTGTCGTTCTAGTCGAATTTGCTGACTACGAATGCCCCTACTGCCAGAAGGTAAACACCCAGATACAGCAGTTGAAAAAAGATTACGGCGACAAGATTGCAATTGTGTATAAGGACTTCCCTCTTCCCATGCACCATAGCGCAGAAAAGGCAGCAGAAGCGGCGCGCTGCGCAGGTGAGCAAGGAAAGTTCTGGGAGTATCACGATGTCTTGTTCTACAGCCGGCAGATTGAGGTAGATGCACTCAAGGAACACGCGCGCGTGTTGAAACTGGATGGAGATCGTTTCGACACATGTCTTGACAACGGAACTCAAGCGGCTGCTGTCAAAAAGGACCTCGAGGAAGGCAAGAGCATGGGGTTGACAGGTACGCCAAGCTTCTTTGCAAATGGACACTTCTTTAGTGGCGTAATCGACTACGCAACACTGAGGGATATGGTGAACCAGCAGTTGAATCTCGCTGCTTCTTCTCATCTCAAACAACAGGTTTCACAGAGATGATCGAAAAACCTCCCCTAATGAACGACCAGTAAATAAAGGGCAGGTGAAACGGGCTATTAGGGGGTTGTCGCATGAAGCAGAATCACAAGATAACTTGGACCGTCATTGCGCTTATTCTTTTCAGCTTGGCGCGAGCAGCAATGGCTTCTGTTGTGATCTCTCCTGCTTCTGTTCAGGTAAAACCTGGCGGTCAGGTCCAGTTCGGTGCAACGGGGACGTCAGCCGGAATTGTGGTCTGGAGCGTTACCGGTGCTGGTTGCAGCGGCATCAGCTGCGGCCAAATTAATTCCAATGGTCTTTACACCGCTCCAGCAACCATTCCGAACCCATCAAAGGTCACAGTAACCGCAACATCGATCACAGATGGGTCGATGGGGAGTGCAAGTGTCACCATCGGATCTGCGACAGTAGTTGCTGTGTCAATTTCTCCAACCGATGTGACGATCGCTATTAAAGGACAACAACAGTTTACAGCTAAAGTTACTGGCACTTCGAATGCAGCGGTCACATGGAAGGTTTCTGGGACCGGCTGTGTTAGTGGTTCATGCGGCACCATCACATCCTCAGGGCTATACACTGCCCCCGCTACGATACCCAATCCCTCGCTTGCAAAGGTGACAGCAACTTCGGTAGCCGTTCCTACGAAGTCTGCTTCAGCGACAATTGTCATCCAATCCGCAGCGTCTGTTAAGGTGACCGTCTCTCCGGCAACCGTGCAGGTATCAACTGGCAAGCAACAACAGTTTTCCGCCACGATAACCGGAAGCACCAACACAGCTGTACGTTGGAGCGTGTCTGGTGCCGGATGCAGCGGAGCAACATGTGGGACCATCTCAGCTTCTGGGTTATATACGGGACCGGCAAAAGTGCCATCACCTGCAGCTGTCACGGTCGTGGCAACATCAGTCGCGTCTCCCAGTCAGAGCGGCTCGGCACATGTGACGATTGTCTCGGCCCCGACGCTCACCATCTCGCCACTAGCTCCACAGGTAAAGCCGGGTGCGCAGATCCAATTTACTGCTAGCGGAGTTCAAGGCATCGTTGTCTGGAGCATATCCGGAAGTGGATGCTCTGGCATCGCCTGCGGCTCCATTACATCCACCGGCCTGTACACTGCTCCGTCCAAGGCGCCCACGCCGAATATGGTGAGTGTGAGGGCAACATCACTATCGAACCCAGCGATCTCAGGCTCGACAACCGTTACAGTTATCGCACCTTCGGTTGTGAGTGTAAGCGTATCGCCAGGTAGCGTGGAACTCAATACCGGGGCGAAGCAACAGTTTAAAGCTACAGTAACGGGATCGACCAATACTGCCGTCACTTGGAGCGTGACCGGGTTTGGTTGTGGTGGACCGTCGTGCGGCAGTATTACGACTGGTGGCTTGTATACCGCTCCGGCAACTCCGCCCAGTCCATCGTTTGTAACTGTGACTGCTACATCCGTGGCAGATCCAACAAAGTCAGGCACTGCCACTGTTACTGTCACACAACAGATCGCGGTAAGTGTGCTTCCTGCCTCCATTCAAGTCCCACAAGGAGGAACGCAACAATTCACCGCAAAGGTCACGGGTACGACTGTAACAGGCGTAACGTGGAACATTTCTGGGACAGGTTGTTCCGGGTCCTCCTGTGGCAGTATCACCTCCAACGGCCTTTATACTGCACCTGACACCATTCCAACGCCAGCACAGGTGAAGATAACTGCCACTTCAATCGCTGACGGTACAACAGCATCCTCAGCCACTGCGACAATTATTGTGCCAGTTGTAGTCACGATTTCACCGATGAGCGCAATCGTAGCCATCAGTACCCCGCAACAGTTCCGCGCAAGCGTTACTGGCAGCAAGAATACAGCGGTCACGTGGAGTGTGAGCGGTTCAGGCTGCTCAGGCGCCACATGCGGGACGATCAGCACCGCCGGACTCTACACTGCTCCTGCAACTCTACCCAATCCCGCTGCAGTGACGGTTAAAGCCACTTCGCAAGCAAATACTTCGTCTACGGCTTCCGCGTCTTTGACTCTAGTATCCAGTAATAACTCGAAGCTCGTCGGTCAGTATGCGTTCTTCTTTACCGGATTCAATAGCAATGGTGTATATGAAGCGGCCGGCACATTCACGGCTGATGGTAAGGGGAAAATCACTTCCGGTCTGGAGGATGTGAACGATGTAGCAGGTCCGTCTACACGCGTGCCGCTAACTGGAACATATCAGGTGAGCAGCGACAACCGGGGCATGATGACGATCAATAGCTCCCTCGGTACCCGTACCTATAAATTCTCTCTCAATCTTCTCGGCACGAAAGGACGATTCATCTCCTTCGATCAATCAGGGGTTCGCGGTTCTGGTGTAATAGAACGCCAGGATCCCGGTGCGTTTGATCCATCAGTTCTCGCCAACGGGTATGTGCTTGGCCTCTCTGGAGCGGACACCGGCGGCGCTCGCGTCGGAGCCTTGAGCCTCATTTTCCCAGACGGATCAGGATTCGTTGCTGGCAGCTCATTCGATCTAAATGATGGTGGTTCTGTCGGGCCAACGATTGCTTCGTTCTCGGGAGTCTATACAGTCGCTGCTAATGGCAGAGGAACTGCTACCTTGCTCATCCCGGGGCTGGGCACCGGATCGTTTAATTTCGCGTTTTACATAGTTTCCGCGAAGGAATTCCTAATGGTGTCCGTGGATCCTCTTACTCAGAGCGGCATGATCCTGGGAGGAAAAGCAAAGCTGCAAATTGGCGCACCATTCACTTCCTCTTCTGTCGAAGGGGCCTCGATCTTCAGTCTTAGCGGTACCAATGGAACCGCCCCTGATGATATGGTTGGGCGCCTTGAATTCGATGGAACCTCAAATATTGCGGTCACCTTTGATGAAAACAACGGTGGTAATGTTAGCGTCGGAAGTTTGATGAGCGGTGCGTACGATCTCGAACTGAACGGACGAGGAACATTGAATTTACACAACCCCACCAAAGGCAGCATTATTTGGTACATGTATGCCACCGGACCGAACGAAGCATTCATTCTGGATGCCTCTACGGCTGCGGCGAGCGTCGGTGAGATGACCGCTGAGCAGATTGTGCCTCCATTCTCAAACGGAGACATTCTGGGCACCTACCTCCTTGGCTCTGGTGAACCAGGTTCTCTTACTGCGCCACTTTCTGTCGGGGTAAGCAGCTTCGATGGCAGCAGCAGTGTCCAAGGGAGAGGTGTGCTGAACGGCGCAGAGGATATCAGTCTGAGTTCAACCTTGAGCCCTAATGAGACGCTTACTGGAACATATTCAGTTTCTGGTGTCTCAAATAATGGCCGAGGATCCATTCTGCTTACGTCTCCGAGCGCCAAGACGATAGCAGTGTGGGTAACGAGTGCGTCTGAGGCAGTTGGATTGAACACCGACTCTTCGACTACGCAACCAACGATCCTGCACTTTGAGCAATAGAGAAAGATGATGTTACAAGATCGCAACAATAGATAACGAAAGGCAGTTATGAAACAACTTATTTTGCTGCTGTTGGTAGCTGTTAGCACTCCCTTGGCGCTTGGCGCGGTTGATCAGGATGATATTGGTGCATTAAGACAGAAAGCACTTGCCGGCGATGCTTCAGCCCAAGTGCAAGTTGGAATGTCATATGCATTTGCGACGCCAAGGAACACAAAGGAGGCCATCAAATGGCTACAGATGGCGGCGAATCAGGGATATCCAGATGGCGAATACAGACTTGGCGGAATGTTAGATGTCGCGGTAACACCTCAAAATCCCACCGAGGCGGTGAAGTGGTATACGCTCGCGGCAAAGCAGGGCCACAAGGAGGCACAGTACAGACTCGCCGTGATGTACGACCAGGGTAGAGGTGTAACCAAGGATTACGCCGAGGCGGCGAAGTGGTACTCAAAGGCCGCAGAGCAAGGACGACCGGATGCACAATTCCGTCTCGGTCAGATGTATGAACAGGGCCAAGGTGTTCAACAGGATTATGGCAAGGCAATGAACTGGTACATGAAAGCCGCGGAGCAAGGACGACCGGAAGCAGAATATAAAGTTGGCTATCTCTATGAGCACGGTTTTGGAGTTCCTCCAAACTCATCGCAAGCTATTGCCTGGTACCAGAAGGCTGACAAGCAGGGCTATCCGGATGCTCATGAAGCTTTGAAGGCCCTCGACCAATAGAGCTCCACGATAGATTTGAGGCAGATAAATTATTCTTCTGATGGATCGGACTGTCTTGTCCTCTGAGCAAGAGTGTCTGCGAACTAAACTGCAGGGAGATTGCCCTTCAATTTCCCCGTCTAACAATACCTGGCAAAACTCCGCGATTGGAAATAGGGCCTTCTGTTACGATGGCCACTCCAAGCGGCCCTTCTTGCTGGTTTTTGCGTCGGTAAGCGGGCTTGAGCCAATTTGAGAACTCCATCTTTTTACTAGCACCCATTTTCAGATCATTCACAGACAACCGGCAAACATAACCTTGCCTCGTCAAGATCCAGACACAACGCAAAAACCTAGTTCGTCAGGTTATAGTGGTCATAAATCTACAAGGATCAAAAAAATGAAAACATTAGGAATGGGTTTGGTTGGCCCTGGATTTGTGGGCGCTCACCATATTGATGCAGTCAGACGCCTCGGTGATGTGGACGTGGTGGCCATTGCTGGCTCTTCGCAAAAATCAGCCGAGCAAAAGGCACGTGAATACAAAGTCGATCGCGCATATGGTGACTTCAATGCATTGATCGCGGACCCTGACGTTCAGGTAATTCACAACACAACTCCGAATCATCTGCATTTCCCAGTCATCATGGCGGCGCTCGCAGCCGGCAAACACGTGATCTCCGACAAGCCTCTTGCACTCAACACCGAGGAAGGCCAGAAAATGCGAGATGCGGCGCTAAAAGCAAAAGTCGCACATGTCGTGACCTTCAACTATCGCGGAAATCCTCTTGTGCAGGAGGCGCGCCTCATGATCGTTAAGGGAGAAACGGGTGATTTGTCATTTGTCCATGGGTTTTATCTTCAGGACTGGATGACCGATCCGAATGTGTACTCATGGAGATCAGACCCGTCAAAGGGTGGCGTGAGCTCAGCTCTCGGCGATATCGGCTCGCACTGGTGTGATTTGGCTGAACACGTCTCCGGCTTGAAAATCGATTCCGTTCTTGCGGATCTTACGACAGTTATTCCTACGCGCTACTCTTCGGGCGCATCAGCAGAAGCATTTTCCAGAGAAAAATCCGGGGACCGCAAGCCGGTTCAGGTTGGAGCAGAAGACCTCGCCAGCGTACTTCTTCGCTTTGAAAACGGCGCTAAGGGCACATTCTCGGTCGGACAGGTTTTGCCGGGCCACAAGAATGATCTCCAGCTTGAGATCAACGGCAGAAAACTATCCTTGAAATGGCGGCAAGAGGAACAGAATGAACTGTGGATTGGGCGGCACGATCAGCCGAACTGCACGATGGCGAAGGACCCCGGTCTCGTATCGCCAGAAGTGCGAAACTATGTTCACCTCCCCGGTGGCCATCAGGAGGCGTGGTCGGACGCATTCTTCAATCTAATTCGCGATGCCTATGCATGGATCCGCGAGGGAGCCAAACCGGAGACGAAGCCAGCGCTTTTGCCTACGTTCTCAGATGGCTATCGATCCACCTGCCTCGTCGAGGCGATGCTCAAGAGTCACGCACAAGGCGGGGCGTGGACAAAGGTGCACTACGCTCCCGGCGAGTGACAACTCGCCGGTGAGCGGACGCAGTAAAGAAATTTATTGCTTGGGTGCGGAAGCGTCCGCGTGGAGTGTGTGAATGTAGTCCGCTAACTTCTGAATCTGGTCTTTGTCTAACCGATTTCCAAAGGCCGGCATATTATCTTTTCCGGCACTAATGACTTGCGCCAAAGCAGCAGACGTCTTGTCCTGAACTTCCTTGCTTCGGAGATCCGGAGCGTGCAGACGCTTTCCGAGCGCACTCCCGGAACCGTCTGCAGCGTGACAGGTCACACACTTTGACTTAAATGTGGCGGCTGCATCGGGGCTGGCTGCCGTTTGGGCACGAGCAACGGAACCGGCTATGAACGATGCAAAGACTGTAAGTGCTGCAATTTTGAAGGTGCGAGATACTCCAGACATTCGCAGGCCGCTAATCATTACGTTCTGACTCCTCTTGAGCTTTCAATGAAGATAGTTAACATCCAATAGCTACACTCCCGGAACAGGCGGACATCCGGGAAACTCCGTTAAAAAGGTATTGCCGATATAGCCTAAATACTCAATACCGATCTTGCTGGTGAAGAAGCCGTCCGCAGTCATGTCTCGCAAGAAAGCAAAGAACTGCACTCCCTGACTGACACTCGGATCCGATACAGCGCTCTTGCGATAAGCAATTAGATCGAGAATTTCTTTCTGCTGTTGCCGGTCACAATCAAGATAAGTCTTGCCATACCGATCGGTACAGGTCGAGTCGAGCCACATCAGCCCCCCGCCCAGCTTCAGCTGATAGTCGGAATTCTCGCTGGTGAGCAGGTCGATGAATTCGGGAGCACCAGCCTCGACGGCGCCCTTTGAATCCGCATCTGCGGGAAAAATCGTATCGCACAGCACCTGCAGTGTCTTGTATTGCTGCGGCGGAAAGAATTTGGGCTGGTATTCGCCGGCAGTACCAGTCTTTTCTGCCGCGATAACGCCATGGGCATATTTGGCGGCTTCAAGAGGAATCACCTGCATCACTGAACCCGCCGCAGCCCCAATGGTCAGTGACTTAAGAATGTTGCGTCGCGATATAACCTTTCCAGACATAGGCTGCTTTCTAAAGCTCCCCCTTCTTGGCCTGATCGAGGAGATACTCGGATGTTTTCCATGACAAAGCCATGATGGTGAGGGTGGGATTTTTGTCCGGGTTTGTGACGAAAGGGGCGGCATCGGCCACAAACAAATTCTTCACGTCATGGGCCTGGCAATTTTTATTCAGCACGGAAGTCTTCGGGTTGTTCCCCATTCGCACCGTTCCCAGCTCGTGGATAATCGTGCCACCTTCAGAGATGCTGCTTCTGCCAGCTAACAAGGGATCCCCGACGTATTTTTCTATCGTGGCATTCCCCTCGTCCGCGTTTCGATGGCCGACGAGAACCTTTCCGCCACCAGTTTCGATAATGGAACGGAAGGTTTCCTGCATATCTCTGGCCATTTTTAGCTCGTTATCACCCCACTGCCAGTGAAAACGAAGCACTGGAATACCCCAGCGATCCAACACCGTCGGGTCGATATCGCAGTAGCAGTTCTCGTTGGGTATCATCTCGCCACGACCGCTAAATCCAATCACGGTGCCGTAGTGACTGCGGCACTTTTGTTTCAGCGATGAACCGTAGCCTTCGTATTCGGCACAGACTCCATCAAAGCCACCAATTCCCGGCATACCGCGTCCGCCACCGAATTCGATGTGATAGCCGCGCAGAAAGTCATTCTTCTTTCCGAACCTCCACCACGGCATATACATGTGCATGCCGCCCACGCCGTCATGATTATGAGGCGGCACTTTTTCGAGCTGAGGGAAATAGCCTGCAAGGCTGCTGCCGACTGTATCGGTGAGATAGCGGCCAATCACTCCGGAGGAATTGGCAATTCCATCCGGAAAGCTGGCAGACTTTGAATTCAGCAGCAAGCGAGCTGTTTCGCAGGCGCTTGCTGCAACCACAAAGGATTTGGCATAAACACGCTTTTCGCTACGGGTAGTCTTGTCAATGTAAGACACCGCTTCGGCTGTTCCATTCTTTCCCAGAACAATCTCACGAGCCATCGCGTTAGGAATCATCGTGAAACGTCCCGTAGCGTGCGCCGGAGGAATCATGACCTGGCTGGAGCTGAAATTCGAAGCGGTTATGCACCCGCGGCCGCACTCGCCGCAGTAATGGCAGGCGGCGCGCCCGTTCACCTCCTTGGTAAGAATAGCGAGACGCGACGGAATACAGGTGATATTCAGCTGATCGCAGGCTTTCTTGATGATCGTCTCTGTGCAGCGCGGTTTCGGCGGCGGAAGAAAAACGCCGTCCGGAGCATTAGGGACGTTTTCCTTTGAGCCGAAGACGCCGATATACGACTCTACCTTGTCGTAATAAGGCTCAATCTCGTCGTAAGTGATCGGCCAGTCGTCTCCCATGCCGTCCGTTGAGCGCGCCATGAAGTCTGCCGGTCCAAAACGTAGGGCGATGCGCCCCCAGTGGTTGGTACGCCCACCTTCAATTCTCGAGCGAAACCAGCGAAACGACGAGCCGGGAGCAGTGGTGTAGGGTTCACCATCAATCTCCCAGAAGCCGTTCGGGGCCAGAAACTCGCTAAACGCCTGCCGTGCCTTGCCGCCAATGCCTGCGCCCCGATGCGGCAGTTCGTAGGGCCATACGTGCTCTTTGAAGTCTTTATCAGGGTTGAGCGCTGGGCCTGCTTCCAGCATTACGACGCTCAATCCACCTTCAGTGAGCACCTTGGCAGCAGTTCCACCGCCTGCGCCCGATCCTATGACACAAACGTCGTACACTTTCTTTGCCGAATTTACTTGAGACAACAGAACCCTCCAGAGAGAACGCAGCACATGGGCGAAATCGCTTCGCGAAATCTAGTCCGCTTCCGCTGGTTTGCAGTCATTTAAAAAGTCAAACCAGTGTATTCGCTTGCATTAACGGTTGTCATCAAAACGGACGATGTTTCTACGGGAAATGAGCGGTTTACGTTGAGATCGCCTATCAGACTTTTCGCAATTTGCTGACGCGTCCCACTTCTACCCATTCGACAACAAAGATATTTCCGGCATGATCGAAACACGCACCGTGAGGACAGACAAACTTTCCAGGCGTGAAGTGATCGCGCGTAAGCTTGCGAGTCGCCATGTAATCAGTCGAAGAATCGTCACCCAGGTTCGCGATGATGTAGTTGTTCCGATCCATGATTGTCACGCGTGCGAATAGATCAGGCACAACCATATCGCCATTCTTATAGATATTGAAATGACACGGCGCATTGGTTCCGTAGAGGAAATCAATATGCTTGCCGTCTAGCGTGAACCGTTGAATCCGTTTGTTGCTGCGGTCAGCAATATTCAGCACTGGTTCGGAGCCGCGCGTATCAAGGATGATGCCATGCGGGCACTGGAGCTCGCCTGCTTCCTTTCCAGGGCCTCCGAAAGTGCGAATGTATTCTCCTTTGTTGTTGTACTGAATGATGTAGCTGGACCCATAACCATCGCCAACAAAGATGTCGCCATTAGGCGCCACTGCAAGGTTGGTCGGACTGTATTTCAGTGGCTTGCCGTCTGGCCCGGGCTTCGAGTATGGTTCGGACTCCTTCGGATAACCGAGCGCGAAAACTTCTTCGCCGTCGAGCGTGGTCTTGACTACAAGGCCGCGCTGAATGTCGCACAAATATAGAAACTCTCCGCTGCTTTCTTTGCGGATGTAGAGACCATGCGCACCACCTTTGAACTCCTTACCCCAGCTCTTGACGAATTTTCCCTGGTGATCGAACACCACCATGCTGTCAGCTTTTTCGCTCGAGGCATAAACCGTGTGGTGAATGTAAATATGCCCTTGCGAGTCTTCGCAGACACCATGCGTATTGCCGTATTTGATATCGGCAGGAAGCTCGCCCCAGTCATGCATAACCTCGTAGGTGTGCTCTCCTGAACCCAGAATGGGCTTCTTGCTTCCCGATTTGTTTGTGGCTCCGAGAATCATGGGTGCGACGAGGCCGGTTCCCACCTGACCGATAAATCTGCGACGAGATATGGGCATGTGCGCATTTTCCTTAACGATTTGGCGAAGGGGTGACGTTTGTTGCCTCACCCTGGCTCGCGTTCGCAGTCTTCTTGTTGGCTGCGACCTTGAGAACCAAGGGTGAGGAAGGATGCATAGTGGGAGAATTCGACTCGACCTAAACCAAAGCATAGATTGGCTGTTCAATCGGCTTTGCCCAGTCTTCTGCACGAAGAGTGAACGTACGGCTCGTCTGGGCCTCAGTCACCAGCACGCCGTTCAATCCGACATTGACAACCGTTACACCAGGAGGAAGATTCTCG
>Ga0081540_1001743_pt1 | contig 18315 bp, 16 predicted proteins | sample TabmetS2T1R1_FD_71024 | JGI IMG/M metagenome (GOLD analysis project Ga0081540, IMG submission 71024) | Tabebuia heterophylla rhizosphere microbial communities from the University of Puerto Rico - S2T1R1 | ecosystem: Host-associated > Plants > Roots > Rhizosphere ... | reverse complement strand
CCCCCCCCGGGGGGGCGGCCGACCCCCCCGGCGCGCCCCGGCGGCTTGCCTGGCGCCCAGCCGAGCTATAATCGAACAAAGGATCGATATGACTCAGCTCAAGGCCCAGCCAAGCGAACCCCACCCCAGCGAACCACCACCGGGCGGACCGCTCCCCGGCAAACCGCTGCCGGGCGGACCGCTGCCGGGCGGACCGCTGCCGGGCGGACCGCTGCCGGGCGGACTCACGCTGGCCGCGGCTCGTTTCTTCGCCGCCCGGCTGGCCGGCAGTTGGGTCCCTGCCTACCTGGCCGGACGCGGGTTCGGCGAACAGGCGCTGCGGCCGTGGACCGTGGGCTACGCCCCGGCGGGCTGGCGAGTGCTCACGGCCTACCTGCGCGGCCTCGGCTACGGCGACGCAGCCATCCAGGCCGCCGGGCTGGCCCGGCGGACCAGGCGGGGCGCGCTCGTCGACTTCTTCAGGGACCGGGCCATGTTCGGGATCCGCTGGCCGGACGGGACGGTCGCCGGTTTCACCGGACGCGCCCGCCCCGGCGGAGGCCAGGCCGGGCCGGTCTACCTCAACAGCCGGACGACCGGCCTGTACCGCAAGGGCAGCCTGCTGTTCGGCCTGTACGAGGGGCGGCGGGCACTGGACGCGGGCGCGCGGCCGGTACTGGTCGAGGGCCCGCTGGACGCCATCGCGGTGAGCGCGGTCGGCTCATACGCGGGCGTTTCGCCCTGCGGCACCGCGCTGACCCCCGCCCAGGTCACCCTGCTCGACCGGGCCTGCGACCTGCGCCGGGTCGGTGTAGTCGTGGCCTTCGACGCCGACCCGGCGGGCCGCCGGGCCGCGGTGCGCGCCTATCACCTGCTTCGCGGTGTGACCGACCATGCCGTCGCCGCCGTTCTTCCGGCCGGCCAGGACCCGGCCGGATTCCGGCGCGAACGCGGCGGCCGGGCGCTGGCCCGACGGCTCGACGCCGGCGTGCCCCTCGTCGACATGGTGGTCGACGAGACGGTGGCCCCGTTCGAACGCTGGCTCGCGTTCCCCGACGGGAAGTTCGCCGCGCTGCACGCCGCCGCCCCCCTGGTCGCCGGGTTGCCGTCCGGCCAGGTCGCGCGGCAGGTCGTCCGCGTCGCCTGCCAGCTCGGGCTGAGCTACGCCGAGGTCACCGACGCCGTGACCGGCGCGCTGCGCGCACAGGAATGACCCGGGGCGGCCCGGAGTTGGCACCGGGCATGACGACTATCGGCTTCATCGGCGGCGGGATGATCGGCGGTACCGTGGCCCGGCTCAGCGTGGCGGCCGGGCACCGGGTGGTGCTGAGCAATTCCCGCGGCCCGGAAACGCTGCAAGATCTCGTGGCCGAACTCGGCCCGCTCGCCACCGCCGCCACCGTGGGGCAGGCCGCCGAGGCGGGCGACCTGGTGGTGGTCAGCATCCCGGTCAAGGCCATCGGCGACGTCCCGGCCAAGCCGCTGGCGGGCAAGCCGGTCCTGGACACCGGCAACTACTACCCGCAGCGCGACGGCCAGATCGAGGTGATCGACACCGGCGCGCTCACCAGCAGCGGCCTGCTGCAGCACCACCTGCCGGATGCGCACGTGGTGAAGGTGTTCAACAACATCTACTACCGGCACCTGGCCTCGCTGGCCCGCCCGTCCGGCGCCCCGGACCGTACCTCTCTGCCCATCGCCGGCGACGACGCGGCCGCTAAGGCCGCAGTCACCGCCTACCTCGACTCGATCGGCTACGACACCGTCGACGCAGGCACCCTCGCCGACAGCTGGCACCAGGAACCGGACACCCCCGTCTACGGCGCCCCCTACGGCCCCTTCTCCTCCGAGACCGGCCGCCCGGCCAGCGCCGAAACGATCCGCACCGCCCTAGCCGCCGCCCACCGCTGACGCGGGCATGCATCACCAGCCACGACAGTCTGTCAGGAGCGCAGGAACACCAGGAGCCACGGCACGCGCCGTCCTATCCGCCGCCCTTGCCAGCCGTCCGCCATGATCGCAGATTTGTTCCCTCCCGGGCCTCTGCCGCACATCCCGGGATCGTTCCGGTGAGCTGGCCTGTCGCATAACGGGGTGAAGGGGCCCTTACCCCCGTTAGATGGGGTCAATGGCCCCCTCACCCCGCGAGCGGAGGCCTCAGATGGGGGCAAGGGCCCCTTGACCCCGTGACGGGTGTGGGCGTGGTGGCTGCTGGTGCCGCTGAGGCATGTGAGGCGATCATCGCCCTGGCCGCCGCTGTCATCATCTCGAGATAGGCGACAGAGCCTCCTGGGTACCAGCTCCTTCACGATCATCGAAATCCGCTCCGAAATAATGCTCCTGCCATGATCGTGAAGGATCTTTAGTCTGCCCGGACTAAAAACCCTTCGCGATCATGGACCGGTTGCCATGCGCTTCTCGGAGCCGGGGCCTCAGTGACGGAAGTGCCACACGAGGCGACGCTACCGCGCTGAAGCGTCGAGCCGCCGCCTGGAGGCGTCTCACCGACTGCCTGAAGGGCCTCCGCCACCGCGGAAGCGCACCGTTCCCCGAAGGCGCTTCGTTCACACGAAGGCGCTTCGTTCCTCGCGAAGCGCCCCGCTGCCGCGCTGAAGCACCGCGCTGCCGCGGCGAGCCAGTGTCGTGGCGCGGAGAGCCCTACTGGCCTACGGCGCCGTCTATGCGTTCGCGCAGCAGGTCGGCGTGGCCGTTGTGGCGCGCGTACTCCTCGATCATGTGGTTCAGCACCCAGCGCAGCGACATCTTCCCGCGCCACGCGTCTTCCTTCTTCCCGAGCAACTCGAGGCCGGGTGCCGCGGCCACGAATGAGTCCGCGAACGCGATCTCCTCCCGCCACGCCTGCCAGGCCTCCGCGACCACGGCCTCGTCGGGCCGCGCGCCGTCGAAGTCGCCGTCAGGATCCTCGCGTGAGGAGAACCGGGATGGCGCATCCTGGCCGGCCATGAAGCTCCGGAACCAGCCCCGCTCTACGTCGGCCAGGTGCCGGAGCAGCCCGAGCAGTGACATCGAGGACGGCTCCACCGACCGGCGGGCCAGCCCGGCGGCGTCCAGGCCCGAGCATTTCAGCTCGAGCGTCTCGCGCTGCCAGCGCAGGAATCCGGATAGCGTCTCCAGCTCACCGCCCTGGGGCGGCGGCTCGGACCTAGGGTCGGGGTCGATGAACATGTCGATGGACATGCCCGCCATCATCGGCGCCGGTCGTGGGCGCCCTCAACGGGTTTTCAGGGCCTTGGCCGGAGCCTCAGCCGGAGGCGCCTCAGCCGGAGCCGTGTCAACCTGCGCCTAAGCCTCGGCCGGGGCTCCAGTCTTAGCCTCGGCAAGAGCCACGCTGGCCCGGACCTCGTCCATGTCGAGGGCCTCGGCCTTGGTGATCAGCTCCTCGAGCGCCTTCTCCGGCAGCGCGCCCGGCTGGGCGTACAGCACGATGTTGTCGCGGATGATCATCAGGGTGGGAATGGAGGTGATGTTGAAGGTGGCCGCCACCTCGGGCTGCGCCTCGGTGTCGACCTTGCCGAACACCGCGTCCGGGTGCTTCTCGGACGCCTTCTCGAAGACCGGCCCGAACATCCGGCACGGCGGGCACCACTCGGCCCAGAAGTCGACCAGGACGAGATCGCCTCCGGTCACCGTCGAGTTGAAGTTTTCGGCCGTCAGCTCGACCGTCGCCATCGTCTGCCTCCTCGCAATCAATACCCGTAGGGGTATCGACAACGACGGCCCCCTAAACATTCCCCTCAGGCCAGCGCCAGGAACAGCCTCTCAAGACGTGCGCGTTCGGCGGCCGCCTCCTCGCGGCCGGCCTGCTCGTCGAGCACGCACTGACAGAGCCCGCTGGCGATGATCTTGAACCCGGCCCGGTCCAGGGCGCGCGCTGCCGCCGCGAGCTGCGTCAGCACGTCCGAACACTCCTGGCTTTCCTCGATCATCCGGATCACGCCGCCGATCTGGCCCTGGGCCCGGCGCAGCCGGCGAATCACGTCCGCGAGTTCCTCGCTGTCCACGTTCACGGCCGTCATGCTATACCCCTCGGGGTATGGGCGCACCGGATCCCGCGGCGGACACTAGACCGGGACACGGGAAGACCGGGGACACAGGAAGACGGGCACACCGGAAGGAGGACCGCGATGAGCCTGCACAGCCTGCTATCGGTCACCATCGGAGTGCCGAACGTCGGTGAGACCGCCGCCTACTACGCCGACTTCGGGCTCACCCCGGCCGACGACGGCTGGTTCAGCACCGCCGATGCCGGCCGGCAGCTGCGGCTGCTGCCTTCACCGGTCCGGCGCCTGCTCGAGTTGCGGGTCGGCGCCGACGACGCGGACGACCTGGCCCGCGCAACGGCCGGCCTGGCCGCCCTCGGCGTGCCGTCGGAACAAAGCGGGACCAGCATCAGCACAACCGAACCCGTCACCGGCACCCGCGTCGTCCTCGACGTGGCGCCGCGGACCCGGCAGGGCGCGATCCCGGCCACCCCCTACAACGGCCCCGGCCGGCTCGACCGGCCGGACACCCGGGCGCCGGGGTTCACCCGGCCGGACCGGGTGCGCCCGCGCAAGCTCGGCCACGCCGTGCTCGGCAGCACCGACTACGCCGCCTCGACCGCCTTCTTCACCGAAGGTCTCGGGTTCAAGATCAGCGACCGGATCAAGGGCGTCGGCGCGTTCATGCGCTGCTCCACCGACCATCACAACGTGCTGGTCCTGGCCGCGCCGGTGAGCTTCCTGCACCACACGTCCTGGCAGGTGGACGACGTCGACGACGTGGGCCGCGGGGCGCAGGCGATGCTCGAGGGCAGGCCGGAACGGCACGTGTGGGGCCTCGGCCGGCACTACGCGGGCTCGAACTTCTTCTGGTACCTCAAGGACCCGGCGGGCAACTTCTCCGAGTACTACAGCGACATGGACTGCATCATCGACGACCAGCTCTGGACCCCGGAGGATCTGGAGGGGGCGCGGGGGCTGTTCGCGTGGGGCCCGCCGCCGCCCCCCTCCTTCCTGCATCCCGAGGACCTCGCGGCCATGATGACCGGAGCCCACTCGACCCGCTGAATGGCGCTCGCTGAACGGCGCTCGCTGAACGGGGCCCTATTCGGCCGGCGGCACGATCAGGACCGCGCAATGCGCGTGCTGGACGACCTGGTTGGTCACCGAGCCCATCACCAGCCGGGCGAAACCGCCTTGGCCGCGCCGGCCCAGGACGAGCATGTCGGCGCCCTGGCTCGCCTTGATGAGCTCGTCGGCCGGCAGGCCGTGCACCGCGGTGACCGTGACCGAGGCCGGCCGGGAGCCGAGCGCGGCCAGCACCTGGTCGGTTTCCGCCTGGGCCGCCTCTTTGGCCTTGTCGGTCAGCGTGGCGTCGTCCTGGTAGTGGGAGACGCTGCCGTAGACGTCACGGACGGCCTGGTGGACGGTGAGCACGGTCAGCGGCGCTTGGTGGACCGCCGCTTCATTCGCGGCCCTTTCCAGGGCCATGCGGGAATGACCGGAGCCATCGACTCCGACAACGATGCCAGGCATGTCAATCTCCTTTTTACTCAGTCACTACCGCGCCCTGTACCTCTGCCGATGATCTTAGGCACACAGGGCTCCATGCAACAGAGCCGAAATTCGCAACGATTTCGCGTCGCTTCGCCGATGCGCTCGTGGCAAGAGCGTACTCCGCGTCGATTCCGCGCCATTCTGGCCTGGCCAGAATGTCAGCCACCCGCACGGACCGCCGCCAGCCGTGACCGGCACTACACAGCCGGCACTACACGGGCGGCACTACACGGGCGGCACTACACGGGCAGCACTAGCCGTACCCACGGCCGCACGGTCATGATGGCGGTGCGCGAACGACGCGGCCTAAGGACGACACGCAAGAACCACGCGCCCTAAGGAGGACGAGCCATGGCATCGAAGCCCATCGTGGCCGGTACGGACGGTTCTGAGGAATCACTGCGGGCGGTCGACTGGGCCGCGAGGGAAGCGGCCCTGCGCGGTGCCCCGCTGCGGATCGTGGCCAACGCGGGCCTGCTGCCCCGGATGAGGCCCCACACGGACGCGACCAAGTACGAGACGGTGACCGACGTTCTCGTCGACGACCGTGACCGGGCGCTGGCCATAGCGGCCGAACGGGCCGCCAAGACAGCGGCCAGCGTGCTGATCGACACCGACGGGCTGAACGGGCCGACGGCGCAGGCCGTCACCGAGAGCGGGTCGGGCGCGCTGATGCTGGTGCTCGGCTCCCGCGGTGTCGGCGCGTTCACGGCCCTGGTGCTCGGCTCGGTCAGCCGGTACGCCGCCAGCCACTCGTCCAGCCCGGTCATGGTCATCCGGGACGAGCCGCCGGCCCCGCACGGGCTCATCGGCGTCGGCGTCGCCGACACCGAAAGCTGCCGTGACGCGCTCACGTTCGCGCTCGAGGAGGCCAGCCTGCGGCACGCGGCCCTGCACGCCATCCACGCCTGGCACGCGCCGCAGGCCGAGCTCACCCGGTCCGGCCCGGTGCCCACCGAATCCGGCGCCCAGGCCGCGGCGGACGCGGCCGCGGCGCTGGCCGGCCTGCTCGACGAGTGCCGGGCCAAGTACCCGGACGTGCCGGTCAGCCACGAGGTCGTGCACGGCCATCCGGCCCGCGCGCTGACCGGGCTGTCCGCGCGTGCGGACCTCGTGGTCATCGGCAGGCGCCCCGGTGAGCCGGGACCCGGCTCGGTGCGGCACGCCCTGCTCAACCACGCGCACGGGCCCGTGGCCGTGGTGCCGTCTTAACCAGAACCCTAGGCAGGCTCCCGCTCGATCGGGCAGCTCATGCAGCGCGGCCCGCCGCGGCCGCGGCCTAGCTCGCTGCCCGCGATCGAGATCACCTCGATGCCGTGCTGGCGCAGCATGGTGTTGGTGGCGACGTTCCGCTCGTAGCCGACGATCACGCCGGGCGCGATGGCCAGGTAGTTGTTGCCGTCGTCCCACTGCTCCCGTTCGGCCGCCCGGGCGTCCTCGTTGGTGGTCAGCACGGTCACCTTGTCCATGCCGAGCACTTCGGCCACCGTGCCCCACAGGCTCTCGTTGAGCGTCACGGCCAGGCCGCCGTTAGCGTCCGGCGTGACCGTCCACGACCGCAGCAACGGGTCGAGGTAGGGGTACAGCACGAACGTGCCGCGGTCCACCATGGTCATCACGGTGTCGAGGTGCATCATGGCGCGGGAGAACGGGAGCTCGACCGCGATCACCGCGCTGACCTGGCCGCTGCGGAACAGGGCCCGGGCCAGCAGCTCGACCGCCATCGGCGTGGTCCGCTCGCCCATCCCGATCATCACCGCGCCGTGGCCGAGCACGTGCACGTCGCCGCCCTCCACGGTGGCGGGCATGTGCTTGGCGTCGGTGTCGCCGTAGTGCCAGGTGAAGTCGGCCTGGGCGAACATCGGGTGATGGCGGTAGATGGCCCGGCTGTGCAGTGACTCCCGCTGCCGGGCGGGCTTGGCCATCGGGTTGACCGAGACCCCGTGGTAGATCCAGCAGGAGTTGTCCCGCTGGAACAGGTGGTTCGGCAGCGGCGGCAGCACGAAGTCGTCCGCGTGCAGCACGTCCCAGGTCAGGCTGTGCGGCCGGGCGGGATGCAGGTCCGCCTTGAGCACGCCGCCGACCAGGAAATCGGCCAGCGCGGGACCGTCGAGGTCGTCGAAGAGCCGGCGCACCGGCCCGGCCAGGTTCGGGCCGAGCATCTCGGGCACGCACAGCCGGTCCAGGACGAAGGAGCGGCCGTCCGGAACCTCCAGCGTCTCGGCCAGCAACTGCCCGTAGTAATGGACCCGAACGCCCCGGGACCCGAGCACGCCGGCGAAGGCGTCGTGCTCCTCCTTGGCCCGGCCGGCCCACAGCACGTCGTCGAACAGCAGCTCGCCGACGTTCCGCGGGGTCAGCCGGGACAGCTCGAGCCCGGGCCGGTGCACGATCACCTGGCGGAGCGGGCCGACCTCGGACTGGACGCTGAAGCTCACCGCGTTCTCCCGTTGCCCTTCCAGGCCAGCAGCGACCACTGCGACAGCGCGGACAGCACCGAGCCGACGCTGGCGGCCGAGAAGATCGAGAGCACGGACGCGACCGAGCCGACCGATGCGATTGACAGCACCGAGCCCGCGGAGCCGATCGACAGGATGGATCCGCTGGACCCGATGGACAAGATCGACCCGGTGGAGCCGATCGACAGGATGGATCCGCTGGAGCCGATGCTGTCGATGGAGCCAGTCCTGTCCAGTGCCGCCTTACTGTTCCGCATGGAGCCATTCTGGCAGCGAGCCCGGCCATCGACACAGCCCCGCGAGAAGATGTGAACATGGCGCAGCCTCCAACCGCGGTGTACGCGCTGCTGGCCGACGGGACCACGGTCGAGATCCGCCCGGCCGTCCCGGCCGACTTCGACGCGGTCAAGGCCATGCACGAGGCGATGTCGCCGGACAACAGCTACATGCGGTTCTTCAACGTGAGCCGGCTGTCGGCCGAGATCGAGGCCCGGCGGATCAGCGGCAACCCGGTACGGGGCAGCGTGGCGCTGCTGGCCGTGGCGGACGGCGAGGTGGTCGGCGTGGCCAGCTACGTGCCGCTCCGAGAAGACCCGCACACGGCCGAGGTCGCGTTCGCCGTGGCCGACCACATGCACCACAGGGGCATCGCCACCCTGCTGCTCGAGCACCTGGTCTCGCTGGCCAGGAGCCGTCAGATCAGCACGTTCACGGCCGAGACCCTGACCGAGAACCAGGCCATGCTGCACGTCTTCGCCGACGCCGGCCTGCCGGTGCGGCGGCGCTACAGCGAGGGCGTCATCGAGCTGACCTTCCCGCTGCCCGGCCAGGACAGCCCGGACAGCGACACCTACCTGGACGCCGTGGCCGAGCGGGAGCGCCGCGCGGACGTGGCCAGCCTGCGGCACGTCTTCGCGCCCGAGTCGGTCGCGGTGATCGGCGCGAGCCGGCGCCGCGGCACGGTGGGCCGGGCCATCCTGGACAACATCAGGGCCGCCGGGTACCGCGGCCGGCTCTCCGTCGTGAACCCGCGCGCCGCCCAGGTCGGCGGCGAGCCGAGCCTGGCCTCGCCGCTCGACCTGCCCGAGCCGGCCGACCTGGCGGTGATCGCCGTGCCCGCCGCCCGGGTGCTCGAGGTGGCCGCGCAGTGCGGGCAGCGCGGCGTCAGATCCCTGGTCGTCATCACGTCCGGGCTCGACCCGGGGCAGAGCGCCGGCCTCCTGGCGATCTGCCGCGGGCACGGCATGCGCCTGGTCGGCCCGGACTGCTTCGGGGTGTCCGTGCCCGGCCTCGGCCTGGACGCCACGTTCTCCGCCCGCCCGGCCAGGCCCGGCGTGGCCGGCCTGGTCATGCAGTCCGGCGGCCTCGGCTTCGCCCTGGTCGACCACCTGTCCCGGCTCGGCATCGGCATCTCCTCGTTCGCCTCGGTCGGCGACAAGCTCGACGTGTCCGGCAACGACATGCTGCTCTGGTGGGAGCGCGACGACCAGACCAGGCTGGCCGTGCTCTACCTTGAGTCGTTCGGCAATCCGCGCAAGTTCGCCCGGACGGCCCGCCGGGTCAGCTGCGCCATGCCCGTGCTCACCGTGCTGACCAACACCGTCCTGGCCGAAACAACATCCTTCCAGGAGACGCTGTTCGAGCAGGCCGGCGTCATCACCGCCGGCGGTTTCGGCGAGCTGGTCGAGGCCGCCGCGCTGCTGGCCACCCAGCCCGTCCCGGCCGGGCGCACGGTGGCCATCCTGTCCAACGTCCGCAGCGCCGGCCAGCTCGCCGCGCACGCCGCGACCGGCGCCGGCCTGCGGGTGCGCGGCCCGGCCGAAACCCCCGCCCCGGTGCAGGCCGCAGCCTTCCGCGAAACCCTGGAGCGGCTCGCCGCGGACGACGATGTGCACGCCGCCGTCGCGATCGTGCTGCCCACCGGGGCCACCGGCGACCTGGAGGCGGCGATCCGGGAGGCGACCACCGGAAAACCGCTCGCCGCCGTCGTGCTGACGCAGCCGGAGTCCGTTCGGCTCATCGACAACCGGATCCCGGCCTACGGGTCACCGGAGGCCGCGGTGCGCGCCGTGGCCCGCGCGGCCGGCTACGGCGCCTGGCGGGCCGCCCCCCGCGGCCAGGTCCCGGACCTCCCCGGCGTCAGGACCGCCGACGCCCGCGCCCTGGTCCAGGCCCCCGGCTGGCTCGGCCCGGCTCGGGCCGCCGAGCTGCTGGCCTGCTACGGGATCCCGATGGGGGACCCGGACAAGCGGACCCCGCGGGTGGTGGTGCGGGTGGCCGGCGACCGGGTGTTCGGCCCGCTGGTCAGGCTCGAAGCGGGAGATTCCTACCGAACGGCCCGGTTTACACCCCTCACCGACGTCGATGCCGTCTACCTCACCAGGACGCGGCCTGACCTGGCTGTTCTCCATGACCTGCTGCTACGCGTGTCCCGGCTGGCCGACGACCTGCCCGAGGTCACCGAGCTCGAGCTGGACCTGGGCGGCGCGGCCGTGAGCAGCGCCCGGGTCAAGGCGGAGCCCTCCCCGCCGCAGGACCCATACCTGCGCAGGTTGCGTTAGGTTGCGTTAACCTTCCTTCCCTAGTCTTGACCCATGACTGAGCCCGGGCCGCTGACCGTATCCGAACTCGATGCCATCGACGCCTGGTGGCGCGCCGCCAACTACCTGTCGGTGGGGCAGATCTACCTGCTCGGCAACCCCCTGCTGGCCGAACCCCTGCGCCCGGAGCACGTCAAACCGCGGCTGCTGGGCCACTTCGGCACCACGCCCGGCCTGAACCTGATCTACGCGCACCTCAACCGGGTCATACGCAACCAGGACCTGAACGTCATCTACGTCTGCGGCCCGGGGCACGGCGGGCCGGGGATGGTGGCCAACACCTACCTGGAGGGCACGTACAGCGAGCTGTACCCGGCCATCACCCAGGACACCGCGGGGCTGGGCCGGCTGTTCAAGCAGTTCTCCTTCCCCGGCGGCATCCCCTCGCACGCGGCGCCGGAGACACCCGGCTCGATCCACGAGGGCGGCGAGCTGGGGTACGGGCTGGTGCACGCCTACGGGGCGGCGTTCGACAACCCGGACCTGATCGTGGCGTGCGTGATCGGCGACGGCGAGGCCGAGACCGGGCCGCTGGCCGGAAGCTGGCATTCGGACAAGTTCCTCAACCCGGCCAACGACGGCGCGGTGCTGCCGATCCTGCACCTGAACGGGTACAAGATCGCCAACCCGACCGTGCTGGCCCGGATCCCGCACGAGGAGCTGGAGTCGCTGCTGCGCGGCTACGGGTACACCCCGTACACGGTCGAGGGCGACGACCCCAAGCTGGTCCACCAGCAGCTCGCCTCGACCATGGACCAGGTGATCGCCGAGATCCGCGCCATCCAGCGCCGGGCCCGGGAGGACGGCGACCTCAACCCTCAAGCCCGGCCCGCCTGGCCGATGATCGTGCTGCGCACCCCCAAGGGCTGGACCGGGCCCAAGGTGGTGGACGGCCTGCCGGTGGAGGGCACCTGGCGGGCGCACCAGGTCCCGCTCGCCGCGGCCCGGCAGAACCCGGAGCACCTGGCCCAGCTCGAACAGTGGCTGCGCTCGTACCACGCCGAGGAGCTGTTCGACGCCGACGGCGCGCTGATCCCGGAACTGGCCGCGCTGGCCCCGCGAGGCGCCCGGCGGATGGGCGCGAACCCGCACGCCAACGGCGGCCTGCTCCTGCGTGACCTGCGGCTGCCCGACTTCCGCGACTACGCCGTGGACGTGCCCGCGCCGGGCGCGACGAGCTCGGAGGCCACCCGGGTGCTCGGCGCCTGGCTGCGCGACGTGATCAGGGACAACCCGTCGAACTTCCGGCTGTTCGGTCCGGACGAGACCGAATCCAACCGGCTGACCGACGTCTACGAGGCGACGGACAAGCAGTTCGAGGGCGTGATCGTGCCGGGGGACAACCACCTGGCGCAGGCCGGCCGGGTGATCGAGGTGCTGTCCGAGCACATGTGCCAGGGGTGGCTGGAGGGCTACCTGCTGACCGGGCGGCACGGCCTGTTCAACTGCTACGAGGCGTTCATCCACATCATCGACTCGATGTTCAACCAGCACGCCAAGTGGCTGAAGGTCACCCGCGGCATTCCCTGGCGGCGCCCGGTCGCCTCGCTCAACTACCTGCTGTCCTCGCTGGTGTGGCGGCAGGACCACAACGGCTTCAGCCACCAGGACCCCGGCTTCATCGACCACGTGGTGAACAAGAAGGCGTCGGTCGTCCGGGTGTACCTGCCGCCGGACACGAACACGCTGCTGTCGACCGCGGATCACTGCCTGCGGTCCCGGCACTACGTCAACGTGATCGTGGCGGGCAAGCAACCGCACCCGAACTGGCTGTCCATGGACGACGCGATCATCCACTGCACCCGCGGCGCCGGGATCTGGGAGTGGGCCTCGAACGACGCGCCCGGCATACCCGACGTGGTGATGGCCTGCGCCGGCGACGTCCCGACCCTGGAGGCGCTGGCCGCGGTGACGCTGATCCGCGAGCACCTGCCCGAGCTCAAGGTGCGTCTGGTGAACGTGGTGGACCTGATGCGGCTGGAGTCCGAGACCGAGCACCCGCACGGCATGTCCGACGCCGAGTTCGACGCCCTGTTCACCGCCGATCAGCCGGTGATCTTCGCCTACCACGGGTACCCGTCGCTCATCCACCGGCTGACCTACCGCCGGCACGGGCACGACAACTTCCACGTCCGCGGGTACATGGAGGAGGGCACCACCACCACGCCCTTCGACATGGTCATGCTGAACGACCTGGACCGCTACCACCTGGTCATGGACGTGATCGACCGGGTGCCCGGCCTGTCCTCCTCGGCCGGCCACGTCCGCCAGCTCATGGTCGACAAGCGCATCTCGGCCCGCGCCTACACCCGCGAGCAGGGCGAGGACGCTCCCGAGGTGGCTAACTGGACCTGGCCGTCCTGACCTGGTCGCACACGGTTTTCTCCCCGTCGGCCATCTCCTCAGCCTACGATCGAGCGGTGACATTGAGCGGTTCTCCATGATCGGCGCCCAGGCCCTCGTCGCCAGCCTGACCGGCGCGGGTGTCGACGTGTGCTTCATGAACCCGGGCACGTCGGAGATGCACTTCGTCGGCGCGCTGGATTCGGTGCCCGAGATGCGCGGGGTGCTGGCCCTGTTCGAGGGCGTCGCCACCGGCGCCGCCGACGGGTACGCGCGGATCGCCGGCAAACCCGCCGCCGTGCTCCTGCACCTCGGGCCGGGCCTGGCCAACGGCCTGGCCAACCTGCACAACGCCCGCCGGGCCCGGACTCCGGTCGTCGTCATCGTGGGCGCGCACGCCACCGGCCACGCCCGCTACGACGCGCCCCTGCAATCCGACATCGAGGCATTGGCCCGAACGGTCTCCGGCTGGGTGCATACCAGCGGTACTTCTCGCGACCTGGCCCAGGACGCCATGCGCGCCGTCGCCGCGGCCCAGTCCGGCCAGATCGCCACCCTGGTCCTCCCCGCCGACGTCTCCTGGAGCGACGGCGCCACCCCCGCCCCGCCCCGCGCTGCTGCGCCCACCCTCCCCCCAACAGGGATGGTCGACTACGGCCGACTTCTCTCGTCTCATGCCATGCTCTTCCTCGGCGGGACGGCCCTGTCCGAGCGCGGCCTGCGGGCGGCCAGCCGGATCAGCGCCGCGACCGGCGCGCGGCTGCTGGCCGAGACGTTCCCGGCGCGGATCGAGCGCGGCGCCGGGCTGCCGGGCGTGGACCGGCTGGCCTACCTGGCCGAGATGGCCGAGGCCCAGCTGGCCGGCGTCGACAACCTCATCCTCGCCGGTGCCCGCTCACCGGTGTCGTTCTTCGCCTACCCGGACCGGGCCAGCGACCTGACGCCCCCCGGCTGCTCCGTCACCGTCCTGGCCGAACCCGACCAGGACACCGAAGCCGCCCTCGAACTGCTCGCGGACCAGGTCGCGGCCGGCACCAAGCCGGTCCTGGTCGAGGCCGCGCCGCCACCGCCGGCCGATCCGGGCCCGCTGAACGCGATCAGCCTGGCCAACACGATCGCCGCGTCGCTGCCCGAGCACGCCATCATCTCCGACGAGGCCAACACCTCGGGGTTCGCGCTGCCCATGGCGCTGGCCGCCGCGCCGCGGCACACCCTGCTCACGCTCACCGGCGGCTCGATCGGCCAGGGCATGCCCGCCGCGACCGGCGCGGCCATCGCCGCCCCGGACCGGCCGGTCCTGTCGCTGGAGGCCGACGGCAGCGCGCTCTACACGATCCAGGCGCTGTGGACCCAGGAGCGGGAACGGCTCGACGTCACCACCGTGCTGATCAACAACGCCGCCTACGCGATCCTGCGGATGGAACTGGCCCGCACGCGAGCCGATCAGGCGGGCGGCGGGCAGACGGGCGCAGGGCCGGGGGAGCGGGCCGCCCGGATGCTGGACCTGTCCTCCCCGACCCCGGACTTCACCCAGCTCAGTACGGGCCTCGGCGTCCCCGCCCGCCGCGTGACCACGGCTGAGGAACTGGACCGGGCGCTGCGCGACGCCTACGCCGAGCCGGGCCCGCACCTGATCGAGGCGATCGTCCCCCCGGTGATCCCGCCCCCGTCCGCCGGCGCCTGGTGAGGCGCGGTAGCCGCGCGGGTCCCTGGCTGGGTGCAAACGATTGCAGCTCACCGTGTGCTTTGATGTCCAGATGACCGCCTTCGGGGACTATCAGCTGGAGATCTACCTGGCCGGGCTGCAGGGGGTCCTGCCCGGCTTCCCGATGGAGTTCGCCGAGCTCGAGGCCCGGGCCGAACAGGCGCTGCCGCCGTCGGTGCTGTCCTACGTGGCCGGCGGCGCGGGCAGCGAGCACACCCAGCGGGCCAACGTCAGCGCGTTCGCCCAGTGGGGCCTGATCCCGCGCATGTTCGTGGGCGCGGCCCGGCGCGACCTGTCGGTGGAAGTGTTCGGGATGAGGTTGCCGTCCCCGCTGCTGATGGCGCCGATCGGCGTGATCGGCCTGTGCGCCCAGGACGGGCACGGCGACCTGGCCACCGCCGACGCAGCCGAACGTACCGGCGTCCCGATGATCGCATCGACCCTGTCCGCCGACCCGATGGAGGACGTGGCGGCCCGGTTCGGCGATACTCCCGGCTTCTTCCAGCTGTACACGCCCGCCGACCGCGACCTGGCCGCCAGCCTGGTCTCCCGGGCCGAAGCGGCCGGCTTCCGCGCCATCGTGGTCACGCTGGACACCTGGGTCACCGGCTGGCGCCCGCGCGACCTGGCCGCCAGCAACTTCCCCCAGCTCCGCGGGCTCTGCCTGGCCAACTACACCAGCGACCCGGTCTTCCAGTCCCTGCTCGGCCAGGATACGAGCCCGCAGGCCGCCGTCAGCTTGTTCGCCCGCCTCTTCGGCAACCCGCTCACCTGGGATGACCTTCCCTGGCTCCGCTCGCTCACCACGCTGCCGCTGCTGGTCAAGGGCATCTGCCACCCCGACGACGTGCGCCGCGCCCGGGACGGCGGGGTGGACGGGATCTACTGCTCCACCCACGGCGGCCGTCAGGCCGACGGCGGGCTGCCCGCCCTCGACTGCCTGCCCGCCGTGGTCGATGCCGCCGACGGCATGCCCGTGCTGTTCGACTCCGGCGTCCGTTCCGGCGCCGACGTGATCAAGGCCCTGGCCCTGGGGGCCACCGCCGTCGCCATCGGCCGCCCCTACGCCTACGGCCTCGCCCTCGGCGGCGCCGACGGCATCGTCCACGTCCTGCGCAGCATCCTCGCCGAAACCGACCTGATCATGGCCGTGGACGGCTACCCCACCCGCGCCGACCTCACCCGGGACACCCTCCGCCGCACCTGCACCTGCCACCACGACTGAGGCTGCCCGACCTTCCCGCCGCCCCGCCATCGTTCTGCGATCCTTGCCTGCCCACCCGAGTCCCAAAGGTCCCATGACGCCCACCCAGCTCATAGCTATCTTTTTCGATTAATACGATCTTTACAGGCGAGTTCTTCCTCGAAATGTCCTGGCTTATTGCTAAAATCGAACCAGTTCCCGAACAACCAAGCTCAAGGAAGGAGCGTCGTCCGCCAAACCGCGAGCAGCATCGGAAGGAGGTGAATCACGATGAGTGACGTGATGTCGCCGACCAGCACCGACCAGGCGCTGGAGATGCTAACGGCCGCACTGGGCTACCTGGCGGCGGCCGACGCCACCGCGATGACGGCCGAGGAGCAGGCGCGCTGCCTGAAGGTGCTGGAGCGGGCCACCGCGATAGGCGCGGCGGCGCGGACCTCGACGCTCAGCGCGTTCACCTCCGGAAAGGGCTATTCCGCCGACGCGCAGTACAGCGCCAAGACGTGGCTGGTCTACAAGACCGGGGTGACCAAGGGCGCCGCGGTCAGCCACACGGCCTGGATGCGGCGGGCCCAGGAGCACCCCGCGATGTTCGCGGCGATGGCCGCGGGTGATGTGTCGGAGCCGGTGGCGCGGCTCCTGTGCCAGTGGACCGACAAGATCTCCGAAGCGCGCCGGGCCGACGCGGACACGATCCTGGTCGCTGCGGCCGTCGCGGGGACGGACCTGCCGGACCTGGCCGAGCTATACGGCGAGATCTACGAGCGCTCCCAGCCCGAGGCCCCGAGCCAGGATAAGGACGAGGCGTTCGACGACCGTTCGATCCGGCTGGAAACCACCTTCGGCGGGGCCGGCGTCGTGTCCGGAGACCTGACGCCGGAGTGCGCGGCGGTGCTGGCAAAGGTGCTGGACGCGCTGTCCGCCCCGGGCGGGGAGGAAGACGACCGCAGCCCGGCCCAGCGGTATCACGACGCGCTCGCCGAAGCCATGCAGCGGCTGGTCACCGCCAACCTGGTGCCGGAACGGGCCGGCCAGCCGGTCAAGGTCTGGGCGCACATCACGCTGGCCGACCTGATGCGCCTGAACGGGAGTTCGGCCCTGCTGGACGAGTGGACCACCCAGGTCCGCGCCCGGTGGGCCGGGCACCGCGCCGCTGCCGCCGAAGGCGGCGGGGACGGCGGTCTCTGGCTAGACGGCGACGCCGCCGCCAGCTCGGCGCCCGCCTGGCCGGGCCGAGCCTGCCGCTGGACATCGGCTACTCCGAGACCATCCCGCCCGGGATCCGCAACGTGGTCATCCTGCGCGACCGCCACTGCCGGTTCCCCGGCTGTCACCAGCCCGCCTCCGTCTGCCAGGTGCACCACGTCAAGCACAAGAAGAACGGCGGCGAGACCAGCATCACGGGCTGTGTCCTGTTGTGCCGGTTCCATCACCTGATCGTCATCCACACATGGGACTGGAGCCTGGTCCTGAACCGCGACGGGACGACGACCGCGTGGAACAAGGACCGGACCAAGGTCCTCCACAGCCACGGGCCCCCGGTCCGCCCGGGGTAACAAGCCCCGGGCCGGTCATCCCCGCTTGAGGCTACCGATGCTGAGGGATCCACCCCGGGGCTCTTGCCCATCTTCCTCCGCCTCGCGCACGTACGTAGCCGGGTCCTTGTCCACGGCGGGAATCCCGGCGAAGTTCCGCGCTTCGTAGGCGGCAAACGCGACCGCGAGCTGATGGCGGCGCTGCAGGCTCGCCAGCCGGCGGAAGTCCGTCAGTCCTTCGCGTTCCTCCTCGGCCATGTGGTCGCTGTTGGCCAGGTTCGCCCCTGCGACCGCGCCGAACCACTCGTCGGTACCCACCTGATGACGTGCGACCTCAGCGACCGCATCCCTGATCTCGTTGTGATCCTTGATGGCGTCGAGCGTCTCCCCCTCTACCCCGGCCGCGCGGTGCGCGGCCAGCCCCACCTGCAGCAGGACCGGGTAGAAGATGGCCTCCTCAGCCGCTGCATGCAGCTCGAGGAACGAAGCCAGCCGGTCCCAGATCGCGGACAGCACCCCCGTATCGGCCCGGTCGATCTGCTCCAGGATCGCGAACAGCCGTCGCTGCTCACGATGGTCATCCAGGATCAGCTCGGTGATGTCCACTGTTCCTCCCCGGGACGCTGTGTCCTCCTGCCATGCCCACCGGAAGCCGACGATAACTCACAGCCGCCGAACCGTCCCACAGCAGCTAACGATTCTTATCGATGGAGTTTCCGGCCGTGCCTGCGTGCCGTGCCCGGGCCGCCCGCCGGGCCGGTGACCGCCCGCGGATCAAACTGCATGGATGCCGCGTTCATGTCGCTTGAGCTGCATGAACGCGGCATTCATGCTGTATCCCGCGGCGCGGGCGGGCCGGGGGCGCGGGAGCTGCGGGGCGGGCGGGACGGGAGGTGGTGCCGGGGCCGGGAATACCCGGGCCGGGGACGCCG
>Ga0081540_1001742_pt1 | contig 18317 bp, 16 predicted proteins | sample TabmetS2T1R1_FD_71024 | JGI IMG/M metagenome (GOLD analysis project Ga0081540, IMG submission 71024) | Tabebuia heterophylla rhizosphere microbial communities from the University of Puerto Rico - S2T1R1 | ecosystem: Host-associated > Plants > Roots > Rhizosphere ... | reverse complement strand
CGCCCGCCGGGCCTTGCGCGAAGCTGGCCTGGAAGCCTGGTTGATCGCCGATGGGGAAGTGCGCGCGTGACGAGCGCCGGCGACAGAGCGGCCACGACCGAGGATGCCTTCTTAGGCGGTTCCCTGCGCGTGTTGCAGCCGGTGGCTGGATATCGCGCCGGCCTCGATGCCGTCTTGCTGGCGGCGGCGGCGCCGCTGCGCCGTGGTCGCCTCGAGCAGGTTCTCGACGTCGGCGCCGGCGTCGGTGTGGTTGGCCTTTCGGTGGCGCGCCGCGCCGCGGACGCCCACCTCACCCTGATCGAGCGGGAAGCCACCCAGGCCGATCTCTGCCGCGCCAACGTCGAGCGCAATGGCCTGAGCGAGCGGGCACGCGTGCTCGCCGGCGATGTCGGCAAACCGCTGGGCGAACAGCCGGCGCTCAAACCGCTCGCCGGCAGCTTTGACCACGTGCTCGCCAACCCGCCCTACCAGGTCGAAGGCACCGCGACGGTGGCCGCGCTGCCGGCCAAAGCCGCCGCCAACGCCATGCGACGCGATGGTCTGCAACAATGGCTTCGGTTCATGGCGGCGATGGCGCGGCCGGGCGGCACGGCCACCATGATCCATCGCGCCGACAGTCTCGACCAGGTGCTGATGGCCTTTTCCGGACGCTTTGGGCACCTGCTCGTGTTCCCCATTTTTCCCCGCCAAGGCGCCGCGGCACACCGCGTCCTAGTGCAGGGAATTAAGGGCAGCCGAGCCCCGTTGCAGCTCAGGGCCGGCCTGATTTTGCACGAAACGGGCCACGGCTTCCGGTCGGAGGTCGATGCCATCCTGCGCGGCGGAGCTGCCCTTGACCTTGGCGGCGCGTCTGCTAGCTGATGGGCGCCCGCCGCGGCTGCGACAAAGTTGAACCCTAGCCGTACGCCCCGAATCGGTCGCTCGGGCGTGAAAGCCAGCACCACAACGCCTACCTTCACAGCGTCTTTTTGCCCTTCTATTTCGCGAGGCAGCCGATGCTCTTCTTCAACCGTGGCCCGATTGTTCCGGTCCTGCGCTTTACCGGCGCGATCGGCATGGTGACGCCGCTGCGACCTGGACTTGCCTTGGCATCGCTCGCCGGCGCGATTGAAAAGGCCTTCAACGCCTCGAAACTGCCGAGCGTGGCGATCACGGTCAATTCCCCCGGCGGCTCACCCGTACAGTCGCATTTGATCTTCAGCCGTATTCGTCAGCTCGCCGCCGAAAAGGAAAAGCGCGTTTACGTATTTTGCGAAGATGTTGCCGCCTCGGGCGGCTATTTCCTGGCTCTTGCCGGCGACGAAATCTATGCCGATCCCTCCTCGATCGTGGGCTCGATCGGGGTAATTTCCGCCGGTTTCGGCCTTGACAAGTTTATCCAGCGCTTCGGCATCGATCGGCGCGTGCACGCGGTCGGCAAGGACAAGGGCGCGCTCGATCCGTTCCAACCCGAGCGGCCCGAGGATGTGCGGCGGCTGGAGGAGCTGCAACGCGACGTGCACGACACCTTCATCGGCATCGTCAAGGCGCGGCGTGCCGGCCGGCTTAAAGGATCGGAGGAGGAAATGTTCTCGGGCGGTTTCTGGTCTGCGCGCAAGGCGCTCGAGTTTGGGCTGATCGACGGCGTTGCCGACCTGCGCAGCAAAATGCGCGCGCTACACGGCGACAAGGTGCGGCTAAGGGCCGTACCGATGGCGCCCAGCGGGCTCCTGAGCCGGCTCCGCCGGTTCCCGGGTCTTGCTGCCGGCGAAGGATTTGCTTTCCCGGCCTCGTTATCCGATGATGTCATCTCCGCCGTCGAGGCGCGGGCCTTGTGGTCCCGCTTCGGCCTCTAGCTGTCAGCGGGAGGCGCGCCAAATGCCCCAGCTCATCGTCATCGCGCTCATCGGCGCCGGCTTCTACGCGGCCTATCGCTGGATGCGACAGACCTCGGACGCGATTGCGGCCGAATTGAACCGGGCCGAGGACGAGCTCAGGCGACGAGCGGCCGGCGGCCGCGTCGAAAAAGACCTGGGGTCGCTCGAATACGATCCGGCGACCGGCGTCTATCGGCCACAAAAGCGAGCCTGACCGCCTCTACGATCGGCGTCGGGCCCCCGGCCGGCGGTGCGCGAAATTTGGGGGCGCAGCGCGCGTTGCGCAGCCGGGCAAGGTGGCCTCGCTCAATCGCCGGCGGTCCCCTTGAAATCCTGGTGACCGATCCCGCCATTTGCGTATAGTGCGCGCGCCGCAGCCCCACGCAGACGAAACCCATGCAGAAGAAAGCCGCCACGCCGGCAGACGGGAAACTCAAGGCCTCGCCAGGCCTGCGTCCCACGGCCTCTTTCCAGGATCTTGTCTTGACCTTGCAGCAGTATTGGGGGGAACAGGGCTGCGCCATCCTGCAACCCTATGACATGGAGGTGGGTGCGGGGACCTTCCATCCGGCGACCACACTGCGCGCGCTCGGACCAAAACCATGGAACGCTGCCTACGTGCAGCCCTCGCGCCGGCCCAAGGACGGGCGCTACGGCGAGAATCCCAATCGACTGCAACACTATTACCAGTTCCAGGTCATCATGAAACCGTCGCCAACCGACTTTCTCGACCTTTATCTGGAAAGCCTGGCGCGCATCGGCATCGACTCCAAGGTGCACGACATTCGCTTCGTCGAGGACGATTGGGAGAGCCCGACCCTCGGCGCCTGGGGATTGGGCTGGGAGGTGTGGTGTGATGGTATGGAGGTGACGCAGTTCACCTACTTCCAACAGGTCGGCGGCTTCGACTGTAATCCCGTCTCGGGCGAGATCACCTACGGCCTTGAACGACTGGCGATGTACGTCCAGGGCGTCGACCGCGTATTTGACCTCAACTTCAATGGCCGCGAGGATGCACGCAAGCTGACCTATGGCGATGTGTTTCTGCAGGCCGAACAGGAATACTCGCGCTTCAATTTTGAGCACGCCGACACGGACATCCTGCTGCGACACTTCCGCGATGCCGAAAAGGAGTGCAAGGCGCTACTGGCAGCCGGCAGTCCGGCCGCCGGGGCCAACGACACACGGCATCGGCTGGCGCTGCCGGCCTATGACCAGTGCATCAAGGCTAGCCACATCTTCAATCTGCTCGACGCGCGCGGCGTCATCTCCGTCACCGAGCGCCAGAGCTATATTCTGCGCGTGCGCGAGCTGGCCAAGGCCTGCTGTGCGGCCTGGCTCAGGACCGACGGGGGCGGGCAGTGAGGTTGGCCGGGCATCGGCGGGTGTCCCGGCCGCAATGGCGTGGCATGCCGCAAGGCTTGGGCGCGCCGAAAGCCTGGTCCGCCGCTTAAACGTAAGGATGGCGCGAGGAGTTTTTGCCATGACCGCAGCCAAGACCCTGTTGGAACTGTCCGGTGCGGATCTGCGCCCACCCCCGCTTGCCACCTCCACGCTCGTCATCATCGATGCGCAGAACGAATACCTCGACGGCAAGCTGGCGCTGCCGGGCGCGAGTTTGGCCCTTGCTGCCCTGGCGCGGCTGCTTGGCCGGGCACGCGCGGCGGCGGCCCCGGTCGTGCACGTGCAGCATCGGGGGCGTCCGGGCGGGCTGTTCGATCTCGACGCTCGCGGCGGGGCCATTGTCGATACGGTGCGACCGGTGAGCGGCGAGCGCGTGGTGCACAAACCGCTGCCGAATGCCTTTGCCCAGACCGACCTCGATGCCACGCTGAAGACGTTGGGGCGCCAGCACGTTGTCTTTGCCGGCTTCATGACGCACATGTGCGTCAGTTCGACGGCGCGGGCCGCTCTCGATCTCGGCTACAAGGCCGCGGTGGCGGCCGATGCCGCCGCAACCCGCGACCTCCCCGACCCCATGGGTGGAACGATCGGCGCTGAGGCGCTGCACCGCGCCGCCCTGGCCGCTTTGGCGGACCGCTTCGCGATCGTGGCCAAGGTCGATCAAATCCCGCAGACGTGACAAAACCACAAGCGCGGTCCCGCTTGCGGGGCTCCCATCAGCAGGCCCACCGGACGACGTCTTCCTCGGCGGTGTCTGGGCCCGACGGACAACGGCGATGATAAAAACCAATGACTGGGCCACCATTCTCGCCAGCGAGGCCCGCCATGGCTGAACTGCTGCTCGAGCTCTTCTCCGAAGAAATACCGGCGCGAATGCAACTGCGCGCGGCGGACGATCTCAAACGGCTCGTGCTTGACGGGCTGAAGGCGCAAGGCCTTGCGGTTGGGTCGGCACGCGCCTTCGTGACGCCGCGTCGGCTGACCCTCATGGTCGACGACGTGCCCGCAAAGTCACCCGGCCTCTCCGAAGAGCGCAAGGGCCCCAGGGTCAATGCGCCCGCGGCGGCGATCGCGGGATTCGTGAAGTCGGCCGGGCTCACATCGATTGCGCAAGCCCAGATCGTCAAGGACGAAAAAAAGGGCGATTTCTACGCCGTGCGTATTGAGACGCCGGGCCGCGTCGCCGAGGAGATCGTGGCCAAGGTGGTGCCGGCCGTGGCGGCCAAGTTTCCCTGGCCCAAGTCGATGCGCTGGGGGTCGGGCAAAACCACCTGGGTGCGGCCGCTGCACTCGATCGTCTGCCTGCTCGACGGCAAGGTGGTGCCCTTCGCGATCGAAGACGTCGACAGTGGCAATCAAACGCGGGGGCATCGTTTCCACGGCAACGAAGCCTTTGCGGTAAAGGGCCCCGCCGACTACATCAAGGGGCTGAGGGGCCACAAGGTGATACTCGACGCCGGCGAGCGGGCCGCGCTGATTGGCGAACAGGCGCGCGCGCTGGCCAAGGAGCACAAGCTGGCCCTGGTCGAGGACGACGCGCTGTTGGCAGAGAACGCGGGACTCACCGAATGGCCAACGGTACTCATGGGGACCTTCGATGAGACCTTTCTGAGCGTGCCGGCCGAGTGCCTGATGCTTTCCATGAAGCAGCACCAGAAGTGCTTTGCCCTAAGGCACCCACGCTCCGGCAGGCTCGCCAACAAATTCCTGCTGGTCTCGAACCTGCTCGCCAGCGATGGCGGCAAAGAAATCGTGGCCGGCAATGAGAAGGTGATCCGCGCGCGGCTGTCGGATGCCAAGTTCTTTTGGGAGCAGGACCAGAAGAAACCGCTCGATGAAATGGCGTTGGCCCTTACTGGCATTACCTTCCATGAGAAGCTCGGCTCGCAAAAAGACCGCGTCGAGCGCATCGCCGAGCTCGCCTTTCAGATCGCAGGCTCGGTGGATGCGGTGCCGGCAGATGCCCGCCGCGCCGCCCAACTCGCCAAGACCGACCTGGTGTCGGGCATGGTGGGCGAGTTTCCGGAACTGCAAGGGCTGATGGGCCGCTATTATGCCGAGGCCGCCGGCACCAAGCCGGAGATCGCGCGGGCCATTGAGCTGCACTACAAGCCCCGAGGACCGTCCGATCGCGTACCGCAGCTGGAGGACGGGGACGCGGTCGCCGTCGCCGTGGCGCTGGCCGACAAGCTCGATACGCTGGTGGGCTTCTGGGCGATCGGCGAAAAGCCGACGGGCTCGGGGGATCCCTTTCAGTTGCGCCGGGCGGCGCTAGGCGTGATCCGGATCGTGCTGGAGAATGACCTGCGCCTACCGCTGCAGGCGATCATCGCCCGCCACCGGCTGCGGTTCCTGCGCAGCTTGTGTCCGGCCACCAACACGCTGTGGGGAGAGGACATGAGCGAGGAGGAAAGAGGCCAGCTCATCGACGCCGCCGACAAGGAGGACTTCGCCTCCCGCTTGCCGGCGCAGGTGACCTCGAAGCTCCTCGAGGCCGCCGGCGACCTTCTATCCTTTTTCACCGATCGGCTCAAAGTGCACCTGCGCGAGAGTGCGGCGCGCCACGATCTGATCGATGCGGTCCTCCTCGGCGGCCAGGACGACGACCTGGCCCTGATCGTCAAGCGCGTCGAGGCCCTGGCGGAGTTCTTGAAGACCGACGACGGGGCCAACCTGCTGATCGGCGTGCGGCGCGCCATCAACATCGTGCGCGACGAGGAGAAGAAGGACAAAAAAAGCTATGCCGGCGACTACGACCTCGACCGGCTCGACGCAAAGGAGGAGCTGGCCCTCGCCGCCGCCATCGAAAGCGTCAAGCAGGACACGCGCGCCGCCATTAACGTGGAAAATTTTGCCGGCGCCATGCGGGCCTTGGCCGAGCTGCGCGCACCCGTTGATGCCTTTTTCGACAAGGTGACGGTAAACGCCCCCGACGCCGGCCTACGCGCCAATCGGCTCGCCCTCCTGTCTCAGATCCGCGCCGCCACGCTCAACGTTGCCGACTTCTCCAAGATCGCGGGCTAAGCACGCCGCGCCTCGCAGCTGGCGCACCCCGGGGGGCGACCCGCCACCCATGCTGGGCCGCCGCGATCGCCAGCCTGCCGCCGGCGCTGAAGCCCAGGCGCGCCAAAGAACACGGCGCAGGTGAGTTTGCGGCCGCCGACCTCGGCCCATGCCATTGTCGGGATAAGGCCAGTTGCGCGCACGCGCCGGCTGCCGCAGACCTGGGAACGCCGGCAAGCGAACACCACCGTCGACGGTGGGCGCATCCTGAGCGACCGCGGGCCACTCCGTGCTCATGAAACCGCCCGCACCCACTGCAATGGCACCACCAGCCTCAAGGCGGGCCCGGCGGCGCGGTTGGAGCCCCGGCGGGGGACGCCGGTGCCGGCACCGGCGCTCAAGGGCAAGTGCCGAGGACGAGCTCCTCACAAGCGCCGTGGGACGGACGGCGGCTTTGGAGCCTTGATCGCCGTCAACTTTGAGGAATTTCCACGCACCTTTGGGCGGCCTAAAGCCGGAGGGCAGGGGATGCTCGCGGGCCGTGGCCCACAACCGCGAGGGACGGTGCCGGTGCAATCCCCTTCGCTCGCGCCGACGCTCGAAGCGGGCGACATCGGCAAATTCAACCCGGTACCGTGGTGGGCTATATTGAGACCGCGCCAGCTTCCCTTAACCCAGGAGAACGCCGCCATGGCCGTTGCACTTTTCATGGTCCGCGCCACCATCACCAAGGACAAGGATGCCGCCTTCAACCGCTGGTACAACGAGGAGCACGTGCCGCAGGTGCTGCAGTTCAACGGCGCCGTTAGCGCACGCCGCTACAGGAAGGTGCTGGGGGAGGACAAGTTCGAATACATGGCCCTTTATGAGTTTGCCAGCGAAGAGGTGTTTCGCCGGTTCCTTGACTCTGACCACCTCAAAACCCTGGTCAAGGACTACGACGCCAATTTTGGCGGAGTTTCAGATCGCCAGCGCGCCGGCTACGTGCAGATCTTTCCCTAGCCACCCAACAGCTTGGTCCGGAGGCCTAAGATAAAGGCAGGACACCGATGCGGGTGGGTGCCCTGCCTCCCAAACCAAGAAAACGTACTCAGGGATACCAGGGCGGCACCTGTGCCAGGCGCGTTCTTAGCGTCCCTTTACAGCCTTCAAGAAACGTTGAGCCTGGGCCCCGGTTCCATCGACATTTTCCATTTATCCACCGCGACGTGGACGGAACATCCCATCACCGGGGGCGCCCGGGCAGACGTCACCCGGGCCTCGGCGACGGCTGCAAGTTGCTGCTGGCGCTAGCAAATTGGCTCAACCTCAGGGGGCGGGACAGCCAGGGTTGCCACAGCACCATCAGCGGGCTGCTGACGATCGCTAAAGTCGTTCCCATATCGGAGGCGATCCACACCCCGGAGCCGGAGGCATGCGCAGCACTGGCACGTCCATAGCCGGACTTGCGACCGACGCCGCGGGGCTATACTGCGCCCCGGGCGGCTTCCACATCGACCCGACGCGCCCCGTCGCCCGGGCCGTTATCAGTCACGGCCACGCCGACCACGCCCGCCCCGGTCACGGCGCCGTGCTGGCCACGCCTGAGACCATTGCCATCCTGAAGACGCGCCTGGGGGAAACTGCCGCCGGCAGCTTTCAGGCCCTCGCCTACGGTGAACCCTTGAGCCTCGGCGGCGCCACCGTGCGCCTGCTGCCCGCCGGGCATATTCTGGGCAGCGCCCAAGTCGTGATCGACCATGCGGGCGCCCGCGCCGTTGTTTCCGGCGACTACAAGCTTGCGCCCGATCCAACGGCGGCGCCGTTCGAATTGGTCAGGTGCGATCTATTCGTCACCGAGGCCACCTTTGGCTTGCCGGTGTTCCGGCACGAGCCGGATCAGCAGGAGATCGGCAAGCTCTTGGCATCGGTCGGCGCCAATCCCGACCGCACGCATCTGATCGGGGCCTATGGCCTCGGCAAGACGCAGCGGCTGATCGCGCTGCTGCGCGCGGCCGGCTATGATCGACCGATTTGGCTGCACGGTGCCAACCAGGCGCTCTGCGACCTTTACCGGTCGCTCGGTATCGATCTGGGCGAGCTCGCGCACGTCAGCCAGGCCGCGACCAAGCTGCCCGGCGAAATCGTGCTTTGCCCGCCATCCGCGCTCAATGACCGCTGGTCGCGGCGGCTTGCCGACCCGGTCACCGCCTTCGCCTCGGGCTGGATGCGTGTGCGGGCGCGCGCCCGCCAGAAGGGCGTCGAGCTTCCCTTGGTGATCTCGGATCATTGCGACTGGCCGGGGCTGGTGGCGACCATTGCCGCGACGGAGGCGGAGGAAATCTGGGTGACGCATGGGCGCGAGGAGGCGCTGGTGCACCAAATCGGCCTGATGGGCCGCCGCGGCCGAGCGCTAGCGCTGATCGGCTATGAGGAGAACGAGGGCGAATGAGGTCGACGGCGGGCACTCCCCACCGGCGGCCGGCGCCGCCGGCTGCAGCGCTCGCAAGGCCCGGCGCCCCCGCGTGCGCGCGCGAGGCGCGCCCATGAAAGCCTTTGCCCAGCTGCTCGACCGCCTCTCCTATAGCCCAAGCCGCAACGCCAAGCTGCGGCTGTTGCGCGAATATTTCCGCGGCACGCGCGACCCCGATCGCGGCTGGGCCCTGGCGGTGCTTACCGATGGCCTGCCATTCTCGTTTCCGCTGCGGCGAACGCTCCTCGACATGATGGCCCGCCGCATGGACCCGGAGCTATTTCGCTTGTCGCGCGACTATGTCGGCGATACCGCCGAGACCATCGCCCTGGTTTGGAGCCCACCGATCGCATGCCGCGAAGAGCTGGCGCCCGCCCGATCACCCACGACGCCGGGCGCGGTGGGCCCAGCCTGCACCGATCGCGCGCGCCCTCTCCGCCTGTCGGAGATTGTCTCGGAGCTGGCGTTGATCGGCCGCAACGACCTGGCCCCGCGTCTGGAGGCGTGGCTCGACCAGCTGGATGCGACCGGCCGCTGGGCACTGTTGAAAGTCTTGACCGGGGCCCTGCGCGTCGGGGTCTCCGCCCGCCTGGCAAAGGCCGCCGTCGCCGAGATGGCGGGGCTTGGCGTCGATGACATCGAGCAGATTTGGCATTCGCTGGCGCCGCCCTACGAACCGCTGTTCGCCTGGCTCGAAGGCCGCGCCGGCAAGCCCGATACCGGCGGGGCGCTGGTGTTTCGTCCCCTGATGTTGTCGCACGCGCTGGAGGCGGCGGACTGGGCGGCACTCGATCTGGCGCAGTTCTCGGCGGAATGGAAGTGGGATGGCATTCGCGTGCAGGTGGCGGCCGGCGACGGCGAGGTCTACCTCTTCTCGCGCAGCGGCGAGGATATCTCGTCGGCCTTTCCGGATCTGCTCGGCGGCTGGCGGTTCGAGGCAGTGCTCGATGGCGAGCTCTTGGTCGTGCGTGACGGCGAGGTCGCCCCCTTCAACGATCTGCAGCAGCGCCTCAACCGCAAGCGCGTGAGCCGGCGGCAGTTGGAGCAGTTTCCCGCCCACGTGCGCCTCTATGATGCTCTGATGCTCGACGGCGAGGACCTGCGTCAGCAGCCACTTTTGGCACGCCGCGCACGCCTCGCCTCCTGGCACGAGCGCCTTTGTCCCGCACACAGCGATCTCTCGCCGTTGATCGAGATTGCAGACAAGGCGGAGCTGCAGCGGCTGTGGTCGCAAACCCGCGCCACCGGTATCGAGGGCATCATGCTCAAGCGGCGTGACAGCACCTATGTCGCCGGGCGGCCGAAGGGCCTGTGGTGGAAGTGGAAGCGCGCGCCGCTCACGCTTGACTGCGTGCTGATGTATGCCCAGCGCGGCTCGGGCAAACGCTCATCTTACTACTCGGACTACACCTTCGGCGCCTGGCGGACCGACGCGCAAGGCGGCGCCGAATTGGTGCCGGTCGGCAAGGCCTACTTCGGCTTCACCGATCAGGAGTTGCTTGCCATCGACCGCTGGGTGCGGACCCACACCGTCGAGAGCTTTGGACCGGTTCGCGCGGTCGAACCGGAGCTCGTGTTCGAGGTGGCATTCGATGCGGTACAAAGGTCCACGCGACACAAGTCGGGTGTCGCCATGCGCTTCCCGCGCATTCATCGCATTCGCTGGGACAAACACGGCGCCGACGCCGACCGCCTCGAGACCCTGCTGGCGATGATCGAAGGCGGATAGGGACACCGCGCTACAGCGGTTCCCAGTTGAAGACGTCCTGGGACCGATCGAGCGGATAGAAGGCGCTCTTGAACGCCGGCAGCATGGTGTCGGCGATCGACTGCGGCGTCCAGCCACCGTCCTTGTGTGCGACCCGCAGGGGGCGCGACTGACTCATCAGAAAAATTTCGTCCTTGCGCACGGCGAAGATCTGTCCGGAAACGTCCTTGGCAAGATCGCTTGCCAGGAACACGCAGATCGGCGCGATCTTGGTGGCCGTCATGGTGTTCTGGATCCGCTCCACCCGCGCCTTTTGCTCCGGGGTCTCGACCGGGATGGTGCCGATCAGCCGCGACCAGGCAAATGGCGACACGCAGTTCGAGCGCACCTTGAAGCGTGCCATATCGAGGGCGATCGACTTGGAAAGCCCAACAATGCCGAGTTTGGCGGCGGCGTAGTTGGCCTGGCCGAAGTTGCCGACGAGCCCCGAGGTGGAGGTAAAGTGAATGAAGGAGCCCTGCTCCTGTTCCTTGAAGTAGGGCGCGGCGGCCTTCGACATATAAAACGCACCGTAAAGATGCACCTTGATCACGGCATCCCAATCGACGGCGCTCATGCGGTGGAAGATGCGGTCACGCAGGATGCCGGCGTTGTTCACCACACAGTCGATGCGGCCAAAGTGATCGATCGCCGTCTTGATAATGCGCTCGGCTCCCTGCGGCTCGGCGACGCTATCGCCGTTGGCCACCGCCACTCCGCCGGCCTTGCTGATCTCGTTGGCGACGGCTTGTGCCACGCCGGCGTCGCTGCCGTCGCCGTCGGCCGCGCCGCCGAGATCGTTGACCACGACCTTGCCTCCCTCGGCAGCCGCCAAAATGGCGATCTCGCGGCCAATGCCGCGACCCGCGCCCGTGACAACGATGACTTTGCCCTCAACGCACTTGCTGGCCACTCGACGTCTCCTCACCTGGTCGCGGCGAGGTGATGGCGCCCCATGCTGCCGCGACGTTGCCTTTGACCTTTCCCAAGGGGGGCAGCACCCCCGCGCCTGCCACGCCGCCGCCCTGGCGCATCGTGATTAGCCCGCGGCCGCGCGACCTAAGCGCCGTACTTTCCGACGATGGAGATGGCCGCGACGTTGCGCTGGGGAAAACCGCCGAGGTTGTGGGTCAGCCCAAACACCGGCTCCTGCGCCCGCTGGCGCTCGCCGGCGCGGCCCTGCATCTGTAAGTACATCTCGTAGATCATGCGCAGGCCCGAGGCGCCGATCGGGTGGCCGAAGCACTTGAGGCCGCCGTCGATCTGACAGGGAAGCTTGCCGCCGGCATCATAAAAGCCGTCGAGCACGTCCTTGATGGCGCCGCCTTCGGGCGAGATGTGCAGGTCCTCCATGGTGACGAGCTCGGTTACCGAAAAGCAATCGTGCACCTCGATCAGGCTCAGCTGCTCGCGCGGCTTGTCGATGCCGGCCTCTTGGTAGGCGCGCTTGGAGGCCACACGCGTGGTCGCAAAGTAGCTGCCATCCCAGGAGTTGTGTTGCGCTTCCAGGCCGTTGGAGACGGCCACCTGCAAGGCCTTGATCGAAACTAGGTCCTTTTTGCCCAGGCCTTTGGCGACCTCGGGCGTGGCGACGATGGCGCAGGCCGCCCCGTCGCTCACCCCGCAGCAGTCATAAAGACCAAGCGGTTCGGCCACGGTCGGCGCGTTGAGGACGGTGTCAATGGTGATCTTGTTGCGCAGATGCGCCTTGGGGTTCTTGGCGCCATTGTCGTGACTCTTGACCGAGATGTGGGCCATTGCCCGCTTCAGGTCCTTGGGCTCGACGTTGTGCTTGGCGCGATAGGCCGCGGCGAGCTGGGCAAAGCTGCCCGGCGCCGATGCGTTGGGATTGACCATGTCGTTCAGGGGCCCGCGGCCGCGCTGCGGCAGTCCCCCGTAGCCGGTATCCTTCAACTTTTCGACGCCCAGGGCCAAGGCTACGTCGGCCGCACCGGAGGCCACGGCATAGACGGCGCCGCGGAAGGCCTCGGTCCCGCTTGCGCAATAGTTCTCCACGCGCGTCACGGGAATAAAGGGCAGCCGCAGGGCGACGGCCAGCGGCGTCGCCGACTTGCCGACGTGCTGCTCCTCAATCGCCGTGGAGAGCCACGCGGCGTCGATCTGCTTGGTGTCGATGCCAGCGTCGGCGATGGCCTCGGTGTAGGCCTCAACCATCAAGTTGTCGGCTTCCTTGTCCCAGCGTTCGCCGAACTTGGAGCAGCCCATACCCAGGATGACGACCTTGTCCTTGATACCCTTTGCCATGTCTCAAGCCTCCTTGGCGTTGGCCGCAACGGGCGCGGCCTTCCAATAGTAGCGTCTGAACCCCCGCGATTGGTCGATGTCCTTGATACGGAACATCATCTGCATGGGCTGGCCGACGCGCAACGCCTCGGCATCGATGTCGGTGAAATCGATCATCACCCGGCCGCCATCTTCGAACTCGACCATGCCGTAGCAGGCGGGCGGATCGGGCGAGTAGGTCAGCCGGTCGGCAGTGTAGGATTTGATGCGCGCTCGTTGGTCGGCGAAGGGATGTGGCTCCTGGGTGCCGATGGCGTTGCAGTTGGGATTGACGCAAATGTCCGACCTCGGGAATTGCAAGGTCCCGCATTTGCTGCATTTGCCGCCACTGAAACTGGTCACGGTCTCCCGGTTGCGCCACATCGAGGACAGCGGCGTGCCCTTATCGGTCTCGGAACGCATTCCGCGCTCGAGTTCGATCAAATCGTTAAAGGCAAGATAGCGGCCGTAGCTTGCCTCCTCCCGGCGCCGGGCCAGATGACCCAATACGCCCAGTCGCTGCGGCAGCTTGGCAATGACGGGTGTCACCTCGAGCAAGAGCGCATCGGCGCCCTGGCCGAAGCCTACGAGCAGGATCTTCTCGCCAGGCTTGGCCTTTTCCAGCACTGAGACCAGCAGCATCAATGGATGCGCCGCGCCCGTGTCACCTAGATTGGCGTGCAGCGGATCGCAAATCGCCTTATCCGCGATACCGACCGCCTTGGCGACCGCATTGGTGACGCGAGCGAGCGTCGCCGGCATGCAAAAGTGTGTCACATCCTTGGCCGCCGCGTCGGCCGCCTTTAGACAACGCTCAATCACCGGCGGCACGATCGGCATGTAGCCCGCATCGCGGATCCAACGTTCCTCCCACTGGTAGTCGAACTGATTGTCGACGGAGCGAAAGTGATCGACGAAATCCGCGGTCCGCGAGGCTTTGCCGAGGAGCTTCGCCACCGGCTCGCCGGCACCGACCAGCACGGCCGCCGCACCGTCCCCGCTCGACATCTCAACGGGACTCGCCGCCTTGGCATCACGCTTCTCGGCGCCGACCACAAGCGTTTCCGTGCCGCTCGAGAGCGCCTCGATCAGGGCTGAGGTCGCCGCCCGCTGCGTCGCCGCCACGTCGATGGCAGACACCCCCTCATCGAGGCTCAGCGCCTGGGCGACAATGCCCGAATGCAGGCGATCGAGGAATGGGAAGGTGGTGGAGGCAAAGCGCAGCGCCCCGATGCTCCCGCGCTCACGGCCGCGCAGCGTGTCGCGCGCGGCTTCCACCGCCATGGTCACGGTGTCCTCGTCCCAATTGCAGAACGCACGCTCGCCTTTGGCTTGGCCCTTGAGCGCGGGGTTGAACCAGCCGTGCGTATCGGCAATGGCCTTGCGCTGCAGGCGGCGCCAGGGGATGTAGGCGCCGAACGCGAGAATGCCTTGGGTCATCAATCATCCCTGCCGTTGTTCCGTGAGGTGCGGGGCTATTGAACACGATCGAGGCAGGCTGCGCCATCCTTGTTTGCCGGAGCGGACCTCTCTCGAGGCCGGGCTCCAGCCCCGGCGCCGGCCGCCCGAGGCGGGGAGGGATGACCTGTCGCGCGCGACGAGGTAACAGTCTCGGGCGCGGGCAACGTCCTGCCCCGCGCCTTGAAGCGCCTGAGGTTGACCCACGAGGGGACACGATGAGCAAGTTCACTTTCGACCACATCCACCTCTTCAGCCGCGATCCGGAAGCCACCGCGGCGTTCTATGAGCGCATGTTCGGGGCCGAGATCATCCGCAGCATGCCCCAGGGCAAGCCCCGCATCGACCTGAAGCTCGGAGGCGCCAATATCTTCATCCTCGACGTCAGCCAGGATGCCAAGGCCGGGCCAGGACCCAGCCATCCCCACCAGGGCCTTGATCACTTTGGGCTCGAGGTCAAGGACATCGATGCGGTCTGTGCCGACCTCACGGCCAAGGGGGTACACTTCAGCCGCGGCCCCGAAACCATTAGGCCCGGTACGCGCATCGCCTTTTTGGCCGGACCGGAAGGGGTTTCCATCGAGCTGTTGGAGCGAACCGCGGTGGCCTAGCCGCCGGGCGCACGCGCAACACCTACATCGCCCGCCGGGACACCGATGCCAGGAACTCCTGGACTTGGGCTTTCCAAAATTTGGCCATGCCCGTGGTGGCGTGCCCGCGCGTCTCCTCGCTCGCCGGGATTAGGTAAAGTCTGGCGTTGGGCACGCGCTTCAGCTCGCGCTCCATCAGGCCCGTCTCGGGCGGGTTGCGTTCATCGTCGGCCGCATTGATGGCAAGCAGCGCGGCCTTGATGCGCTCCAGGCCGGGCGATGCGTTGTAGTCACGCGAAGCGTCCCATTGATAAAGGACGTCGTTGGCATCGGCCTTGGAGGGCGCCGCCAACCGGGCATCGAGCAGCTTGTCGGCAAGGGCGCGCGTCGGCGCCTCTTTTTGCAAAGCCAAGGTGCCGCCGCTGGTGGCAACGCCGTAGAACACCGCGGCGGCCCTGAAGGCGCGCGGCTGGCTCGTGTAGTTGCCCTCGTTCCAGTCGGGATCGTTGCGAATGCTATCGATAATCAAGCGCCTGAGCATCCAGTTGCGGCTCGACATCTCGGTTGGCTGCGCCGCCATTGGCACCAACGCATCCATGAAGTCGGGATAGCGCGTACCCCACATCCAGGTGTGCATGCCACCCATGGAGTTGCCCAATACCAGGCGCAAATGTTTGACGCCCAGCCCCTCGGTCACGAGCCGGTATTGCGCCGCCACCATGTCATCGTAGTTGTATTTCGGAAACTTCGCGCGCAAGCCGTCGGACGGCTTTGCGGATTTACCGTGACCGATGGCGTCGGGCAGAATGATGAAATATTTGGCGGCATCGAGCGGCTGGCCGGGCCCAAACAGTTCGCCACCGAAGCCCGGCGAGAGCAGGCCCGAACCCGACCCGGTGGTGCCGTGCAGGATCAACACGGGCTCGCCGGCCGGATCACCCAGTGTGGTGTAATGCAGGCTAAGCTCGGGGGCCACGTCGCCGGTGTGGAAGGTGAAGTCGCGGGCCGTCCAGCTGGCCTCCCGCGCTGCGGACGTTTGCGCGAGCGCCGACGCACCGAGAAGCACGAGCAACCCCAAGACCAGCCCGGCGCGCGCCAGGCAGCCGTTACTGCGCATGGGAGACCTCACCAAAACAATTGAGCCCTTGGCCCATAACCTAGCCGCCTCGGCACCCTACTTGAGCCTGCCGGCGGTGGCTATGGGCGCTGCGCTGCCGCTGGCGTCGGCAGCGCGCGATGCTAAGCTCATCGCAGCAGGGAGTTAGCGATAGGCCGATCATGACCAAGCTGTCGCGCGGGCTCGCCAGCGGCGAACGCTGCCTCGGACATGCCGATTTGGATCTGCGCCTCAGGCGCATCGCCTCCGGCTTGCTGGCGCTTGGCATCAAGGCCGGCGATTGCATCGCCATCCTGATGCGCAATGACATCGCCTTCATCGAGGCATCGTTTGCCGCCCAGACCGTGGGTGCCTATGCGGTACCGATCAACTGGCACTTCAAGGCCGAGGAGGTCGCCTACATTTTGGCCGACTGCAGCGCCAAGGTCTTGCTGGGGCATGCCGATCTGCTGGCCCCGATCGCCGGCGGCCTGCCGAGCGGGCTCACCACCATCGCGGTGGCCACGCCACCGGAGGTCGCGACCGCCTATGGCATTGCCCCCGCTGCCGCGGTGCCGGGCGCCCTCGACTATGAGGCCTGGCTCGGCGCTGCGCCGCCCTACCGCGGCCCCGGCGGGAGCCAGCCTTTGACCATGTTTTATACCTCCGGCACAACGGGGGCGCCCAAGGGCGTGCGGCGACCGGCCCCGAGCGCCGCGCAAATGGCGGCTTCCGACCGTCTGCGGCGAGATATCTTCGGCATCGTGCCGCAGATTCGCTCGGCCATTCCCGGCCCGCTCTATCACTCTGCCCCCAACGCCTTCGCCATGCGCGCCGGCCGCCTCGGTGAATTGATGGTGTTGATGCCGCGCTTCGACCCCGTTGCCCTGTTAGAGCTGATCGAGGTGGCGCGCATCGACACCATGTTCATGGTGCCGACCATGTTTATCCGTTTGCTCAAGCTGCCGGACGCGGTCAAGCGCCGCTATGACGTCTCCTCGCTCAAGTTCATCATCCACGCGGCGGCACCCTGCCCGCACGACGTCAAGCAAGCGATGATCGACTGGTGGGGACCGGTCATCCATGAGTTTTATGGCTCAACCGAATCGAGCGCGGTGACGTTTGCCACCAGCGCCGACACGCTGGCCAAGCCCGGGACCGTCGGGCGCGCGGTCGCCGGCGCCGAGCTGCGCATTCTCGACGATGGTGGCAAGGTGCTGCCCGCCGGCGTCGTTGGCGAGATCTTCACGCGCTTTGCCGAGTTGCCGGATTTCACCTACCACAATAAGCCCGCTGAGCGGGCGGCCATTGAGCGCGACGGCTTTATCACCTCCGGCGACGTCGGCTATCTCGATGCCGACGGCTACCTGTTCCTGTGCGATCGCAAGCGAGACATGGTGATTTCGGGCGGCGTCAACATCTACCCGGCCGAGATCGAGGCCGTGCTGCTCAACTTTGCCGGCGTCAAGGACTGCGCCGTGTTCGGCATTCCCGATCGCGAGTTTGGCGAGAAGTTGATGGCGGTAGTCGAACCGACCGAGGCCAGCAGCCTGACGCCGGCGGCTATTGCTGCCCACCTGAGCCAGCACCTCGCCGACTACAAAGTGCCGCGCGTCATCGAGATCGGACGCCATCTGCCGCGCGAGGATTCGGGCAAGATTTTCAAGCGTCGCTTGCGCGATCCCTTCTGGCGGGCGCTCGGCCGTAAGATCTGAGCGCAAACGGCGGCGCCGGCGCGCAGCTACCAGCTGATCACCCGACTTGGATCGATCAATGGTTCGAAGCCCCGAACCTGTGGCATCTTGAAGTCGTTGGCACCCGGCCAATACCAAACGCCCTGAGAGACGAGCACGTAGGGCTGCTGCGCGTAAGGTGGGAAGGTTTGCGCTCCCGGCGGCAGGAGCGGCGGCGCCTCGGCGCGATACATGGTCGGATATCGGTAAAGGCGGGGCTCGCCGGGCGAGCCCGCGGGCCGCGCCAGACTTGCCCTGACCGCGCGCCGGTCGCGGGCGGCGGCTGGACTTTTCGGCCGCGGCGCCGGTTTGGCCCGCCGCGAGAGGGCTTGCTTGCGCGGCCCTTCGCCGCCCGGGTCGCCGTAGGCCGGGCACGGGGTCTCGGGCCAACAGGCCTGCCCCGCATGATAAATCTGCGCCGCCGCCGGCGCGGCCATCATCACGGCCGCCGCCAGCAGCGTGGCGCCGACGGCGCCAGCCCTGAACAGCTCACTCAACGCTTGGCGCTCCCACCTCGTCCCCCCTCACCCCAGCGCTCGCCGCGCCCCGGCCGCATTGGTTGCGGGGGGCTGTGCGGGCAAATTTGTACGATCCGCACCGCGCGATGTCGTGCGTCACCGGGCAGGATGGTTGTCGAAAACGGTTAAGGCTGATGGCCGCGCCGAACCGTCTTTAGGTCGGCGCCCACAACGACA
>Ga0081540_1001741_pt1 | contig 18321 bp, 27 predicted proteins | sample TabmetS2T1R1_FD_71024 | JGI IMG/M metagenome (GOLD analysis project Ga0081540, IMG submission 71024) | Tabebuia heterophylla rhizosphere microbial communities from the University of Puerto Rico - S2T1R1 | ecosystem: Host-associated > Plants > Roots > Rhizosphere ... | reverse complement strand
TCGCCTTGTCACAGCGTCGGGCCTAAGCGGGAAAGGCGCGGATGTCAGTGAAGGCAAGTTAGATCACCGCTCGCCCGGCGACGATGACGACGGCGGGGCGGACTGCGAAAGAAAGATCAGACCGCCCGCGGACGAAAGCGAGGCTCGCGTTCGCATGGCAGGCGGTCAAGAAGGTCTGCGTTTTCAACAGTCCTTGTCAGCTGCCTTCTTGTCCGGCTTGGCCCCTTGGGCCTGCTGGGCCGCTGTAGGCTCACCTTGCATCTGCCTTTGCGTATCCTGCGACGAGGTTGCAACATCGCCAGTTGCGCGATTCATCTTGTCTGTTGGCGGGTGCTCTCTAGCGTCGGCCGCTGTGCCGGTTGTTTGGCCGGATCCCATCGATGCGGGTCCGGAACCTGCGTCCTTCAGGTTTGCGGCGCGACCGGAGGTATCGCAGGGACCTGCCATTGCGGTGCTGACGCCCAAGATGAGCGTGGCGCAACCCGCGAGAACAAATCGTTTCGTGTTCATCTTCTTCCTCCTTTTTGTCCTGATGCACACCCCTCGGTGCGTGCAAGGGCAATCGACGCGGAGGCCGCTCGTTCCGGATGGTCAGTCGAATGCTGTCGTTGTTCGATTGGGTGCACCTCGCAGTGCTTTTGCGAGGCCACTCCTGGCATCGCCAGCCCCACGGGCCAGGCTGTTTTGCCGAAAGGCCCTCCGGAGGATGTATGTTGGCTCGCTTTCCGCGGGTTTCGGGCGCTCACTGGAACCATCACCGCGAGGCCCGTGGCACGTATCGGTGAACCGCGAGACCGGTTGCGCTCCCGCCCGACTCCAGCAGAGAGCAGCGCCATGACAAAACACCGGCGCCGTTTCAAGCAATCCAACTCCCTTGAAGAACGCCTTACCGACGAGGCAAAGCGCTTGCGCGAGGCGGCCAAGTTGCTTCCACCTGGCGCTGTCCGCGAGCAAATTTTGCGGAAGGCTCGGCAGGCCGAGACCGGCTCGCACATAAGCGAGTGGCTACGGTCTCCCGGCCTAAAGCCGCCGAAATAGGAACGAAGTCAGCGCCGCGCTCGTTCACCTGTCATCACCGACACGCGAACGGCAGGCGTCGGTGGCTGAGAGACCCTTGCGCTCCCGCCTCAACTTGGAGCGCACCAATGCCCCTCTATTATTTCGATTTGCGCGATGACGACAGGCTCGTTCCCGACGAAGAGGGAACGGAACTTTCCTCTATTGACGAAGTGCAAAACGAAGCCGCCTATGCCCTTGCCGACATGCTGAGTGACCAACTGCGGGCTGCCAACGGTAACGGACATGCGCGCGATCTGATTGTCGACGTGCGCGACAGCGGTGGCGCAGTGATGCGCGCTAGGTTCGCGTTCGAAATCCCGCACATACAGTAAGGTCGCCTCAGTTGGCGGCCTCTCCGTCGCTCCCGCTGAGACCGTCTGGCCTCTGTATGCACACTTTTGCATGCAGCAGGCATTTTATAAGTGGTCTAATCCGGTTCAGGAACATGAATAGCGTGCGACGGTTCACCCAACACAGGCCGGGGATTGGCAATGTGTTGGAAATGCGAAGAGATCGATAAGATGATCCTGCACTATCGGACGCTGGGTACCCGTTTGACTGACAGACAGACGCTTGAAGGTCTTCAGCAACTCATCGAGACGTTAGAGGCCGAAAAGCAAACCCTGCACCCAGAGCAACAAGAATAAGGGCCTCTTGTTGGTGGTCGCCATCCCGGCTGGCAGGTGCAGCGACATTTGGCACAAACCGCAAATGTCGTGGGAAGCTATCAGGCATATGGTACCCGAGCGCGGTAGAGTAGGGGTATGTGGGGGACCACCAGTCTGTTCTAGCCGGTCGCGTCCGGGAGATCAGGCGGCGCAGCCAGATCTTCTCTCTTCAACTCCTGCTCGGCACGTCGCCAGAACTCTTCGTTCCGCCCTTCCGGCTTGCCGGCCTCACGCCAGAGACGAAGTGCCCGCTCCCTGATTTGCTGTTCCTTTGGCATGGGCCCACTCCTGTGGTCTCGCACACCCGGCCAATGCCGGATGAGATCGGACAGTTCCTATCCACCTGGCTCCTTGCCGATCATGCCGAGTTCTTTGCGCACCGCCGCAGCCGAGTTGCCGACCTTATCGATGGTCTTCTGCAGTTCTTGCTTTGATACGCCGAGTGCGTGGGTCCAGTACTTCACTTCGTGCGGCTGGTGCATATTGATCTTGCTGCGGTCCGGCTGCTCGCGCTTAGTCAAGCTATCCATCTGTTTCCTCCGTTGGAGCACGGCCCCGCCCTGGGTTGGGGGTAGGGACGAGACCGTGCACAGGCCAAATGACAGGCTGGCCCTTGCACCAATGTTCCGGTCACAGCTCGGTTCCTTTGTAGGCTGCAAAGCATTCCTTCGCACGCGGAATCAAAAGAGCCGGCTGCCAGGGCCGGGAATGCCGGTGTGGAGTGTCAGCGCGCCAACCGTCCGAGTAACCTGACATCTCAGAGACAATGCAAGCGAGTAGGGAACCTTCGGCGCTCTGACGCATTGGCCTGCATGGATGAAACCCGAGAAAAGCCACCTGTCTCCAGCGAAGAGCGAGCGGCAAAGAAGGAATCAAGCCGCTGGGATGCGAAGGAGGCACTCCGCGAGCGCAAGAAAGCCGAAGATGCTTTCCGCGCCAACTATGAGCGGTTGAAAGCCGAGCGCCTCGCCCGAGAATCCAAGTCTTAGCGATCACGCGGGGTGCATCCCTCGCGTCAAGGAGGGGCCCTCGGTTTGTCGGGGGCCTTTTGACTTAACTGTCACGAACGCATGGAGGACGAGACCAATGGACGTCAAAGAGCATATGGAAGTCATCGGCGCTGACGGCGTGCATGTCGGCACGGTGGACAGGATCGAAGGTGGTCGCATCAAGCTGACGAAAAAGGACAGCGGCGAGGGCGCCCACAAAGGCCACCATCACTTCATCGACAAAGGCCTCATTGCGGAAGTCGAAGGCAACAAGGTCAGGCTCTCCGCGAACGCAAATGTTGCTGTGACGATGGAGCAGGAAAAGTAGGAGAACCGGGACCAGGGGCGCGCCACGAATCGAATTTTGCGAGGGACTTCAAGCGGATCGGGCAATGAGGCAGGTCGCGTTCGTCAAATCCGAACTAGTGCTTGACAATTACGTAAATCAGAACTAGATTGCGTGCACCCTGAGCCCGCCAGAGGGACGCTTCGCGATCGTCACGAAACGTTGGGCACAGGATGCGATGGACGCTATGGCGTTAGGTGGGTGTTCCTGCCGGACGAAAACGCCGCGGCGGACGGCGAAGTCGTGTGGTCCTGGCGCCGCGACCCTGGCGCTACGCTGGCGGGAGTCCTTCCGCCGGCAACGGGGGCAAGAAAGGCCGCTTCCCCGGGGAGATCACGTATAAGCCGTAAAACCATTGCGCGGGGAAAGCCGGGATGTCCTGGCTGTACCTGTAGTTCAACCCGTGTGCATTCTTTCACTACTTTCGCACACGGGACTGCGGGCGCAGTCGGCGCCCGGCTTTCCCTGCGCCCTCTTCAACGAAGAGGGACAACGAAATTGCACAACCCGAGCGAAAACGAGCTGCGGGAATGAGAGCGCATGTTTCCACAGTCATTGCGAGCGAAGCGAAGCAATCCAGCTTTGCCGCAGCAAAGAAAGCTGGATTGCTTCGTCGCTATCGCTCCTCGCAATGACGGCCGATCAGGCACAGCCCTCGTGTCCCGGACGCGGTGCTGCGCACTCCCGGCGATGCGAAGCGTCGTCCGGTGCGATGCAAGAACACCGCCTTCGCTCACGATATCTCGTATACCGACACCTTGTCGGCAATCCCGCTCAGCGCCACGCTGCGGCGCTCCGGCACCAGCCCGTTGCGCTCGAGCAGGGTCCTTGCGTCGGCATTGTCCACCACGGATTCCGTCACCACGATCGAGCGCGAGGCGGCAAGGCCCTGGACGCGCGAGGCGACGTTCACGGTCTGCCCAAAATAGTCCTGCTGGCCGTTGAGGGTGACCGCGAGGCAACTTCCCTCGTGGATGCCCATCTTCAGGCGCAGGCTCTGATGATTGCGCTCGGCGCCGAGATCGCTCATCGCCTCGCGCATGCGCAGCGCCGCCGCAATGGCGCGGTCGGGCGTCTCGAAGGTCGCCATCACGGCGTCTCCAATGGTCTTCACCACGGCGCCGCGCTCGGAGGCGATGATCTCCTGCAGCAGCCGAAAGTGCTCGTTGACGAGATCGAAGGCGACGAGGTCGCCGACATGCTCATAGAGCTCGGTGGAATCCTTGAGATCGCTGAACAGGAACGTGAGGCTCAGGATTTTCAGGCGCTGGCCGATGGCGAGCGTGTCGGTGCGGTAGAGATCGCGAAACGTCTGGTTGGTGAGCAGGCGTTTGGCGGTGAGAATGGGCTTGCGGCGCTTCAACAGGTCGTCCAGCGCCTCGTTCGCCACCCACACCGCCGGCAGCACGCGCCCATCGGTGCGGTTTTCCAAGGCGAGCCGCAGCGGACCGGGACGCAGGGGGACGGTGTCGACGGGAACCGGCACCTTGTTGAAGATCACGGCGAGGTTTTGCCGCTCGCTGGTCACCTCGCCGCTGACCTCAAGGAACTGGGCCGAGTGCGTCACGGGATCGAACACGATCACCGTGCCCTTCGGCACATGCAAAGAGAGGATGGCCTTTCCGCCCGCCGGCAGGTCAACGATCTCGAGCGTGACGTCGCCCAGCAGCTCCTCCGGATCGCCTGCAAAATCGATGGCCGAGCTCCAGAACACCTGCCGATAATATTCGGCCGGCGACAGTTGATCGGGATTATGGGCCGCGATCTTGCGCAACCGCGGGCTCACCGTGAACGTCACCTCGACCAGATTGTCGAGCGAGGTCTCATAGCCCGCGGCGCAGAACGCGCAATTATACTGCGTGCTGTTCAGCGTCTTCAGGCTCTTGTTGGCGGAGAGAACGCCGGCGCAGCTCGGGCACATCACGCTCCACGTCATCTCCAGCATGCCGAGCGCCACCGCATGCAGCAGCGCCGCGATGACCCGTTCCTCGCTAACGCCGGCGCCGGCGGCGAGATCAAGCGGGTTCATCCGGTTCAGGGCATGATCGGGGGCCTCCCGCACCATGCGCTCGAGCATGTCGACAACGGTTTCGTCAGTCGCCTGACGCAGCGCCGCAAACAAGGTTCCGGTTTCGCTCATGCGGCGATGTTACATGAGGGAAAGCGATGCGGAAATGTGCCGCCCCATCACTTGTGCGTAGAGATTCCCTCCCTGGCATCGCCCGGTTTGCCGCCTTCAGCCGCCGCTGAATTTCGACGGATCATCGTAGGCCGGCGGGTCGTCATGGTCGGTCCGCCAACCACCGGGAACGCGATCGTCGCGATAGACCCGCGCTCCACGCGGAGTGACATAGCCTGGGGGCGCAGCCCGGCTGGGATTGACGATAACCGGCCTCGATTGGGCATAGGGCTTTCGTGGGGCCGCGTTCGCCGAAGCACAGAGCGCGAAAAAAATGCATAGCGCCAGGACAGACCGCATTTTCCAACTCTTCGGCAGAGAACGTGACGCGTATTCAGCCCCGCTCCCCGGCATCCGTAAAAAACTTCGTCCCGTCGAAGAACCGGTTCGGCCGGTTGAAGATCGCCAGGAACGTCGCGCCGTTGGGCGCGTGCGCGACATGGATGTTGCCGCCGGGCCGCCACACGAAGTCGCCGGCGCCGCAAGCCCCTTCCGCGTCCTCCAGCGAGCCTTCGAGCATGAAGGTCTGCTCCAGCGCCGTGTGCTCGTGCAGCGGCACGACGGCGCCGGGCGCCATCTTGAACAGGATGGTGGAGCGGCCTTCGTCGTCGCTGTAGAGGATCTTCATCTCGATGCCCGGGAATTGCGTCGGCTCCCAGGGCATCTTCGATGCCGCGACGAGGTGCGAGCGAAGTGCGGGCGGATTGACGGACGTGAACTCGGGCTTGGGCTGGTTCATGGGCAACTGCCTCCGGGAAGTGGCGGTTCAGCTCCGGTCGTGCCGGCGATCTTAGCACATCCCGGCCGCTGTGTGACCTCAAGCACATACGCCGGGCCGGCATATGAACGCCTGACCCTGCGCGAACGACGAACGGGTGAGACACCTGACGGAACACGCACGGTTGATCTGCTCGACCGAAACCCGGCCAGCGGCATTCTCCGTAACTTCCCCAGGAAGGAGGCGGAACATGACTGAAGTGTTTTTCAACTGCTCCAGCCCCGGCCACATCCTGCGCGACAGGCGCGGCCTTGCCGTCAGCGATCTCTCCGAGGCCTATGCCGAAGCCAAGGGTTTCGTGCGCTCCCTTCTGATGACCCCGACCGCGGAAGACTGGCGCGGCTGGGAGCTGCGCGTCACCGACGAATTGGGCTGCGAGATCTTTGCGATCCCTTTTGCCGCCGTCCTCGGCAAGGCGCATTGAGGCTGCCATGCGGCTCCGCGATCACATCAACGCAATCATCGCGGGCTGCCACGCCCTGATCCGCATCATGTCCGATCCCTACCGGCCCGAGCTGCACTACATGCGCGGACCCGGCCCGAAGTGGCGCGCCAGGCATATGCACGTCTCGCCGTAGCTCAACTTCTCCTCGTACGGCGGATTACGCGCATTGCGGCCGCCGACCATCGGGTTTGAAATGTAGCCTCATCATTTGTTGCACCGTTTGGCCGTAAATGCTACGCTACGTAGCGTTACGTCATGTAATCCGCGTGTTGGAAGAAAGAGTTTGCAATGTCCGACCAACCCGCCCTGACCGATACGACCACCATCACCGCCCTCTCCCCGGAGCTCGACGCCCTTGCCGCAGAAGCGATGGCGGAGTGGAAGGTGCCCGCCGTGGCGCTCGCCGTCGTCCAGAACGGTGAGACGGTGCTCCTCAAGGCCTGGGGCCAGCGCGACGTCGAGGCCAATCTGCCCGCGACGCCACAGACGCAGTTCGTGATCTGCTCGATCACCAAAACCTTCACCGCTACGGCGCTGGCGCTGCTGGTCGACCAGGGCCGGCTCGACTGGACCAAACCCGTCCGCGATTACATCCCCGAATTCCGGCTGCATGATCCGGTTGCGACCGAGCGCGTCACCGTGCGCGACCTGCTCTGCCATCATTCCGGCCTGCCCCGCCACGACTGGATCTGGATTCCCGCTGATCTCACGCCCTCGGAAATGCTGACTGCGCTGCGTCATCTCGAGCCGGCGCGGGATATCCGCACCGAGTTCCAATACAACAATCTCGCCTACAACGCCGCCGGCCTCGTCGCCGAGCGCATCAGCGGCCAGAGTTTTGAGCAGTTCATCCGCACCCGGCTGACGGACAGGCTCAACATGCCCGTCAGCTTCTCGGTCGAAGCGTACGCCGCGGCGGAAAATGCCGCCGTTCCCTACCTGGTGGAACGCGGCGACGTGCGCTCGCGCAGCAAATTCTTTCCCATCACCACGACGGCTGCGGGTGCGATTATCACCTCGATCACTTCGATCGCCAACTGGATGAAATTTTTGCTGGCCGAGGGCACGTTCGAGGGCGAGCGCCTGCTCTCTCCCCAGCTCATCCGCGAGATGCAGGCGCCGCGTGTCTTCGCAGGCGATCCTGAGTGGGAGGAGTTCGGTCCTTCCCACTACGGGTTGGGCTTCGGCTCATTCACCTACCGGGGGAAACGCACGGTCGGGCACTCCGGCGGCTGGCTCGGCTGGAGCACACTGCTGCGCCTGATGCCGGAGCGGAATATCGGCATTGCGGTGTTCACCAACACCGGCGGCAATCCGGTGCCGGCCATCCTGATCAACCGCATTCTCGATCACGCCTGCCGCAACGAGCCCGTGCCATGGCTGGATCGCCTGCGCGACATGCGCCGCAAGGCGCTTGCGCAGCAGAAATCGGACGAGGCGGCGAAACCGACAGAGCGCAAGTTGAACACACGGCCCAGCCATGATCTCGCAGATTTTTACGGCGCCTATGAACACCCGGCGTATGGCCGCATGGTCATCACGCAGGACGGCGACGGCCTGCGCTGGGCCTGGCGCGGCATGGGCGCAGCCCTCTCGCACCGGCACTACGATTCATTCCAGCTGCCCTATGTCTTCGGCGACCTCAATCCGGACGATCTCGTGATCTCCTTTGCCACCGACCGCGACGGCAACATTGCGAGCCTCTCGGCCCAGCTCGAGCCGCTGGTTCCCGACATCGTCTTCACCCGCGCCGCCGCCGGCGAGTGCATGGACCCCGCATTCCGGACGGCCTGCGTCGGAAATTACATTCGCGGAGACGCAATCCAGACCGTCGCGCAGGATGCCGAGGGTCAGCTCACGCTCAAGACCCCGTTCCAGCCCCTCTATGACCTTCGGCCCTACCAAGGCGCGACCTTTTCGATCGTCCGGCTGGAAGGCTATCGCGTCGAGTTCCGTCGCGGCGCAGCCGGCACGGTCGACGAATTCGCATGGCACACGCCGCACGGCACGTTCATCGCGAAGCGGGCGTCATAAGCATTTGTATGGTTCCCGTGAGCCCAACGGATGATCGCCTCGTACCTAGGTCCGATTGAGCCGCTGATCTCGACCGTCCTAATCTGCATGCATGGGAAGCGCACCTGAACATCGGGTGCGCACTGGGAAAGGACGATCGACGAACGGCAGGAACCAGGAGAACAACATGATCAGCCGCCAGGAAAGTCTCAGACATGGCGGAGCGACGCGATGCGCGCTCTGTGATGGCAAGTTTGGCCTTGTTCGGCACTACCAGTGGCAGACGCCGCTTTGTTCCCGGAAGTGCATCGATCGCTTCAGGGCACAGCAGGAAAGTGACCGGAACTGGCTGTCCTGGCTCCAGATCGCCTTCAGCCCGCTGCCAGACAATCGCGCGAGGGTTTCATGACATTGCAGATCTCACGACGAGGCAGGGAATATCTGGAAACAGCGCAGACCTTGCTTCGTAGCGCGCAAACCATGACCGACCAGGCGATCGCGGGCCAGCTCAAGGCGCTTGCAGAGGACTACGAGCGCCGCGCCCAGAAGGCTTCGCAGGACGATGCGGCCAAGATCCTGGCGCGCTCGACCGCCGCGGTTGAACCGCTCGACGCCTAGTCCGTGAGGCGCGGGTTAGCCGCGAGGCGTAATCCGCCATCTTTCCGCGCATGCCGTCGCGGCGGATTGCGAGTGTTGCGCGCAATCCGCAGTCTACAACTTTCGACTCATCACAACGATTTGAATCGAATCCTACGCATTCCCCGTAGTTTCCCGATGGGGGATTGCCCGGAATATTTTCCGCAGCATCCCGCTGCTATTTCTCGGCCATGGTGCGATTCGCCTGGGAATGCAGACCATGACTCAAGTCTATTTCAATTGCTCCGATCCCAATCACATCCTGATGGACAGCCGCGGCACCACCGTGAGCTCGCTCTCCGAAGCCTGCGCGCACGCGCTCCGCTTTGTGCAGGCGGCGATGATGACACCCAACTCGGAAGACTGGCGCGGCTGGGAGCTGCGCGTCACTGACGAGCTGGGCAATGAGCTTTTCGTCATTCCCTTCGCTGCCGCGCTTGGCAGGCTGCATTGAGGTCCGCCATGTCGCTCGCCCAACGCCTCGGCGCCATCATCGCGCGCTACCGCACCCTCTTTGGAGTTGTCTCCAACCCCTACCGCCCCGAGTTGCACTACATGCGCGGTCCGGGCCCGAAGTGGCGCGCCAAGCATCACCTGATGGATTAGCCGCGCGCTCCGCCGCGCCTCGTAGGGTGGGTTAGCCGAAGGCGTCGGCATCAGCGCGGCGGGTTACGCTGCGCTAACCCGCCCTACGACCTTCGCCTCACGTCCAGCTACACACTCCGCCCTCATTCTGAGGAGCGCGCATCGCGCTTGCGTCTCGAAGGATAGCTGCAGGCGAGATCGGGGCCTCATGGTTCTCCCGGCGATGCGTAGCATCGTCCGGTACGGCGCGTTGTTGTATCTGCACCGTTCGCGACGGGCTTCGCTTCGCTCAGCCTGCTCGGGTGCTGCGCCTCCTCACTATGAGGGATCAGAGTGTCACCGCGGGAATGCGAAACGTGTGTCTCCGCACCGTCATTGCGAGTAGCGAAGCGACGAAGCAATCCATCCATCCCCGAATAGCGGCGTGGATTGCCTCACTTCGCTCGCAATGACGAAGAAGAGACCGGACTCTTTGACAACTGAATCCGAAATTCATCCCCGCCCGCTTTCGCCACACGCTTGCCACATGCGTGAAACGGGAACCGTCGCAACATGGGACAGTGCAAACAGTGCAAACCATGCGTAAGCCGCACTGTCTCTTAAAACACGCCACAATTTTCATAGCATAAACGTCTAGGATTTAGGCGATGATTCACGGCGCGGGGGCGATATGGCGGCGGCCTTTGTAATAGTGGAGCGGCCTTATGCGTGTCGCGATGATTGGCGTGGCGATCGCGTTAGCGTCGTCAACGCCAGCGCTCTCATCCCCCTCCTGCATGACGCAGAACGAGGCGCGCGCGAAATTTCCCAAAGAGCATCTGTGGTGGCGCGGCGCCAACCACTGCTGGGATGCGACGCCGCCGAGCCGGCAGCGCCTCGCCCAGCGCATCAAGCGGCAGCCGAAGCAGGAAGCGCGCGCCGAGCGCGAACCGCCGGAAGAGAAGGCTGACGAGAAGAGGGCCGGCTGGTCGAACGAGACGCGATGGCGCGAGGCGATGTCGCGCATGCGCGCTGAGGACATGATCGAACTGCAGGCGCCGGCACGGGCGACCGCGAGTGTCGACCCTGTCCCTGTCGACGCATCTTCCCCTTCCCCGCCGCGCATGAACTGGGGCGAGCGCTGGGTCGACATCGCCCAACGCTTCCCACCGCTTCCCGGCAAGACCGGTCCTGCCGATCTCGCCGCGGATGCGCGCGAAGTCGAGCCGCTCGTCACGCCGATCCGCGTGATGCTGACCTTGCTCGTGCTTCTCTTGACGCTCGGAGCGTTGGAGCTGATGCGACGGCCGAGCCGCAGGGCGGATTAGCCCTACGCCGTCTTACGCTTCTCGATGATCTCCTTGAAGTCGTTGGCGAGGTTGCGGAAGTAGCGCCCCAGCACCTGATAAAAGTCCGCACGGGTTGGGTCGGTCGACTCCTTGGCCTGCCGTTCGCATTCGGCGGCCCGCGCCATGTACTTCTCCAGCTTGCTCTCGAAATCTTCCATGGTTCGCACTCCCCGCAACCGGCACAACCCTTGATCGTGCGCGCCCAAGCGTCCAAAAAATGGCGGTGGTGGGGAAATTTCCGAGCAGGGGGTGGGAAAGAACTGGTCTAACGGTTCGGGATCGACGCCGGCGGCCGCAGCGCCGAGCGCGGCGACCAGGTCGACGGCGCGGGCCCGGCCGAAGCCGCGCGCGGCGACCGGGTCGAAGGCGGCGGGGACGGCGACGCGGCGGCCGCGCGCGTCGGGGCGCGTTTGGCGGCATCGACGGACTCCAGGTACGACGTCAGCGCCCAGGCCGAGGAGGAATTGCTCGCATAATGCTTCTGCAGATACAGGTAGAGCGTGAAGCTGAAGCGCCCCTTGGAAAGCCCGCGCGGGCTGCGATGGCAGGCCGTGCAGGTCTCCGCAAACAGTTTTTGCGCGGATTTTCCCGCATCGATATTTTCCTGCGCGCTGGCCGCCGCAAAGCAGCTCAAGAACGCAATGGCGGCGAGCGCCGGCAGGCGCCCCGATCGTGTTGGCGGCATGGAAAATCTCTCGGCGCGCGACAGGGTTTGTCGCGCCGAAGCTCTTAGAGCGGAGGCGGATGGCGAAAAATGGGCCGCTGCTCAGGCGGAGACGATCAAGGCTGATGCGGCCCGCGCATCATCTTCATGGCTTCCTCGAGATGGCGCCACTCGCGCGCCTCCTCGGTCTCGCCCTTGTTCTCGCAAGCGACCGCGTTTTGCGCGGCCTGGTAAATGGCCTCGGCGCCGTGCTTCTCGAACATCTGGCGCGCGATCACGTGGATCTGCATCTCGGAAATCATGGCGCTCTCCTCATGTCCATCAATCGGAGCCGCAAGCTTCGCCGGCGGTTGGCTCTTCAACCGCCCGGCCCGGGGTTCCGTTCCCTAACGCCCCGCAGCCATTTTGCGCCCGCTGCCGTGCCGGCGCCACCTCAATCTCGAGACGGGCGCGTGAACCCGCGGGACGGCATCCCCGTCCAATGCGAAAGCATCCCTCACCCATTTTGCGCGAGCGCTGGCGAAAGCGCTGGGGAATGGCGGCCGCGCGCTGATGAAATCGCCGCCGGCGGACAATTTCGAGTTTCCAGTGCAGGCGAGCGTCATTGCCTGGCTGCGCGCCCGCGTCCGCCGCAACGGCATCGCGATCGAACCCGTGGGACAGTAGAGGTTTTGGCCGTCAGGCGACGTCGGCCTGCTTCTCCTGTCCTTCCGCCGCCAGCGCATCGAGATCGACAATGCGGGGATCGTCGGGGGCAAGCTCGGCTTGGACATTGCCATGAACGTGCATCAGGGTCTGCACCCGCCGCGCGTTCATATGGTCGACATGCTGGTGGCGGAGCGCGACCGGCAGGAGATACTTTGGCAGGCCGACCGCCGAAAAGGCCGGCACGCGCCTCAACTCGGCGCCCTCGCGCCATTGCAGCGGGTTGAGCGTGTAGATCAATTGCCGCTGAATGTCGGGCAGCACCGGCTCTTCCGGCTCGGCCGCAGCATTTTCCCCTGCATTGGCATTGCCGCTGCGCGTCGAGACGGCCGCCGAGCGCAACTCCCAGCAGATCAGATCCACCGCCGACAACACCTCGCGCCGCACCGCGTCGATACTCGCCGAAAATCGTGCGGCCTGCGGCAAAGTGTTCGTGCCCGTGGCAGCCGCGAGCAGACCGGCGGTGCCCGCATCAAAACCGGGCGCGGCCTTTTCGATCGCGGCCGCCATCGCCTCGATGGCATCGGCAATGCCGTCGCGCTCGCGCTGCATCCTGGCTTCCGCCAGCGCACGCTCGGTCGAGAGGAGCTGCTCGTCGAAGTCGGCGAGCTCCGCGCGCAGCGTTTTCGCGCGCTCCTCAACAGTGCGCAGCTCCGCTTCGGCGCGCGCAAGCTTGGCATCGGCGGCACCTGCGACCGCGAGCCGCTCGGCGGTATTGCGCCGGTCGGAGACGACGCCGTCTGCGGCCAGCGACTTGGCCGCGAGCTTCAGCCGCGCCGCCTGCTTCTCGCGCAAGGCGCTCTCAAAGCGCTCGACCGGGCTCAGCTCACGCCTGAAGAATGACATTTCACCCCCCGCGATATCTCTGGAAAATCCCTGCGAATCAGTCCGCTATTAAATTCGGCTGAAGTGTACTGGAAACTTCGCTCAGATTGCGGCCCGCAAGGCCCAAACGGCCCGTGGGGGCGGCCATTTCCCCTTCAGACGGCCCTGAGCGGGCGGGTTGGGTCGCGGCTTCGTGAACCGTATTTCGTCCCCACACCCGGGACGAAACATGCGGAGGTGGCCGACGAAACCATTTTCCCCTTGCCAGAAAGAAGTCCGGAAACGGAGGGCCGCTAACGTGAGGCCTAAGTGATCAAACAATGAGGTTCGATCATGCAGGCGCTTCTCACCATGCTGTATCGCTTTTACCTCGTAATGCGGCTCCAGGAGATTCGTCGCCACCGGATTGTCACCTGAAGCCACAGGGAGACTTTCAGCGCAGTCGCTGAAGGAGAAATAAGATGCTCGAAGTCGACCACTATCGTTTTCAAGCCGACCGCGCCCGCCTGATGGCCGACCGCGTCACCGACGCCGTAGTGCGCGAAAAGCTCCTGGAAATGGCCTCCGAATTCGGCCGTTATGCCGCGGTGATCGAAGCCAAGGCGCGCGAGAAGCTGGTGCAGACTGCGACGGCCTGAACTCCGCGTTGGCTGCGTCGGATGGGTTGAGCGCAAGCCAAGCCCGTTATCCCTGTCCAGCCCCCTCAAAGTTCCCTCGGCCCCACACTTTCCATCCCCTTGCCTTGCTTCCGTCAAATCCGGCTGTACTCGTGCCAGCGGGCAGAATGGACGATAAGCATGGGGATTCTGGATGCCTTCCACGCTGCGAAAAATTGACGGCGACCCGCCGATCGCGCCCGATATCGTTCCCGCCGATTGGGCCGATTGTGTGCCAACAAAACCGGCGAGCGATGCCATCAGCCGCGAAAAACTGTTCGCGGAAATCCGCCAGGCGGCGGAAACGGTCGCGCCCAAAGTCGACAACACGTTCCGCGCCACCGACGTCAACGACATCCCTGCATTGGATTCATCGTCGCGCGCCTGGATAAGGCGCGCCGGCACGGTGTTCGTGTTCGCGCTGATCAGCGTGGTCGCCGCAGCGGTCTGGAAGCATCATGGCGACGCAGCGAAAGAGACGGTGGCGAGTTGGGTGCCGCTGTCACTCGCAAGTTCATCGCCCGCGGCAGAGCCGTCTTCATCCCCAACGGGAGGGCCGTCCGCTGAACCTGCCGGACAACCGGCAGCGGAGCAGCAGATCGTCGCCGCGCAGCCGCCGGCGGCAGAGGCCGAATCCCGCACCGCCACCGGGTTCCCGCCGGAAGCCGAGCAGCAGATCCAGTCGCTGACGCGTGACCTTGCCGCCATGACCCAGCAGGTCGAGCAGCTCAAGGCGCAGATTGAAACGCTCAAGGCGAACCAGCAGGCCGCCGTGGCACCCGCCCCGCCGGTCGCGCGGCCACCCGCGCCAAAACCGCAGCTACCGAAAGTGACGGCGCTTCCGCCGCGGCCCGTGCCTCCGCCACGCTCGGCCTATCAGCCCGCGACGCAAGCCGCGGCGGCGCCGCCTCCGCCTGCCGCAGTGGCACCACCGCCGGCCTATCAGCCGCCACCGCAGGCCTATCCGCCGCCGCAGGCAACGACCCAGCCGAATGGCGAGCCGATCGTGCGGCCGCCTATGCCGCTGCCGCTGTCGGACCGGTATTAGAGCCCTAGACGTCCGGCGGCTCGAACCAGTTCGTCAGCGACAGGCCGCCGTCGACGGTGAAGGCCGCGCCGGTCACATAGGCGGATACCTTGTTGGAGAGGACCGCAAGCGCCATCGGCGCGAGATCCTGCGCCTGGCCGATGCGGCCGAGCGGGATATGTTTTGCCAGCGAGGGATCGGCGACGAAGCCGCCCGCCGCGATTGCGCCGGGCACCAGCGCGTTGACGCGGATGTGGTGGCGGCCGAGCGTTTTCGCGAGCTCCTTCACCAGCATTGCCATGCCGGCCTTTGTAGTCGAGTAGTGCGGCAGATTGCGCGGCGTGCCGGCATGCAGCGAGGTCAGGAACAGGAACGAGCCAGGCGCCTTCGCTGCGATCAGCTTTCGCGCAAGCTCGCGTGCCAAATGGAAGCCGGCCTCGAGATTGACCGCATGCATCTGCCGCCACGTCTCATCGCTGACCGCCAATGCATGATCAATCTCACGCCGCGGCGGCGAGGCCGAGTGCACGAAATGCGTGACCAGCCCCAGCGCGCTTTGCGCGTGCGCAAGCAACGCGTCGCAGGCGGTACGATCGGCGAGATCGCCGGTCCAGGCGACAGCCAGCTCCGGCTGCGGAGCGGATTTCACGGCGTCGGCCACCCGCTCCGCGCTGATATCTGCAAACACGGTGCGCACGCCCTCGCCCACCAGCGCCTGCGCAATGGCGCGGCCGATGCCATTGCCTGCACCGGTCACCAGCACCGCCTCGCGCGCGGGATCGAAGGGATTTTGCAGCAGGCTCATGAAGCCTCCTTAGCCAAAGGGCGAATAGCCCTGGCCAACAATCACCACAATCCCTTTCCGGGATAAAGCCGAATTCGAAAGGAGGTAGCTGATGCGAATGGCAAAACCGACTTTCATCGCGCTGGTAGCGCTGACACTGCTCGCGCCTGTTCTCGCCAAGAACACGAAGGCGCCGAAGGCGGAAAGCGAGGATACCTCGCCGCCCTGCTCCTCCTATCAGCTCGGCCCCGACGGCAATTGGTCACAGCTGCCCTGCCAGGAGCTGGGCGCCACCCACTCATCTTCGCAGCATCGCGCGCCGCCGAAGAGCCATGACGAGGAGGCGCATTGACGGCGGGCGGCGCGTTCAATGCGCCGGCCGACGTCGATACGACGGCGCCACTACGTGGGACGAGCTACACCAATCCGCCAATGATCTTCTCGAACTCGGCTTCCGGGAAACACCTGACAGTGGTCGTACGCAGGTTTCCCATGGCCGCCAGCGACAGGACAAATTTGGCGATGGTTTCCTCGTCGCGCGCTTCGACGTGGACGATAAGATCGTAGACGCCGAGTGCGAGATAGGCGGCCTTGATTTCCACGCCGAGTTTTTTCGCCTTTTCGTACGCTGCCTCGCGGCGCTTCGGCATTTCCTTCATGTTGCGTACGGCTTGCTCGGTGTAATTGCACAGGAGCATATACATGGACATGGCAGTCTCCCCTGGTCAAAGGGCCGTAACAGCGGTCCAGCAGGGAGACGATGCCACAAATCGCGGGCTACCGGAACCAAAGGCGACGCGGGAGATGGCCGTCCCCAATGGCGGCGCGCTCTCAATATGGCGGCTTCTTTCGCGTACGTTGCGACTTTGCCGCTTCGACCCACCAGGTGAGATCGTCGGCGAAACGCGGGAAGGCATTTGCCAGCGCCTTGCCGCCGTCGCCGATCGGCTTGCCGTCTTCGGAAAGCGTCTGCACGACCGGCCCGGCCGAGATGGTGGAGGACACCACCACCATGCCCATTTCGGAGAGCGTGCCGTGCCACATCACAGCGGCGCGTGCGCCGGCAAAACGGCCGGCCGAATAGCTGGCGATCGCCGCCGGCCGCCAAAACCATTCTTCCAGGAAATGATCGGTGAGGTTCTTCAGCCCCGGCTGCATGCCCCAATTATATTCGCCGGTGATGAATACAAATCCATCGGCAGCGATGATCTTCCGGGCGAGCGTTTCCAGCACAGCCGGCGCTTCGCCCTTCTTGTGCTCCTTGTACATGCGGTCAAGCATCGGAAGGTTCACTTCCTTGGCGTCGATCAACTCGACGTCGTCGCCGCGCGCGCGAAATCCCTCGACCACGAAACGCGCCAGACGAATGCCCGCACGATCGGAGCGATAGGAGCCGTAGAAGACCAGGATGCGATTGCTCATCAGGAACTACCTATCACTTCGCCACAATCCCGACATGATTGGTGCTGTGGCCGAGACGACACGACGCAGCTTCAAACAGATTTAACCGCTCTGTCGCACTCTTGTCGCCGTATTCTTCGGGCTTCCTCGGGGGCGAGACGGAGGGGATTTACATGAAAAAGCGGGCAGCCATCGTCGTTTTGGCGCTGATGGTCTCGACCTCGGCGAGCGCCGGCGAGGAGGGCAGCGCAAGTGTTGCGACTCCGCTGGTCTCGAGAAAGCGCCGCCGCGATGGCAGAGAGTGAAAGGACGTTGTACTTGGCACAGCAAATCTCCGACGGAGGTCAAACTGTATGGGAGGATGCGCCATCCCCTTTGACGCTGCTTGCGTCTTATTGTCGTGATCGGGGTGGCGTTGCTTGATTTGCAGCGAAGAGGTCGGGTGAACGCGACTGCCTCTCGTAGCAGCTTCGCGGGACGCCGGATTGATGCCACGCCGACCTACCCCTGCTGGCGGCTCGCCTCGAACAGGAACCAGGTTCGCCGCTCGGCCTCATCGATCCAATTCTCCAGCAGGCTCGCGCTCGCCACATCCCCGTGCTCATCGCACAGCGCGTGCGTCACATGCATGTAGGCGGTCAATTGCTTATTGTCCTCGCGTAGCTCTGCCAGCATGTCGAGCGGGGTGACATAGTCAGCATCATTGTCCAGCAGCCGTTGCAGCCGGCTGGCGTGGCCGATCGACCGCAAGGTGGTGCCGCCGATTTTTCGCGCCCGCTCTGCGACCGCGTCGGTAGCGGCGAAGATCTGCTCCCCCTGTTCGTCGAGCAGAAGGTGATAGTCGCGGAAATGCCGGCCCGACATGTGCCAGTGAAAATTCTTCGTCTTGAGATACAGGGCGAGCATGTCGGCAAGCAGCACCGTCAACGCGGCGGAAATATCTCGGCTCGCGGCACTCGTCAGATTCGTAGGCGTGTCGGCAGCCGCCAATCTTCGCGCCTTTGCGTTCAGGACGTCCATTGTTGTCCTCACAGCCAGAGCAGCATGGTGTGAAAGAAGCAGCCGGCAGAGCGCCGGCTGCTTGTGGGTACATCCAAGCGATTGCTGCTTAGTTGCCACCCGCGTAGGGCGAGGAGGCACGATCGGCGCTGTCGACACGCAATTCGCGGTCGCCTTCGTAGTAGCCCTCGCCCACAACCGGCGGCTGGAACGATTGCTGCTGGTGGCGGTGCG
>Ga0081540_1001740_pt1 | contig 18326 bp, 14 predicted proteins | sample TabmetS2T1R1_FD_71024 | JGI IMG/M metagenome (GOLD analysis project Ga0081540, IMG submission 71024) | Tabebuia heterophylla rhizosphere microbial communities from the University of Puerto Rico - S2T1R1 | ecosystem: Host-associated > Plants > Roots > Rhizosphere ... | reverse complement strand
GGAACGCGGGACGCGATGACGCACGAGGCGATCACGGTGACGTCGCAATACGAGGACTTCCACCGGCAAGAGACCGGCTGGTCCGGCCTGCTGTACAAGTGCGCGAACGCCAAGTACGCGCACGAGCTGGCGAAGCTCGACCTTGTGACCTCGTGCGACATGCGCTGTCCGAGCGCCGCAACCGGGGTTTATGCGCTCGAATGTGCAATGGACGAACTCGCAATCGCGCTCAAGCTGGATCCCCTTGAGCTCCGCCTGCGCTGCTATTCTGATCGTGACCAGAACAGCGACCGTCCCTACAGCAGCAAGGCCCTACGCGAGTGTTATCGTCAGGCCGCCGAGGCGTTCGGCTGGCACCAGCGCAACCCGCAGCCGCGCTCGATGCGCGACGGCAACGAGCTCGTGGGTTGGGGCATGGCGACAGGGGTATGGGACGCAATGCAGATGCCAATCACGGCCCGCATCTCCCTCTCCGCCAATGGTCATGCCGAAGTTTCCTGTGCGACTTCCGACATCGGTACGGGCACCTACACGATCATGACGCAGGTCGCCGCCGATTTGCTAGGACTGCCGTTGGCAAACATCAGCATTAAACTCGGCGACTCGACGCAGCCGCAATCGCCCGTTGAGGGTGGATCGTGGATTGCGGCGTCGGTTGCCAATGCGATAGCCGAGGTCTGTGCCGAGGTGCGCAGCGAACTCTTGCGCTTGGCCAAATCCGCACCCGGGTCACCGCTTGCTGACGCCGTGCCGGGCGATGTCGTTCTGGTGGATGGTAAGATCGCCAGCAAACGCGATGTGAACCGAGCGATGACGATCGCCGATGCAATGCGGCAAGGCGTAGGGGAGCGCATCGAGCGGGAAAAAACCTACAATCCGCAGCCCGATGAAAAACATGCGAACAACACCCACCAGGCGGTCTTCGCCGAGGTGAAGGTGGACGAACAGCTCGGCGTCATCCGCGTCACGCGCATCGTCAACGGAGTTGCGGCGGGCCGCATCATCAACACCAAGACCGCTCATAGCCAGATCATGGGTGCCGCCGTGTGGGGCATCGGCATGGCCCTGCACGAGGAAACGCTGATTGATCACACCCTCGGACGCATCATGAATGCCGATTTGGCCGGATACCATGTTCCGGTGAACGCAGACGTGCACGATATCCAGGTGATTTTCGTCGACGAACCCGACGACATCATCAATCCGCTCGGCATCAAAGGGCTCGGCGAGATCGGTATCGTGGGCGTAGCCGCGGCGATCGCCAACGCGGTCTATCACGCGACCGGCAGGCGCGTACGCGATCTGCCGATCACTCTCGACAAGCTAGCCAGCTGAGCGCGGTTTGCTAGTCTGAACGAAGCGACCAATCTGAAGGTTTCCCAGCGCCCAATGCATGAGCCCTCTGATGGACGGCGGCATTCTGCGAAGCTGTGGATTGCTGAAACGAGGACGTTGCGATGAAGATCGACCTTTCCGGCAAGACCGCCATCATCACCGGCTCGACTGGCGGTATTGGATTGGCCATCGCTCGTGGTCTTGCGCACTGCGGCGCCGCGGTCGTCGTCAATGGGCTCACCCGGGCTGCCGTAGAGGGGGCCGTGGCCGCCGTAAGGGCGTCTGCACCGCTCGCCCAAGTGCGCGGGACCGCTGCTGATCTGGGGGGGGCCGCCGGATGCACTGCTTTGGTCAAGGCCGAGCCGGCTTGCGACATCTTGGTCAACAACGTCGGCATCTATGGCCCGCAGGATTTCTTCGACATTCCCGATAGCGAGTGGACTCGATATTTCGAGATCAATGTCATGTCGGGCGTACGGCTGTCGCGGGCCTATATGCCCGCCATGCTCGAGCGGAACTGGGGGCGCGTCGTTTTCTTGTCGTCGGAATCCGGCCTAAATATTCCGGTGGACATGATCCACTATGGGTTCACCAAGACGGCGCTCCTATCAATCTCACGCGGTCTCGCCAAGCGCGCGGCCGGAACCGGGGTGACGGTGAACGCGGTGCTGCCAGGCCCGACCTTGTCAAAAGGGGTCGAGGCCATGTTGAGGGAGGCAGCTGAGAAATCCGGCCAGTCAACCGAACAGGCGGCGGTCGCATTCGTGCATGCGATGCGGCCATCCTCCATCATCCGCCGGCCGGCAACGAGCGAGGAGGTTGCCAATATGGTGATCTACGCGGTGTCACCTCAGGCGTCCGCCACAACCGGCGCCGCACTTAGAGTCGACGGTGGGATCGTTGACACGATCGCATGATCCGAAGCGACCGCCAAATATACGATCGTCGCATGCCACAAATCGGGACACGCTTCTACCGCGAGCGTGCTTTCATTCGCATCGGGCCGGCGGCGATTTTTCTTTCGACGCGAGCGCGCGGGCAACAACTAAAACGATTGCTATATTGCTGCTACTGCGCCCCGATGGTGCGTCGATGCCGTGCCTGCCCTTGACCCGACGCGGGCCTGGCGGTGTTCGCGGTTGCACATACGGCAAGGACGCTGATCCACAGATTCTACGGTCGCAGCTTTCGTTGAAGGTAGCAAACCGTATCAGCGATCGATTGAGCCGTCGAGAGTGGCCCTAACCGTCACCGCCCCGGTCGCAGCCTGCCGCGCCAAAAGCTGACGCATGTCGCCGTGGGAGGAAGATTGAAACGTGATTGTGGTCGAACCTGACTGCAGCGTCTGACAATGTCAGGCGCTGTTCCATATGCGATCGTCGCCAACAGTACGCATAAGGTCTGGCTCATTCGCTTCGCTACGATCCGGTAAACCTACCTGCCCAATTCTGCGAATGCCAACGAGTTGCCAACGTCTGTTGCACGCAACCGCCAACGCCAGCTCAAACACCCCAATGGCCGGAATTGTGAGCAAGAGACCCGCGATAGAGGCTCAATCGCCGACCGGATGGGGGCCATTGCCCCCATTTCGTGTTGGATGTTCTATCGGCAAAGCAATGTCGCGCAGGCACTCTGCGAGCCACCACCGCTGACGCTAACATCAGTTCTTGATGCTGTAGGAGAGCATTTCCATCTGGTGCGTGCCGATGCCAAACGGGCGTGCCGATGCCAAACGGGTGCGTCCCGTAGCGCTCCCAGTCGCGCTTCACCTCGAGTCCAAGCTTGGGCTCATACCACACCACGTAGCGATCGTTGGGGCTGGTGCGCAAGATACGCAACGTCTTGAAAGTGCCCGCGGGTACCGTGACCTCCTCGCGGGCCTCGACGGTAAAGACGTATTTTAGGTCGAGCGTCTGGTTCCGGTCAAGATTCTTGAGCTGGAACTCGCTTGGCCATGACTTCCCTACAAACAGGGGCCAGTCATAAAGGGCCTCGTAGGGATGATAGGTTTGAATCGGTTTGCAATAATGCGCCGCTCCGCATCGAAATACATATGGGCACCCCCTCGTGTGTAGTTGCCCATGAGCCGTCTTCCTTCCCAGTCGACTTCGCCAAGCGACTCGAACGTGACGTCCCGCACCCCAGAGCCCAACGAACCAGACAACTTGAGGTTGACGGTCCATGTGGATCCGGCTTGCGGCCACACGGGACGTTCGACCTTGGCAGAGTCGACCTGCGCATGCACCGGAACTGATGGCAAAATGGCCACCATAGCCATAAGCAACAAGACTGCTGTGAACTTCATGGCATGGCTTCCCAATCTGCCGAGCCGCTTCCGCGGCCATCTAGTCCCTCGCGCCTGAGAACGGGCTCTAGCGCGGCACCACTTCTATCAGGCCGTCTGCTTTTTGCCGTTGAGGCATGGAAGCTCCTAGCTCTGTGGCGCGAATGGCTCTCGGTCGGCGAAGGTACCGATGCCGACAACGCCATAGCCGGGAATGCCCTGGCCCTCCCTGTAGAGCGTGGTTACCTTTTTTCCAACAAGCGGAAGCCAAACATCCCGCAAATCGGCCGCAGATGTTGCCGGTCATGCCCCATCGCAACCCATGGTCGGTTGACCTCGCTCAGCCACCGAAGATGACATGGCGGAAACGACGGAGGGAAAACGCGAAGTACACGCTGCCAAGTGCGGCAAGCGCCAACAGCTGCGGCCAGACAATCGAGATGTCGGCGCCGCGATAGAGCACGCCCTGCGCGAACCCCACGAAATGTGGGGTCGGGCTAACGGTCAGCATCACGTAGCGCAGCCATAGCGGCATGCTTTCCATCGGGGTGGTGCTGCCCGACAGCAGTTGCAACACCAGGAAGGTGGGGATCGCGAGCAGCGCGAATTGTCCCATCGTGGTGGCGACTGTGCCAAGCAGGATGCCAAGCGCCGCCACCGTGCATGCATAGAGCGCCGCGCCGAGCATAAACAGCGCCAGCGATCCGGCGATCGGCACACCGAGGAGCCGTTCGACCACCAGCACTAGCGACAGGCCTGCCGCTGCGAGGATTACGAGCGCGTTGGCGATGATCTTCGCCAACATGATCTCCAGCGGGACGACCGGCATCACGAGCAGATGCTCGACCGTACCCTGCTCGCGCTCGCGAATCAGCGCGGCGCCGCTGAGGATGACGGTGAGCATGGTCAAACTATTGATGACCTGCACGACCGAGTTGAACCAGCCTGTCATCAGGTTGGGATTGAACATGCTCCGGATCACCAGATCGACCGGTGCTTCGCTGCCGCCTTCACGCCTAGCCTTGAAGTTGGTGATCTCGTTCATGAGGATGCTCTGGATATAGGTGGCGCCGTTGCCCGCCTGTGCCATGGCCGTGGCGTCAACATTAATTTGGATGGATGTTGGATGGCCGGTCAGCACATCGGCCTCGAATTTGGGCGGCACGACCACCACGAACACCATCCGTCCCTGATCGAGAGCGGCGTCCATCTCGGTGGCGGAGAGCGGTATGGCCCCTTTGAACAGCGGCGGAAGCAGGGCGTCACCGAGCTGACGCGAGAGCGAAGAGTGGTCCTCGTCGACGAAGCCGACGGGCATATCCCTTACTTCGGTCGAGGCCCCGGTGGTCACCGTATAGACCGCGATAGTGAAGGCGTAGAGCACCAGCATCAGCATCAGCGGGTCGGCACGGATGCTGCGCAGCTCCTTGATCACCAGCTGCGAGAGGTTCCCGACATGCCGGCCAAACGCCAATCCCCGACGCGGTCGGGTCAGCGTCGACGCCGGGGCGCCATGTGCCATGCTAGGCCTCCTGCTTGGGTAGAATGAGCCCGGCTATGACGAGGTAGACGAGGCCGAAGCCGGCCAGCACGAGCAGGTGCAGCCACAGATCGTGAAATCCGAGCGACTTGGTGAAGGTACCGACGCTGACCGGATGATACCACGCCGCCGGGAACGCCAGTCCCATGACGCGGGCGCCGCCGGAGAGCGACGACACCGGCACCAGCAGCCCCGAGAAGTTTACGGTCGGAATTATGGCGAGAATCGCGGTGGCGAACACCGCCGCGACCTGCGTCCGCGTGAATGACGATATTAGCTGTCCGAACCCCGTCGCAGCCACCACATAGAGGAGACTTCCCAGCGCCAGGGTAAGCAAGGAACCCTTGACCGGGACGCCGAAGACGGACAACGACATCAAGACAAGAAGGACGAAGCTGCCCATTGCAACGGCGATGTAGGGAAACTGCTTGCCGACCAGAAACTCGAGCTTGGTCATCGGCGTCGAACGGAAATTGGCGATCGAGCCGGTTTCCTTCTCGCGTACGACCGCGATGGCGGATGTGATGGCCGGGATCAGCAGCAGTATCAGCATTATGACGCCTGGGACCATCGCATACACGCTCTTGAAGGCCTGGTTGTAGAGAAAGCGCAGTTCGAAGGTCACGGCGCTGGCCGTCGCGTTGGGCCCGTAGCGTTGTCTCACTAGCTCCTGCGCATATTGCGCGGCAAGGCCGGCGACGTAGCCCCTCGCCGTCTCGGCCCGAAACGGCATGCTTCCGTCGATCCAGACCGCCACCTCCGGCGTCCTGCCGGATTGTAGATCGCGGCCGAACCCCGGAGGGATTTCGATCGCGAGTGTCAACTCTCCGGATCGGAAGCGGCGCTCCATCTCGGCACCGGAGCCGATCGGTGGCCGTTCGCTGAAATAGCGTGACCCTGCGAAATTCTCCAGCAACATCCGGCTTTCCGGGGTCCGATCCTGATCGAAGGCGGCGTATTTCAGGTCCTCCACATCGAAGGAGATGCCGAAGCCGAAGGCCAGCATCAGCACCAGCGGCCCCAGGAGGGCGAAGGCGATCCGGATGGGGTCGCGCAGGAGTTCCATCGTCTCGCGCCGCGCGCAGGCCCACAGGCGGCCGGGATCGAACCCGCGCAGCGCTGGCGCCGGCTTCACCGGCGATGCAGCGATCTGAAGCGTGGTCCCGCTCTTCTTGTCTCGATCGATGCCAGCGGCATCGGCCAGATAGCCAACAAAGGCCTCCTCGATTGAATGAGCACGGCGTTTGTGCACAAGCTCGGCCGGCGTTCCAACTGCAAGCACCTTCCCGGCATGCATGAGCGAGATGCGGTCGCAGCGTTCGGCCTCGTTCATGAAGTGCGTCGACAGAAAGATCGTCACGCCCTCGTCGCGTGAGAGTTCGATCAACATGCGCCAGAAGGTGTCGCGTGCGATGGGATCGACCCCGGAAGTTGGCTCGTCGAGAATGAGGACGGCGGGCCGATGCAGGACCGCGACCGCCAGCTGCAACCTCTGCTTAATGCCGAGCGGCAACTCCTCCGGGCGGTCGCCTTCGACGTCCGTTAGGCCGAAGCGCACTAGCAGCTCGCGGACGCGGCGCTGCCTTGCGTCGGGTGGGAGTTGATAGATGTGGGCGTGAAACGCGAGGTTCTGCCGGACGGTGAGCTCGTTGTAGAGCGAGAAGGATTGGGACATGTAGCCGACATTGCGGCGCATCTCCAGGTCGTCCTCCCCCATAGGACGTCCAAAGAGCTTCGCCCATCCCTCGCTAGCAGGCAACAGCCCCGTCAGCATTTTCATGGTCGTGGTCTTGCCGCAACCATTGGAACCAAGGAAACCAAAGATTTCACCGACGGCGATGCGGAAGCTCACATGATCCACGGCGACGAAATCGCCAAAACGCCGGGTCAAGCCCTCAGCCTCGATCGCTGGGACCTCTTCAGCGCGGGCTGGTCGCGACCTCAGTTCCACCTTCTGGTACTGCGCGCGCAGTTCCGTCGGAAGCAGTGCAATGAAGGCCGCATCGAGCGTCGTCTCGCCTGCCTGCTGCAAAATTTCGCCGAGCTCGCCGCGGGCGATGATCTTACCGTCATTTATCGCCACCAGCCAATCGAAGCGCTCCGCTTCGTCCATATAGGCGGTCGATACGATCACGCTCATCTGCGGCCGCCGGGCCCTGATCGAATTGATCAGCTCCCAAAACTGTTGACGCGAAAGCGGATCGACGCCGGTGGTCGGCTCATCGAGGATAAGCAAGTCGGGATCGTGAATGAGGGCGCAGCATAAACTGAGCTTCTGCTTCATTCCGCCGGAGAGCTTGCCCGCTGGGCGATTCTCGAACGGATCCAGCCCCGTCGCTTTCAGAAGCTCATCGATCCGTTTGCGTCGTTCTTTCCTTGCTTGACCGAACAGACGCCCGAAGAAGTCGATGTTCTCGAAGACGCTGAGGGTGGCATAGAGATTGCGGCCAAGCCCCTGGGGCATATAGGCGATGCGGCCGCAAGACTGGGTTCGATGCAGCACGTTCGCCATGTCTCCCCCCAACACCGTGACGTGGCCATCTTGGATTTTGCGCACGCCTGCAATGAGCGCCAACAAGGTCGACTTGCCCACGCCGTCTGGCCCGATCACGCCGATCATGCGGCGCGCGGGAACATCGAGGCTGATGTCGTCCAGCGCCGCCCGACTTCCGTAGTGATGGGATACCTGCACGAGACTGGCGACCACCGCATCCGTCATTGCGGAAGCTTCACCTGCAAGTCCGCAGGCCACTCGACGGTCCCGGTGGTCCGAGCAAATCCGAGACCACGGACACCCGTCTTCACCCGCCGATAGTGCTTCCTCAGAACGTCGGGATCGACCTGCAGCTTCACGCGGAACATCAACTTCTCGCGTTCCTCGGCAGTCTCGACGCTCTTCGGCGTGAACTGGGCATCCGCGGCCACAAAGCCGACGGTCGCCGGCACGACAAATTGCGGCAAGGGGTCGACGATGATGCGCGCCTCGTCGCCTATGACCACCCGGCCCGCCTGTGCCGCGGGCAGAAAGATCGTCATGTAGACGTCGTTCAAGTCGAGGATGGTCAGAACGCGCGTCCCGGCGCTGACCACTTCACCGGCACGCGCGAGCCTGTATTGGACGCGCCCACTGCGCGGGGCACGGAGCACCAAGTCGACGAGGATCGCCTCAAGCCGGTCAACCTCCGCGTCGGCGGACTTGATCGCGAACTCGGCCTGCTCCTGCTGGGCATTCGCGGCGGACAGGGACGCCTCGGCGCTTTCGAGCTTATTGCGCCGCTGGTCGAAGACCTGGCGAGGCATGTGGCCCTTGCCCACAAGATCCTCGCCTCGCTGAAAGTCCAGTTTGGCGAGAGACAAGTCGCTCGTGCGCTGCGCAATCAGGGCCTTGGCTTCCGCCAAGGCCCGTTTCGCCTTCAGGACTTGGGCTTGAGCTCCGCGCAGCTGAGCTTCGTATTCGGGCGATGCGATGCGGGCGACAACCTGCCCGGCGGTTACGTCGTCGCCCTCGTTCACCGTCACGGCCGAGAGACGCCCCTCGTACTTTGCCGCCACGTCGACCTGGGTTGCCTCGATGCGACCGTTGGCCTTGACGATGCCTTCCGGCAATTGCTGGCCGCGCCAGCGTTCAAGCAGCCGCTTGAACCTCTCCTTCAGCCGCGCCGTGGGCTGCGGCTCTGCCTGGGGCGCCGCCGCGAGAGGACTGCTAGAAGGAAACGGGCGGCCGATTGGCACAGCAAGACCACCGGCAAATAGTGCGGCAGCCACGAGGATGGCAGCGCTGCGACATCCAAACATTGCAGCCCTGAATTCGATGCTCAAGTTGCGCGCATTGACGCGGCAGACTTTTTCGGCCCGGACGTCACGCTCAGCGGCTCTTGCGGGCCGTCGGTCAATGGTCTTAGCCTGAACCTCGCCCTTGTCCCGTTCAGAGTGCTGCTTTCAGCAGTATCTCCATCGTCGCGGGCTCCGGTAATGCGTGAAAACCCGGAAGCAAGCCACGGCTAGCCCGTACGGTGTCGCCAGGGCCCCAAGCCAGTGTGGCACAGCCCGTCGCGGTCAGAGCCCAGGCCAGCTTCCCGCAAGCACCTGTTGGCCCGCATGAATCGATGGTGCGAAGCGCAAATCGCGAGTGGGCAATCACCGATCAGATCAATTCGCTTCACAGGCGGCGTTGCGCTGCGCCGGCCGTTAGGCCCAGCCGGACAACCATTGCCGGCACGGCCCCGCCCTCCTATCTTCTCCACGGTTGCGGCGGGCAATTTCCATGCATGTGTCCAGACTGGACTTTTCATCCGTGCGCGAGATCCCGGAGCACCTCCAGCGACGCTGGCGCGTTGTGAGGCGGCGCCTGCGCCACCTCCGCCACTGGCCCTACCGGATGTCCTACGAGCTGAGCTACGCGAAGCCCGACGATCCGCCGATCAGGCGCTGGTTCATGCGGGCGATGGAGGACCTCTCGGGGCGCCGCCGGCTGTTGCCGCTCTACCGGCGCTGGCGCAATGAGATCGCCGGCGGGAGCGGGTGCATGTGGAGCCAGGCGCTGCAGCTGATCGGCACGCACCTTGAGATCGGTGCGCGCGCTGACTGGCACAGCGCCATTCCCCCCGGCCCGTTGGTCATAATCGCCAACCACCCCTTCGGTATTGCCGACGGCATTGCCGCTCTTGCGCTGGCAGAGCGTCTCGGCCGGCCCTACCGCATCCTGCTCACCTCCGAGTTCATGCGCGTGCCGGAGCTGCGGGGGGTAGGGCTGCCCATCGACTTCTCCGAGACCAAGGCGGCGCTTGCCACGAACATTGAGACCCGCGCGGAGGCGCGCCGGCTGCTTAAGGAGGGTGGCATTGTCGTCATCTTTCCGGCGGGCGCGGTGGCGACGGCAGACAACCCGTTCGGGAAGGCGGAGGAGCGGCCCTGGCGGCAGTTCGTGGTGCGTCTTATCCAGCAATCAAATGCCGCCGTGCTACCCGTGTTTATCGAGGGCCAGAATTCGCCACTGTTCCATTTTGTCAGCCGCTACAGCCAGACCTTGCGCCTTTCACTCCTGGTCTGCGAGTTCGGCCACAAAATCGGCTCCACAATCAGGGTAACGGTCGGCGCGCCGCTGGCGTCCCCGGCCATCGCCGGCGGCGGCGACCGGGTCGCCATCCTGGACGAGCTCTATCTGCTCGTGCACCGCTTGGCGCAGGGCGCCAGCGCCCACGATCGTACCGCGCTGCTGCCGCGGCCTCCCCACCTCCGCCGCCGGTTCCCCTGCGATCCGCCACGCGAGGCGCCCCGCCGGGTCAGCCGGCCCGAGAGACGCCACGCGCAGCAAGCTCGCCGTGGTGAACGCCGTCAAAGCCTCTAGCCTGGTGCTGGGCTCTGTTGAACGTCACGCATCTCTGATCAGGAGCTGGGCGCGGATAGCCGCCTCTGACCAGGCAAAGACATTCACAACTTGGCTCGGCGACACTGGGTGTGCTTGAGTTACCCCCTTCTGACTTGGGAAAAATGGCGATGAGCAGCGCGCAGCTCTACGTCGCACACGATGCGCTGACCGACCCCGGCCGCCATGCCGGCCTTTACGATGACTTGCCGCTTGAACCCTCACGACTGCGCGAAGTCGTTTCTCGGCTGATGATCCACGTCGCATGGGCGACGCACTACGGGATCCCGCCGAATACTCCCATGCCGCGCGACACTCTATCGGTTGCCGATCGGCTGGCACTGACGTGGGCGTTGGCGGCCGGATCGCTTCTGGAAAAGCGCGGCTCCGACAAACGAAGCTTTGGAACGTGCCGCGACTACGCGCTGATGCTTTGCAGCATGCTCAGGCACCACTCGATCCCCGCTAGAGTTCGTTGCGGCTTCGCTACGTACTTCGCCGCCGGACCATACGAAGACCATTGGATTTGCGAATACTGGGCGACAAGTTCAAGGCGCTGGGTTAGGTCAGATGCACAGCTCGATGACGTGCATCGCAAGCATCTAAGCATCGGTTATGACCCCGCCGACCTTCCAGATCACGCCTTCGTAACGGCTGGACAAGCGTGGAAAATGGCGCGTAGCGGATGCGCCTCACCGGAAACATTTGGTCACTCGAACGCCAAGGGCTGGTGGTTTCTTAGAGTCAATGTTCATCGCGATCTCTTTGCGCTCACGAACCAGTACATGTCGCCTTGGGACACGTGGCGCAGCTCAACCCCGATATCCAAAGTGTTGGCTCCAGCGGACTTCGCCGCACTAGACCAACTTGCCGAGAGCACGGAGGCTATTGACTGCGCGAGCTCTCAATTCACCCGCTTGACGGTGATCGCATCAAGTTGCCAATTCCCCCCATGGCAAGCATGACGCACTCTCGCGATGTCCACTAGAATGCGATGGTCCGGTTCACGCTGTGGCTCGTAATGAGCGGCAGCGGCGGGGCGGCGCCAGCGAGAGCTCAAGGGAGCCGGCGAGGCGAAACCTCCCAAGCAAGGCAACTGCCGTCTTCTCGAGGATTGGCATCGATATCGGCAAGACGACATTTCACCTCATCGGCTCCGACGAGCGCGGCGCTAACGTGCTGCAGCTGAAGCTGTCTCGTTCAGCTGGCACGCCGACTGGCGGATGTCCCGCGCTGCCTGGTCGGCATGGAGGCCTGCGTCGCGCGCACACCGCATTGGCCGGCGGCTCGAGGCGCTCGGACAAAACGTGCGCCTGATCCCAGCGCAGTACATCAAGCCATTTTTCAAGGGCCACCAGAACGGCTCGGCAATCGTTTCGAGAACCGGCCCTGGTATGAGGCTCTGCCCTTGAGCCTGTTCGCTTTGCAGCCATCAGACCAGGTTGAGCCGTCCGATCTGCGCACGCCGGTCTCCAAGCAGGTCGACCGGGTGCCGGTCCATGTCTCGGATGTGTCGCGGGGACGATCACCTGCATCACCCAAACCATGCGCACCGAGTGGAACATATCGCCCAGCGAGCTGGAGACAACACATCGCACAACCTCGCCACCCCGCTGGCCGCGGCGAAGGCGGCGTACAAGGAAATAGATGGCGTGCGGCTCGGCACTATCGAGACCGATCTGGCAGTCAGACCGCGCTAATCCTGGCACCGAACCTGGAGGTCGTCTCGCCCACTCTGGGCCGGCCGCTCCTTGCCGTAATCCCAGATGAATTTTTTTGATTGTGGGCGGCGGCGCACCGGCACTTCATCCAACGCCTCGGCGAGGTGATGGTCAGGCGTCGCCCTATCCGCTTACCACCGAGGTCTTCGAGATCGGCGATGCTGGCATCGCCATTCCTGTGCCGGAGACCCGTGTGTTCGATAAAGAGCGGCGAATCGGTCTAAGGTATAGTGGTACAGGACTTTAGTTTAGGCGTGGCGATACGAATCTCCCCCGAACAGGGGTGGGCAAGGCGCCTTATTGTTCCCATTTCTTGCTTAGCGCCGGCAGCCTTCGATCTGTGCTGGGTAGGCTGTTTCTCTGGGAACCGACCGAATAGCACAAACAGTTCTACGTCACTCCCAGACGCCTGCTCCGAAAAAGAGCGAGCTCACGATGCATAAGGTGGAAGAAACCAAGCAAGCGGATCTTTGGACCTGGATTGTGATTGGCATCGTCTTCAGCGCTGTGACGGCGGCGCTCTACGGTCCCTTCGTTTGGGAGCATTGGCTGGTCTGAGGCTGACCGACCCGTGGAATACTGTAGGACGCGCGCCCGGTATCCAAGCTCGGCGCAGGTGTCTGAGCTTGCGTTCCTTGTGCACTCCTCGAGCCCCACCGTTACGCACACGTTGATCCGGCGCAGCAGGTGGTTCTCCAGAATGCGATCTTCCAGACGGAACTCGTAGAACAGACGACCCTGATCGCGTCTCTGCCACCCCATCAGACGCCGGCGTCAAGAGCAGTGTGGTTGCGTTTCGCGCTCTTTGCAAGTCGCCACGGCCAAGAGGCTCCGGTCGGGTGATGGCGGCCGCTGCCAAAACATTAGACCGACAGCATTATGATCGAGGGCCGCAAGTTCTGGCTCAACGGGTGGGTCAAGGACTGCGAGAACGGCAAGTTCCCTGAGCCTGTCCGCCCGGCCAAGGAAGCAAGCCAAAGCCGGCGGCGAGCCGGGCGAATTTTAGTTGACTGGCTTGTCCGCTAGCCCGCGATAGATTTGCGCCACGGCGTCCATGAGGTGGTTGCCGTAGCGAATCGTATGTTGCTGGGATTCCGTTGGCAGCGTTGCCGCTTGGGTTCTAAGGGCATCCCGCATAGTGGCAAGCAGGACGCCAGACCTTTGGTGGTCAGCGTCGTTCCGACTGTTGAGCAACTGCAAGCCCAGTGCGGTCATTGCGATCACTTCGAGCGCCGCTATCCGCCGCACAATTTCTTCGTTTGACATCTGCCTTCCTTCGCAGCCCCGCCTAGCGAGGTCTAGGCACCGTTTCTAATCGGATCATGCCAGCCTCAGAGCATGCGCAAATCTCTCGGAACTGCGCGTGAGCCCTGGCGTTGCTCATCAGGCTAAGGCGCAAAGTCCCATTCCGCATATAGTGCGCACGGGCCCAGAGGCGAAGGATGCTCATCTACCTTTTTCGAGACGAAAGCGACAACGACATCTTCACCTTCTCGATTGATGTGACCGGCGCAAACATTCCGGCGGTCACGCCACACACGGAGTGGATTTTCCTCGAGGCGATCAACACACTAAAGTTTGTGGAGCCGTGGTACATCGCCGACTTCCAAGGAGTTCTGGATCATCTGAAGGCAGGTGAGTATTACGTTTTCGAGGGTGAGTTCATTGAACCGCCACCAAAGCGAAAAGGCCGTCCACCTTCACTAAGAGTGCTAGAGCGGTTTGATATGACTGCCAGGTTTTTCTTCCAAAGCTCACACCTGTAGCGGCTACAGGTCCAAACTTTGATTGCTCTCACGGGGAATTCGTTCTTCGCTCTAGATGAAAAGGCACCCGGCGGAACGGGTGCCTTTCCTAAACCGGGATACCAGGGCGGCGCATCAACCGTCGTCTAAGCGCGTTCTTAGCGTCCCGTTGAAACTCGCCATTCACTCTCCACAAACAGTATGGCGTCAAAGCGACCAACATTCACGTTCAGCACTCCAGCGAGGTCTGGCGTCGCTTGCTCAGCGATGGCTTGATTAACTCACCCTGGAATAGGTAATAGCCATCCACCTTCAGATGTTTGAGCACCGGGCGGAAGTCATCGATGTCCCAGGGCTCCACAAACTTTAGTGTGTTGATCGCCTCGAGGAAAATCCATTCCGTGAGCGGCGTGATAGGCGGAAGATTGGCGCCCGTTATGTCGACAGAGAAGGCAAAATTTTCACTCTCGCTCTCGTCTTGAAAAAGATAGATAAGCATCCACCTTGCCCCACCTGTCCCCGCAACTGGACAGATGAACTGCCGCCCGGCTTTGAAGTTCCGGGTACACCAAAAATTTGCGGCACGGTGTTGTGCCTTTGCCGATGGCAAACCTGCCATGCGACAATTGCGACTTAAGCGTCCCAATTTCTGGCCCTATCCTCCAACGCCCTGACGCACTCCAGACCCTACGCACCGCGTCAGTAACTGGCCTCGTTAGCACTTCGGTCCCCTCAACCCGGGTGTCGACTTCGCTAAACGGGGCCTTTGTCTTGACGTGCAATCCTCGTTCATCTCCGGCGGGCGCATGCTGGCCAACCGATTTTTGGCGAGAGCGCTTTTTGCGCCACGTTCGTGGAGCTCGAATCCCACTAAATTACGGTAACTCTTCCGCGGATCTTCCCGACCATCCCGCGGAGATTTCTGGGCACCACCCCCTCGATCTGCGGTGCCCCTTTTTTTGGGGCGGCTCCACTACGTGCTTTTGAGACCGTTTTTGTGCGACAAGGCCGATGCGCCCTGTGCTCAAGACGGCCGGCAGAGGGACGTGCGGACGGTGGTTTCGGAAGATCCCATGTCCTACAATAACGGCATTTGGCACAAGGCGACCCCTGAAGTGAGCCAGTCTCCTCTTGGCGGTCTTGCTGACGCCCGTGTCAAAAGCAAGCCGGCGGCCGAGCCCGCGCCGGCCCGCCGCCAACCTGCTCGAGGCTGGCAGCGGCCAGTTCGCGTGACGAGCGTTGGCGTCTTCGGCGACAAGCCACATCCTTGGCGTCACCAAAGGCGATCGCGTTTGCGTCGAGGGTCGTCTGAAGCTTGACACGTGGAACGGCAAGGACGGCAAGGAGCGCTCGGACCTGAAGGTGGCGGCGTGGAAGCTAGAGCGCTTGGGCGAGATCGGCCGCAACAAACCGGCCGCCCAAGCGAAGGTCGACGACGCGCCGGCGCAGGCCCGCCGCGACAGCAACGATGACCGTCGGCATTGGCAGCGGCCGCGTGCGGACGGCGACGAGATTCTTTTTTGATGGCGGGTCTGGGCCTTTAGGTTCCGCTTTCTGGGCTAGATGAGACGCCCTGTCTTCAGTGGTTGACGGCGAGTTTTACCAGAGCTGCTGACCGCGCCGAGTTCGCTGCACGCTGAATCGCATGGCGTCGGTGGTTACGGACGGTTAGATTGGCCCATGTCCCGCCACACCCTTTTTGCCTACGTCGACGGTTCTGACCTGGATGACATCGCAGATGCTCTGCAGGGGCGTTTGCGAGCGTTTGTCGAAGGGAGGCGCTGGGTCGCCGGCAAAGCGTGGGTCGTCAACCAGCGGCTTGAGTACGACGCGAGCTGCTCAAAGCCAGAGGACATCCCTAGGTGGGACCTCGGGGTCAACCTGCTCTTGCCCGACCCCGGCGTGGAACTGGCAGGATGGTTCGCCGATGTGGAAGCGATTGCGCGCTTCCTCGGCACTTTGCACGAAGAGTTCGGTCGGGATTTCCTCATCGGCATTGCCGACAACCAGACAGGAATCGGTGAGGACCTCTATTCGATTGACGATAGCTCGCCCGATTTGGAAAAGTTGGCGGAGATAATCGGAGCGGGCTCCATCTGCTGAGCCGTCGACAAGGAGCAAGCCGACGCGCGGCGGCAGGGTTCCGGATTGAAGTGACTAATCCGCCGCAGGCACCACCTTCCGTAGACCCTTGTTCGCAGGGCAGGATCGCTCCGAAAGGAGACGCATAAGCCAAGCGTGAAAATGAACCCATAGCGGAACATATAGGCTATGGCACTTGCTTAGTCGCCAAAGGTAGATGAAGTGCGCATTTCGGTGATACCGCCATCGACCGTAATTTCGGCGCCTAGCATATAACTAGACTCATCGGATGCGAGAAATAGAACGACGTTTGCGATCTCCTCCGGCGTTCCAAGTCGTCCTTGTGGGATATCGAATCCGACCAGCCGCATCGTTGCTTCAAAAGCGGCAGAGAGTGGTAGCGCTTTTTGCACGGTGAAGAACACACCTTTAACGTTGACATTGAATATTCGATCGAAATCCTGTTCGGTCGCTTTCTCCATAGGACTGCTATCGGCTACTCCAGCATTGGCGAAAATGATGTCTAACGCGCCAAAGCGTTCCTTGATAGCTGCATAAAGTGCATCGATTTCCATCAGGTTGGCGACGTCGCATCTGAACGCCACGTGCTCGCCGTCAATTACATTGTTTGCCTCGTCGAGCGCCTTCTGATCGCGTCCGGTGATTGCAACGACAGCCCCGTTCGCAACAAATGCTTTGGCGGTCGCGAGCCCGATCCCACTGCTGCCACCAGTGACCAATGCAAATTTCCCTGCGAGCCTCTGCATAGCGTATTCCTCCAGCTCCAAGGTTCCTCTTAGCCGAAAGATCGGATAGGCGGAACTGGTTGATGTCCCCTTCTGCCACGAAAAAGCCTCCTCGTATTTTGGCCAGAGCGGGTCCGCTCTGCCCCGGTAGTTCAGACCTCAACTTTCTCGGCGATCTCAAGGGGCATCGTCGACCTCGACACCAAGATACCGCACGGTGCTTTCAATCTTCGCACCGCGCGCAGGTTGCCGGTCCGGCGATAGATCAACGTCGCCTTGGTTCGACGCATTGAATGCGTGGCGAACTTGCTCGGATCGAGACCGATGCCGCGAACCCACTTGGATACGAGTCGGGCATACTGTCGCGTGCTCAAGGGCCGGTCCAAATCTCGGCCTCCGGGGAACAGGTATTCGCCAGCTTTGCGATTGGTCCCGCGAAGGTAGTTGTCAAGGGCCTCTCGCGTAGGCTCAGTTAGCTCGAAGCGAACGGGCCTCCCGGTCTTTCGCCGCCGGATGTTGGCTCGGTCCTTGGCATAGCCATTTGGCGCCACATCATCGACACGAAGCGCAACGAGATCGCAGCCACGCAATTGACTGTCAATCGCGAGATTGAACATTGCCAAGTCGCGCGTGCGCTGCTCGAGATCCAGCTTGGCACGGATCGCCCAGCTGGCTCGACCGCAAGGGTAGCTTTGCGCCGGGCAACTTGGTTATTCCAGGCCGGTCGCGGGACCCCGGGAGCAGATTTGGCTTCAATCATTGGAAGGTCTCCTTAATTGAGAGACCTACCAGCATGCGCTTTCGCCACCACCCTATGAAGAAGCTGTCCGCAAGCTGATCACATCCGTCATCTTATGGTTACCCACGCCAATAGGCGATGTCGGGGTCGATGACCCCGAGCAGAAGTCGAACGCGGCCGACAAGGTGTTTCCGCTAGTGCCCATTGACCGGACCCCGCCGCGTCATGCAGTTCGGGCGCCTGTCCCCCAGGGCACGGTAGCGTCCCAGACTTCAGGCAACGACCAACGGCGGAACCGGCCCTTCTCAGGGGACTGCACTATCCTGGTCGTTGTCGGGTGTGCCGCTTCTCCGCGCCAACGTGGGACTGTCTTGTCGTTGACCTCGTCGGGGTTCTCTTCCTCGTAGTGAAGAGCCAGCGGCCGACCGCGAGATCGACGACTTCATGACCGTCCCGCGCTCGCGCCCAGCGCGACGAGAAGCTCGTCCAGTTGCATGAACGTCTCGCCCATCATATCCGCGGCCCCGGTGCCGGCAGCGTCGAGAGCTTCCTTCGAGGGATAGAGCTCGTGCATGACCAGCAGCGTCCTGCCACCTTTTTCCTCGAAGGTCACCGTAGTGACGGGCCCACCCTCACCACCTTCGTCATTGGTCCAGACGAGGCGCGAGTGCGGTATCACTTCGATGTACCTACCGAAGAACTCCATAGGCTTTGAGGCATCGTTGCCGAACACGAGACGGTACTTGCCCCCGACACGAACATCCATCTC
>Ga0081540_1001739_pt1 | contig 18329 bp, 16 predicted proteins | sample TabmetS2T1R1_FD_71024 | JGI IMG/M metagenome (GOLD analysis project Ga0081540, IMG submission 71024) | Tabebuia heterophylla rhizosphere microbial communities from the University of Puerto Rico - S2T1R1 | ecosystem: Host-associated > Plants > Roots > Rhizosphere ... | reverse complement strand
GCATCCGGGGCCGATGAACCGCGGCGTCGAGATCGACTCCATGGTCGCCGACGGCGCGCAGTCGCTGATCCGGGAACAGGTGGAAATGGGAGTGGCGGTGCGGATGGCGGTGCTGGAAGCGCTTGCCCGCAACCTGCCGAACGCGTGAGACCATGCTGACCGAACGCCGCCCGATCCTGCTCGCGAACGCCCGCGTCGTCGATCCCTCACGCGATTTGGACGGCCCCGGCGACGTGCTGATTGCCGACGGCATGATCCGCGACTCCAGGCGCGGCATTGGTGCGGCCGGTGTACCCGAAGGCACCGACATCATCAATTGCGCCGGCAAGATTGTCGCGCCCGGCCTGATCGATATGCGCGCCTTTGTCGGCGAGCCCGGCGCGAGCCATCGCGAGACCTTTGCGTCTGCAAGCCAGGCGGCGGCTGCGGGCGGCATCACCAGCATTATCTGCCAGCCGGACACCTCGCCGGTCATCGACAATTCAGCGACCGTCGATTTCGTGCTGCGCCGCGCCCGCGACACCGCGATTGTCAACATCCATCCGATGGCGGCGCTGACGAAGGGGTTGCTCGGCAAAGAGATGACCGAGATCGGTCTGTTGAAAGCCGCCGGCGCCGTCGCCTTCACCGACGGCGACAAGAGCGTCACCAATGCGCAGGTGATGCGCCGCGCGCTGACCTACGCCCGCGACTTCGATGCGTTGATCGTGCACCACACCGAGGATCCCAATCTCGTCGGCGAGGGCGTGATGCATGAGGGCGAGTTTGCGACAAGACTCGGCCTTGTCGGCATTCCCTATGCCGCAGAATCGGTGATGCTGGAGCGCGATATGCGCCTCGCAGCGCTCACCGGCGGACGCTATCACGCGGCGTCGCTCACCTCGATCGAGTCGCTGGAAATCCTCAAGCGCGCCCGCGACGCCGGCGTCGACGTCAGCGCCTCCGTGTCAATCAACCACGTCACGCTGAATGAGAACGACATCGGGCCCTATCGCACGTTCCTGAAACTGTCGCCGCCACTGCGAACCGAGCAGGATCGCCAGGCGCTGGTCGCCGCGCTCTCCTCGGGACTGGTCGACGTCATCATGTCCGATCACAATCCGCAGGACGTCGAAGTAAAGCGCCTGCCGTTTGCGGAATCCGCCTCGGGCGCGGTCGGCCTGCAAACCATGCTGCCGGCGGCCTTGCGGCTGATTCATAGCGGCGATCTCGATTTCAAGGCGCTGATCCGCGCGATGTCGACGCGGCCTGCGGAACTGCTCGGCCTGCCCGGCGGTTCCCTGCGCGCGGGCTCGCCCGCTGACGTCATCGTGATCGATCCGGATACGCCGTGGGTGCTCGACCCGGCCGACCTTAAGTCGCAATGCAAGAACACGCCCTTCGACGAAGCCCGCTTCTCCGGCCGCGTCGTGCGTACTATTGTCGGCGGACGGACGGTCTACGAGCATGTCTAAAGCGTTTTCGAGCGAAAGCCTGCCCCGCACGCGATGCGGGGTGGATACCGGGTTGTGTCGAGAATACGCGTCAAAAAGAGAAGCTGATGCGCGGGAAGTACGAAGGAGCGCCGCCGATGGGTCCTGAAGCCTTCCTGCCTGTCGCCTTTGTCGTCGGCTATTTGCTGGGCTCGATTCCGTTCGGGCTGATCCTGACCAAGCTCGCGGGCACGCAGGATCTGCGTTCGATCGGCTCCGGCAATATCGGCGCCACCAATGTGCTGCGCACCGGCAACAAAGGCCTTGCCGCAGCGACGCTGCTTGGCGACATGCTGAAGGGTACGGTAGCCGTCATTATTGCCGGCTCTCTCTGGGGACCGAATGCCGCGATGCTGGCGGGCCTCGGCGCCTTCCTCGGCCACCTCTTCCCGATCTGGCTCCAGTTCAAGGGCGGCAAGGGCGTCGCCACCTATATCGGCGTGCTGCTCGGCCTGTTCTGGCCGGCCGCCGCCATGTTCGGCGCGATCTGGATCGCGACCGCCTTCACCAGCCGCTACTCGTCGCTGTCGGCGCTGGTGGCGAGTTTTGTCACGCCGATCTTCCTCTGGTTCTTCGGCCACCCCGCGCTGGCTTCGCTATTCGCTGTGCTGACGTTGCTCCTGTTCTGGACCCACCGCGAAAACATCAGGCGGCTGCAGACGGGCACCGAGGGCAAGATCGGGCAAAAATGACCGAGCCGGATCGCGCCCGCGCGGCTCAGGCTGGCTGATCTTGGGCGGCTGGCTCGATTGCAAGCCGATAGCCGCGAAGCCTCGCCAAAGGTGCAAGCAGGGCAAAGATGAGCTTTTGCAGAAAGATCGGCGGCCCCGCGAGGTAGAGGTGATCGCGATAGCTGTGCAGGGCCAGCGCGATCAGCAATAGACTGGGCTCGCCCTTCTTGGAAAACCACTGGGTCTGGTGGGCAGCAAGGGTCGCAAAATTCATGAAGAAACGCAGATGCTGCTGCGCGGGCCTGAACTCGATCTCGAGTTCGGCCAACCCATCTCCGGCATTGGCGAAGAAATGCGGTTTGCCGCGGGGAACAACGGCCGTTCCGCCGTTCTCGACCAGTTGCTCCGTCCCCTCGACCACGACCCGAATTCGGCCGGACTTCACACGGAAATGCTCGTCCGAACCGGGGTGGACATGCACGAGAGCATTGCCTCCGCCCGAACCACCTTCTTCGAGAATGACCTCGAACCGGGCCACCTCCGGATCGCCCGTCGGGGCGGAAAAAAGAAACGTCTCCTTGTTGAACGCATTCCGGAGCCTCGTTCCACGATCGATCTCGGTCGGCACCCTGCATCTCCTCGCTTCATGCTATCGGCGAAGAGCGTTGCCTAACGGGCTAGATAACGAATGTATTGTAGAAATCCGACACTGACAGTTCGGCGTTCCAGCCGCGAAGCTCCGCGGCCAACGTGCGGCGAAAGAATGACTCGGGTGCCGCACCGACCTTCGACCTGAAATCGTTGATCAGATGCGCCTGATCGTTATAGCCGGCGGCGTGGGCAACGTCGGCCCAGGTGCCGCCTCGCAGACGCGAGGCCACGACCTTCTCTATCCGTGCGATAGAGGCGAACCGCTTTGGACTGATGCCGGTTAGCGTTCTGAACCGCCGCTGCAAGCTCCGCTCGCGAGTGTCGAGATGCGATGCGAGATCCCTGATCAGAATCGTGGGATCCCGCTTCAAAGCCAGCATTGCGTGACGAACCACGGGATCCAGCCGGGTCATTCCGATCCTGTCATTCAGGAATTGCCGCATCCGCGCCACACGCACTTCGGCATGCTTTGCTTCCGCAAGCATCTCTTCCAGCCTGGAAACCGCCCGGCTTCCGAAGACATCGGAGAGCTCCACGCCGGCGTCGGTCATGTCGGAAAGGTTGCGGCCAAACACCCGGCTCGCCTCCTCCGCCCTGAGCCGAACCAGCACGACGCCAAGCCGACCGCCCGGACGCAGGGTGACCGCCCTGGTCTGCATACCGTTGGCGGTGCGCTTGTATTGGGGCCGGTGCGCCGCTGTCATTGCCGCGCGGTAGTGCACGATCAAAACCGGAGACGTAGTCGGCAAAACCTTTATTGTGAGCGCGCGGGCTGCGCTTGCGTCGTCGAACTCGGCATCCCAAATGGCTTCGACCACGCCGTCGAGCGCATCGCCTGCTGGAAAAAAACGAGAGCTGAGCATCGCCGTGGTTCGCTGTAGTCCGGGATTCCCTTCCCTGACATTTGCTATTCGGCATTGTCTGCTGCGGGATTTCGCCAGTTATGCTCAAAAAGAGTTGGATTGACTTTTGGAAATCTTCAATTCCGCTTTAGCGCCTGCTCGACAAAGCGCGCGGCCGCCAGCGCCTTGCCGTCACTGCCACACGCCGCGATCACCTGCACACCAACAGGCAGATTGCCTTCCGCCATATAGGTGGGAATATTGACGCAAGGCGTCCCCAAGAGGGTCCACAGCCGGTTGATGCGCGGATCGCCGGTCGAATCCAGTCCCTTGGGCGGCGCACCCGGCGCCGAATAGGTCAAGAGCACATCGACCTCTTCGAAGATCGGGCCGAGCGCGGCGCGCGCTTGAGCCGCGATTGCCTGCGCTTCATCATACTCGGCCGGCTTAATGTCGCGGGTCTCATCGAGCCGGCTGCGCAACAGCGGCGCCATCTCGTTGTAGCGCTCGCGATATTCCCATGCGAACGCCTGATGCGCCTCGAACTGCTGCACCGTGGTGTGGATGCGCCAGGCGTCGGCAAAGATCGCCGGCATCGGAAGCGCGCGTACGCTGGCTCCGGCGCGCTCGGCCGCACGCGCCGCGATCTGCAAGGCCTCGACGCTCGCCGCCTCCACCTCGCCGGCAAAATCCTGCGTCACCACGCCGATGCGCGGCGCCGCGATCGAAGCGGGCAGCAGCAGCTCGGACCGGCCTGTCATCGCTGAAAGGCCGATGGCAAGGTCCTCCACGCCGGCGGCGAACAGGCCGACGGTGTCGAGCGACCATGAAAAGCATTTGACGCCAACCGTCGGCAGCAGCCGGTAGCTCGGCTTGATCGCAGCGGCGCCGCAGAAAGACGCTGGCCGGATCACCGAGCCTCCGGTCTGTGTGCCCAGCGCCAGCGGGATCATGCCGGCGCCGACGGCCGCTGCCGAGCCCGCCGACGATCCGCCCGGGGTATGGGCATGATTGTGCGGATTGAGCGTCGCGGTCGGATCGTTGGCGGCAAACGGCGTGGTCGTGGTCTTGCCGATGATGGTCGCGCCGGCCCGCTTGAGCATGGAGACGACCGGCGCGTCTGCCCGCGGATGAAAGCCGCGATAGATCGGCGAGCCCATCTCGGTGGAGAAATTGGCGGTATCGATGATGTCCTTGATCCCGACGGCAATGCCGCGCAGCGAGCCGGTGCTCGGCGCGTGGGCCGCTATGCTATGGCAGACAAACGCGCCGATTTTCTTGTCCTGTGCGGCGATCGCCTCCAGCGACTGCGCAATCGCAGCATCGGCGGCGAGATCGCCCTTTTCGATGCGGCGCTGCAAATCGGCGAGTGAAATCATGGGTGCCTCCCCTTCGACTGAGCCGTTTTTACGAGGCCGCTCGTTGCGGAGCAAGGGAGCGAGGACGCTTGATCGCACCTACCGGTTGAGCGAAGCTATGGCCGCATGCATGACCGGACACCCAGCGCAAGCCTCACCGACGCCGAACGGCTCAACCGGCTACGGCTGATCCGTTCCGACAATATCGGGCCGCGCACGTTTGCCGCTCTGCTGCGCCATTGCGGCGATGCGGCGACCGCCTTGGAGCGGCTGCCGGAGCTCGCGCGGCGCGGTGGCGCAGCACGGCTGGGGCGCATCTGCAGCGAGGACGATGCGCGCGCCGAGCTTGAGGCATGCAAGAGGCTCGGCGTCAGCCTGGTCACACCGGGCGAAGCCTTCTATCCGCCGCGGCTCGCAATGATCGACGATGCGCCTCCCCTGCTTGCCGTGCGCGGCAAGCTCGAGACGCTGATGCGGCCGATGATCGCAATCGTCGGCTCGCGCAATGCCTCGGGCGCCGGGTTGAAATTCGCGCAGTCGCTGGCGCGCGATCTTGCGGACGCCGGCTTTGTCATCATCTCCGGACTGGCGCGCGGCATCGACCAGGCGGCGCACCGCGCCAGCCTCGCCGGTGGCACGGTCGCGGTGCTGGCCGGCGGACAGGATCGCATCTATCCACCCGAGCATGAGGACCTGCTGTTCGCGCTCCTGGAGACAGGCGCCGCGATTTCGGAAATGCCGCTCGGCCATGTGGCGCGCGCGCATGATTTCCCGCGCCGCAATCGCCTGATCTCCGGCGCCTCCTTCGGCGTCGTCGTGGTGGAAGCGGCGCAACGCTCGGGCTCGCTGATCACGGCGCGGATGGCGGCCGAACAAGGCCGCGAGGTTTTTGCGGTGCCGGGTTCGCCACTCGATCCGCGCGCTGCCGGCACCAACGATCTGATCAAGCAGGGCGCGGCGCTGGCGACCGAAGCCGCCGACATCATCAATGCGGTCGCACCGATCATGGCGCGGCCGCTCGCATTGGAAGAACCCGACGATGAATATTCCGAAGCCGATCCCGATGCCGGCGAACGCGCGCGCATCGTCGCCCTGCTCGGACCGACGCCTGTTCTGCTCGACGATCTGATCCGCATGGCCGGTAGCTCGCCCGCGATTGTGCGCACCGTGCTGCTCGAGCTTGAGCTGGCCGGCCGGCTCGAGCGCCATGGCGGCGGGATGGTGTCGCTGCTCTAGACTTCAGCCTTTGTCGTTACGCGCGTCGAATTTTTGGCGTGCACCCTGGATTTCCGGCAAGTGCTCGAACGCCCATCGGCCGAGCGCCTGCACCGGCTTCGACAATCCGCGGCCTAGGTCCGTCAACTCGTAATCGACGCGCGGCGGGATGGTCGGAAACACCGTACGCGTCACCAGGCCGTCGCGCTCGAGCCCGCGCAAGGTCAGCGTCAGCATCCGCTGCGAGATGCCATCGATCATCCGCTTCAATTCGTTGAAGCGCAGCGGACCGTTCATCAGCATCATGATGACGAACACGCTCCATTTGTCGCCGACCCGCGCCAGGATCGACGCGACAGCGCGGCAGTCCCCATGGGTCTGGGGACTGGGCGGCAGGACAGGCACATGGATGTGCTCGGGTTTCACTTCTGTGCTCCGGTCTAAAAATTGTGCGTTCTTGCGGGGGTTTGCCACGGTCACTCATATAGCGCCAGTTACAAACCCATACCGAAAGGTGACCCCTTCATGAAATTGCTGCATCTCGATTCCAGCGTGCTCGGCCCGCACTCCGTCAGCCGGCAGGTCTCTGCCGCGATCGTCGAGCGGCTGCGTCAGGCCGATCCCGGCCTCGACATCGTCTACCGCGATCTGGCCTCGACGCCGCTCGGCCATCTCACTGGGTCACACCTCGCCGCCGGTCAGGGCGCGTCGCCGGATGCATCACTGCGCGAGGACATTGCCGCGGGACAGGCCGTGCTGGATGAATTCCTCGCCGCCGACATCGTCGTGATCGGCGCGCCCATGTACAATTTCACCATTCCGAGCCAGCTCAAGGCCTGGATCGACCGTATCCTGGTCGCGGGCAAAACCTTCAAATACGGCGCGCAAGGCGTCGAGGGGCTCGCCGGCAACAAACGCGTCATCGTCGCGATCTCACGCGGCGGCTTTTACGGCCCCGACACGCCTGCCGCGGTCGGCGAGCATCTCGAAACCTATCTGCGCTGGGTATTCGGCTTTATCAGCATCAAGAACTGCGAATTCATCGCCGCCGACGGCACCCAGGTCGGGCCGGAGCATCGCGAGAAGGCGGTGGCTGGCGCACTGCAGGCAGCCGGCAACCTCGCGGCGGCCTAGCGCAACGCCACGACAACTTTCTGTGCCGGTCTGCCGAAGCAGCGGCGACCGGCACAGTTTCCGAGCAACAGATAGAAGCGCTAGGTCCAAACGCCCCGGACGCCCGCGATCACTATCGCCAGCGAGAACAGGAGACCAATCCCGGAAAACAGCGCCACGGAAATCAGTTCGTAAGTATCGGAACGCTGAGAAGTCGATGAAACAGGAATAGATGGCGAGATACGAGCGGCTTTGGGCATGTCGGCCCTCCAACCAATGACAAAATTCCCCGGCCTATAAAGCTGTCTTGGGGATGCGACAAAGGTTCAAAGCGCCCTGTGGCTCCGCACCAAATATGTCTCGGCGGCATGGGGAAACCGGTCAGCGCAGGCGGTGGCGGATCTTTCACGGCAAGCCGAGGCGAAAGCGGCTGCCGTCATCAGGCGGCAACCGTTCCAATCAGATCAAGTCGTACATGCGGACGATGACGACAACCAGCGAGATCAGAAGACCGACGCCGGAAAACAGCGCGATCGAGACGAATTCGGCAGCCTCCGAATCTTCCGCCGGGGTAGAGGAGATGCCAGTGGTCTTGGGCACGGTTGCATTCACCGGGTTTATGGTTGTCTGAGAAGCTCCTGTGCTTGAAATGTCCAGCAGTCGGCACCCGGGGTTCAATGCGCGTTGTGGCTCAGCGCCAATCCGTCGCAGGCGCCGGCGTCAGTCAGCGAAGGGGAACGACCTAGCCCCGATAGATCGGCGCGCCGGCGGGTGAGGCCGTGGCGCCGCCATCGACGAACAGCTCCTGTGCCTGCACATGGGCGGCATCGTCGGAGGCGAGGAACAGCACGGTCTTTGCGACATGGTCGGGCTCGCCGATGCGCCCGAGCGGCGTGGTACGGCTCATCCTGGCCTCGAACACTTTTTCGGCCTCCGCTGTTGCGGTCGCCGGGCCCCAGATCGGCGTGCGGGTCGCGCCTGGCGCCACTACATTAACGCGGATGCCGCGCGGCGACAGTTCAGACGCCATAATGCGCGCGAGCGCCCGTACGCCTGCTTTCGAAGCGCCATAGGCAGCATAGCCGGGATTGCCGAGCACCGAGATGACAGAGCCGTTGAGGATGATGGAGGCATTGTCATTGAGATAGGGCAGCGCCGCCTGCACCGTGAAGAACACCGCAGTGAGATTGGTGCTGATGACCTTCTCGAACACCTCGCGCGAGGCAGCCCCGAGCGGCGTGGCGCCGGGGATGCCGGCATTGACGAACAGGATGTCGTACTTGCCGAGCTTTTCGGCGCCTTGGCGGATCGCCGCTTCCAGCGCGGCGCTGTCATTGACGTCGGCAGTGAGCGCGAGCGCGCTCGGGCCGAGCTCTTTTGCCGCCGCATCCAGCGTCTCGCGGTTGCGGCCGGTGATCACCACCTTCGCCCCTTCCGTCACGAACAGACGCGCCGTGGCGAGCCCGATGCCGCTGTTGCCGCCTGTGATCAATGCCGTCTTGTTCTTCAGCCTCATGTCCGCCTCCAATTGGTTGCATCATTAAACTATATTGCTTAACTAGGGCATCTGGTTTTATAATGCAACCACACAAGGCCGTGATCGGCGCAAGGCCGGCGACGAAGCGTGGAGGTCCAAATGGTGAAACGGACGAGCTTTCAGGGCGACGACTGCCCGATCGCGCGCGCGCTGGATGCGCTTGGCGACTGGTGGTCGTTCCTGATCATCCGTGAAGCATTGTTTGGCGTCAGCCGCTTCGGCGAATTCCAGAAGAAGCTTGGGCTTGCCAAGAACATCCTCGCGGCGCGGCTGCGCACGCTGGTCGATCAGGGCATCCTCGCAACCGCCCCCGCCTCCGACGGCAGTGCCTATCAGGAATACCGGCTGACACCGAAGGGCCGCGGCGTATTTCCGATTCTTGTGGCGCTACGGCAATGGAGCGAGGAGTTCGACGAGCACCCCGAGGAAATCGCCACCTTCCTGGTCGACCGTGAGAAGGGCAAGCCGGTGCGCAAGCTCGCGCTGTACTCCCAGGACGGTCGGCTGCTCGAGGCTGGCGACACAGCGTTGAAGCCGCGTAGCGCAAAGCACCGGCGCCCTCTCTCGGCTTGATTTCTGGATTTAGAGCATGATCCGGAAAAGTGTGAAGCGGTTTTCCGAAAAGATCATGCTCAAACAACAACCTAAAGCGCGATGATGATTCATCCCAATCTCATCGCGCTTTAGGAGAGCCTGCGCCTGTTGCGAAGCCATTCCGCGGCTTCGAGTTGCGTCATATCAAGCAGATGCCTGAGTGTTTCTAGGCCATGGCGCTCGGCGATCTTCGACAACTCACCCGAGGTCTCGGCGATGAAGGCCGCGGCCTCTTCTGAGCCGCCGGTACCATAGATGTCCGTGCCCGAGGGATTATCCCCCGAACTCTTGCGCTTCCCGCCACCCCTGGTTTTGCCCAAAATCCGTCCCGAATCCTGCCCTCGGACCGGATTATCCGCGCAGTTTCAGGGTAGTAAAATTGACCTTTAGGGATGTGTATTCGTACGGATCACGGCCCTCTTCAATATCCTTCGATTTGACAGGGAGGGCCTCACCACCCATGTTCGGGTCCAAACGGCCGGCCGCGAATCTCGCGGAACCGGCCTGATGTTTTTCGCGTAAACTATTGGAATGACATGAATATCGTCATTGTGGAATCGCCTGCCAAGGCCAAGACGATCAACAAATATCTGGGGTCCTCCTACGAGGTCCTGGCGTCGTTTGGCCATGTTCGCGACCTCCCGGCCAAGAACGGATCGGTCGATCCCGAGGCCAATTTCCAGATGATCTGGGAGGTCGATCCCAAGGCCAATAGCCGGCTCAACGACATCGCCAAGGCCTTGAAGGGCGCCAACCGCCTGATACTCGCCACCGACCCTGATCGCGAAGGCGAGGCCATCTCCTGGCATGTGCTGGAGGTGATGAAGGAGAAGCGCGCGCTGAAAGGCCAGAAGATCGAGCGCGTGGTGTTCAACGCCATCACCAAGCAGGCGGTCACCGAGGCCATGAAGGCGCCGCGCCAGATCGACGGCGCGCTGGTCGACGCCTATATGGCGCGCCGCGCGCTGGACTATCTGGTCGGCTTCACCCTCTCCCCCGTGCTCTGGCGCAAACTGCCGGGCGCGCGATCGGCCGGCCGCGTTCAATCAGTGGCGCTGCGGCTGGTCTGCGATCGCGAGCTCGAGATCGAGAAATTCGTGCCCAGGGAATATTGGTCGCTGGTTGCGACCCTGACCACGCCGCGCGGCGAAGCCTTTGAGGCCCGCCTGGTCGGCGCCGACGGCAAGAAGATCCAGCGGCTCGACATCGGCTCGGGCGCCGAGGCCGAGGATTTCAAGAAGGCGATCGAAGCCGCCCTCTTCAAGGTCGCAACTGTCGAAGCCCGGCCGGCGCGCCGCAATCCACAGGCGCCCTTCACCACCTCGACCTTGCAGCAGGAAGCAAGCCGCAAGCTCGGCTTTGCGCCGGCGCACACCATGCGCATCGCGCAGCGGCTCTATGAGGGTATCGACATCGGCGGCGAGACCACCGGTCTCATTACCTATATGCGTACCGACGGCGTGCAGATCGATCCGTCCGCAATCACGCAGGCGCGCAAGGTGATCGGCGAGGATTATGGCAACGCCTACGTGCCCGACGCGCCGCGCCAGTACCAGACCAAGGCCAAGAACGCGCAGGAAGCGCATGAAGCGATCCGCCCGACCGACCTGTCGCGGCGGCCCGCCGACATGCGCCGCAAGCTCGATAGCGACCAGGCGCGGCTCTATGAGCTGATCTGGACCCGCACCATCGCAAGCCAGATGGAATCGGCCGAGCTCGAACGCACCACCGTGGATATCGAGGCCAAGGCCGGCTCCCGCGCGCTGGAACTGCGCGCCTCCGGCCAGGTCGTCAAGTTCGACGGTTTCCTCGCGCTCTACCAGGAAGGCCGCGACGACGAGGAAGACGAGGATTCACGCCGTCTCCCCGCCATGAGCGAGGGCGAGGCGCTGAAGCGGCAAGATCTTTCCGTCACCCAGCATTTTACCGAGCCGCCGCCGCGCTTCTCGGAAGCTTCGCTCGTCAAGCGCATGGAAGAACTCGGCATCGGCCGGCCCTCGACCTATGCCTCGATCCTGCAGGTCCTGAAGGACCGCGGCTATGTGAAGCTCGAGAAGAAGCGCCTGCATGGCGAGGACAAGGGCCGCGTGGTCGTCGCGTTCCTGGAAAACTTCTTCCGCCGCTATGTCGAATACGACTTCACCGCCGATCTCGAGGAGCAGCTCGACCGCATCTCCAACAACGAGATTTCCTGGCAGCAGGTCCTGAAGGATTTCTGGCGCGATTTCATCGGCGCGGTCGACGACATCAAGGATTTGCGCGTCGCCGAGGTGCTCGACGCGCTCGACGAGATGCTGGGCCCGCACATCTATCCGCCACGCGCGGATGGTGGCGATCCCAGGCAGTGCCCGACCTGCGGCACCGGCCGGCTTAATCTGAAGGCCGGCAAGTTCGGCGCTTTCGTCGGCTGCTCGAATTATCCGGAATGCCGTTACACAAGGCCGCTTGCCGCCGATAGCGAAGCGAGCGCCGATCGCGTGCTCGGCAAGGATCCCGAGACCGAGCGCGACGTCGTCGTGAAGGCCGGCCGCTTCGGGCCGTATATCCAGCTCGGCGAGCAGAAAGACTATGCCGAAGACGAGAAGCCGAAGCGCGCGGGCATTCCCAAAAACACCTCGCCCAGCGATGTCGATCTCAATCTCGCGCTGAAACTATTGTCGCTGCCGCGCGAGATCGGAAAACATCCGGAGACCGGCCACCCGATCACGGCCGGCCTCGGCCGCTTCGGGCCGTTCGTGAAGCATGACAAGACCTATGCGAGCCTGGAAGCTGGCGACGACGTCTTCAGCATTGGCCTCAATCGCGCGGTGACGCTGATTGCAGAGAAAGTCGCAAAAGGCCCGAGCGGCCGTCGCTTTGGCGCCGATCCCGGCAAGCCGCTGGGCGATCATCCAAGCCTCGGCGCCGTTGCGTTGAAGAACGGCCGCTATGGCGCCTATGTCACCGCGGGCGGTGTCAACGCCACCATCCCGAGCGACATCGCCACCGATGCGATCACGCTGGCGCAAGCGATTGCGCTGATCGACGAGCGCGCCGCCAAGGGCGGCGGCAAGGCCAAGCGCGCGCCGAAGAAGGCGGCTGCGAAGACCAAGGCGAAGCCGGAAGCCGAAGATGCTGAGGCGAAGCCCGCGAAGAAGGCTGTCGCCAAGAAGGCCGCCGCAAAGCCGAAGTCGGACGCGGCGACCAAGGCGCGCGCGCCGGTCGCTCCCGCCGCCAAGACGTCGGCCTCGAACCCCGCGGCGGCGACAAAAGCGCCCGCCAAGAAGAGCGCCGGCAAGGCACGGGGGTGAGCAAGCGGCGCGAGCAGGGCTTTCCGGGCCGTGATGCCATCCTCGCCTTCATCCGCGCCCATCCTGGCAAAGTCGGCACCCGCGAGATCGCGCGTGAGTTCGGGCTGAAGAATGCCGACCGCGCCGAGCTGAAGCGGATTCTGCGCGAGCTCGCCGACGAAGGCGCCGTCGCAAAACGCCGCCGCAAGATGCACGAACCGGCAGAGCTGCCGCATACCGTGCTCGCTGATATCATCGGCCGCGACTCTGACGGCGAGCTGCTCGCCTCGCCCACCGAATGGGACGAGGAAGAAAGCGGCACGGCGCCAAAGATCCGCATCGCATTTCCGCGCCGGCCGCAGCCGGGCACCACGGCCGGCGTCGGCGACCGCGCGTTGTTGCGCATCGAGAAGACCGATGATGCCGAAGGCACACCCTATCGCGGCCGCGTCATCCGCGTCATCGCACACGCCAAGGCGCGTGCGCTCGGCATCTTCCGCAGGAATCCCGATGGCAGCGGACGTCTGGTTCCTATCGACAAGAAGCAGGCCGGCCGCGAGCTGAACATCGCGAAGGCCGACGGCATGGACGCGGAGGATGGCGACCTGGTCAGCGTCGACCTCATCCGCACCCGCGCCTATGGCCTCGCCTCGGGTAAGGTGAAGGAGCGGCTCGGCTCGCTCGCCACCGAAAAGGCGATCAGCCTGATCGCGATCCACGCCCATGAAATCCCGCAAACATTTACGCCCTCGGCGTTACGCGAAGCCGAGGCTGCAAAACCCGCCACGCTCGAAGGCCGCGAGGACTGGCGCGACCTTCCGCTCGTCACCATCGATCCGCCCGACGCCAAGGATCATGACGACGCCGTTCATGCCGAGGCGGATTCCGATCCCAGCAACAAAGGCGGCTACATCGTCCATGTCGCCATTGCCGACGTCGCCTACTACGTCAGACCCGGCTCCGCGCTCGACCGCGATGCGCTGACGCGCGGCAATTCCGTCTATTTTCCCGATCGCGTCGTGCCTATGCTGCCGGAGCGCATCTCCAATGACCTCTGCTCGCTGGTGCCGGGCCAGCCGCGCGGCGCTCTGGCGGTGCGGCTGGTGATCGGCGCCGACGGCCGCAAGCGCTCGCACACCTTCCATCGCGTGCTGATGCGCTCGGCCGCGAAACTTCACTACGCCCAGGCGCAGGCCGCGATCGACGGCAGGCCCGACGACATCACCGGCCCCCTGCTCGATCCGATCCTCAAGCCGCTATATGCGGCGTATCAGCTTGTGAAACTGGCGCGCGACGAGCGCGATCCGCTCGACCTCGATCTGCCCGAACGGAAGATCCTGCTCAAGCCGGATGGCACCGTCGACCGCGTCATCGTGCCGGAGCGGCTCGATGCACACCGGCTGATCGAGGAGTTCATGATCCTTGCCAACGTCGCTGCCGCCGAGACGCTGGAAAAGAAAGGCCTGCCACTGATCTATCGCGTGCACGACCAGCCGACGCAGGAGAAGGTGCATAACCTGCAGGAATTTTTGAAGACGCTCGACATCTCCTTCGCCAAGGCCGGTGCGCTCAGACCAACCGCGTTCAACCGCGTGCTGGCGCTGGTGAAGGGCGAAGACCACGAGCCGCTGGTCAACGAGGTGGTGCTGCGCTCGCAGGCGCAGGCGGAATATGCCGCTGAGAATTACGGCCATTTCGGCCTCAACCTGCGCCGCTACGCGCATTTCACTTCGCCGATCAGGCGATATGCCGACCTGATCGTGCATCGGGCCTTGATCCGCGCGCTGGGCCTCGGCGAAGGCGCGCTGCCCGCGGACGAGACGATGGAGCATCTCGGCGAAATCGCTGCGCAGATTTCGGCAACCGAGCGCCGCGCCATGAAGGCCGAACGCGAGACCGCCGACCGGCTGATCGCGCATTTCCTCGCCGACCGCATCGGTGCGACGTTCCAGGGTCGCATTTCCGGTGTCACCCGCGCGGGCCTGTTCGTGAAGCTGGATGATACGGGTGCCGACGGCATCATCCCGATCCGCACGCTCGGCACCGAATATTTCAACTATGACGAGACCCGCCACGCGCTGGTCGGTTCGCGCAGCGGTGCCATGCACCGGCTGGGGGACGTGGTTGACGTTCGTCTGGTAGAAGCTGCTCCTGTCGCTGGCGCGCTGCGCTTCGAGTTACTATCTGAGGGTCAGATTGTACCGCGCGGCAGGAAGCGCGACGGCAAGCGCGATGTGCTGAAATCCCAGCCGGCGGAAAAAGAGCGTTCGCAACGCGCGCGCCACAAGGAGCCCAAGCGCGGCAAGCAGAAATCCGGCAAGTCCGGGAAAGGCAAGTCATGGAGACGGTAGGCGCAACTGGTGTGTGGACCCGGCAGACCGCCATTGGCGGGAAGCGCGACCTCTGGAGCGCAATGAAGCGCGGTTTTCGCGGCCGTTGTCCGCGCTGCGGCGAGGGAAAGCTGTTTCGCGCTTTCCTGAAAGTCGGCAACAACTGCTCGGCTTGCGGTCTCGACTTCACCCCGCATCGCGCCGACGACCTGCCCGCCTATCTTGTCATCGTCATCGTCGGTCATATCGTGGTGCCATTGGCGCTCTGGATCGAGACCGATTACGCGCCGGCGGTCTGGCTGCAGCTTGCGATCTATCTGCCGCTCACCGTCGTGTTGTCGCTGGCGCTACTGCAGCCGGTCAAGGGCGCGGTAGTCGGTTTCCAGTGGGCCATGCGGATGCACGGCTTCGACGAGAATGCGCCCGACGAGATGTCGCCGGGCTGAAACCAACACCAACAACAAGAAACAAGACAAATCGGGGATGGAATGACTGAAGCTGCGACCGCCGAGAAGGAAGAAAAGGAAGCCGATCACCATCCCTATTTCCGGCCAAAGGATGCCGCGACGCTGATCCTTATCGACCGCTCCGGCGAGAAGCCGAAAGTGCTGGTCGGCCGCCGCCACGACAATGTGGTGTTCATGCCGGGCAAGTATGTTTTCCCCGGCGGCCGGGTCGACAAGGCGGACAATCGCGTGCCCGTTGCGGCGCCGATTACCAGGGAGCTCGGAGCGAACCTGATCAAGGGCAGTCCGAAAATCACGCCGGCCCGCGCCCGGGCGCTCGCCAACGCGGCGATCCGCGAAGCCTGCGAGGAGACCGGGCTCTGTCTCGGCCGCCAATGCGAAAAGCCCGGCAAGCTCGAAGGCGCCTGGAAGCCGTTTGCCGACGCAGGTCTCCTGCCCGATCCCTCCGGCCTGTTCCTGATTGCGCGCGCCATCACCCCGCCCGGCCGCGTCCGCCGCTTCGACACCCGTTTCTTCACGGCGGATGCTTCCGCCATCGCCCATCGGGTCGAGGGCGTGGTGCATGCCGATGCAGAGCTCGTGGAGCTGGTCTGGGTCGAGATCGGCTCAAAGCCGCTGGCCGATGCGCACGCGATGACCAAGAATGTGCTCGCCGAGCTCGACAAACGGCTGGCCACCGGCCCGCTGCGCCATGACGCGCCGGTGCCGTTCTTCCATTTCTACGGCGGCAGGATGCACAGGGACGTGCTGGAGGCGTAGGGGTCTGGGCCCTCCGCGTCATTGCGAGGAGCGATAGCGACGAAGCAATCCAGCTTTCTTGTCCCGGCAAAGCTGGATTGCTTCGCTTCGCTCGCAATGACGGGTAAATCTCCTCGTCGCGCCTGCCAAATTGCAAAATTCTTCTCAGCTTGTCCGGATAGCGCGACGATAACTGCCTCCCTATGTTTCCTTTACAACAACCATGACGGAATGGGGCAATGCCAAAGCGTCAACTCAAGCTCGGCGCCTTCATGCGGCCGGTCAGCATTCACACCGGCGCTTGGCGCTATCCGGGGGCCTGGCCTGACGCCAATTTCAATTTCCCGCATCTGAAGCAGCTGATCCAGAAGCTGGAAGCCGGCAAGTTCGACGCCTTCTTCATGGCCGATCACCTCGCCGTGCTGAATATGCCGGTCAATGCGCTCAAGCGCAGCCATACCGTCACCTCCTTCGAGCCGTTCACACTGCTCTCTGCACTCGCCGGCGTCACCGACCGCATCGGCCTCGTCGCGACGGGCTCGACGACCTTCGACGAGCCCTATCATGTCGCCCGCCGCTTTGCCTCGCTCGACCACATCTCGGGTGGCCGCGCTGGCTGGAACATTGTCACGACGTCGAATCCGGACGCCGCGCTGAATTTCGGCCTCGACGATCACATGGAGCATGCCGAGCGCTACAAGCGGGCGCGCGAGTTCTATGACGTCGTCACCGGCTTGTGGGATTCCTTCGCCGACGACGCCTTTGTGCGCGATGTCGAAGCCGGCCTCTACTTCGATCCCGCCAAGATGCATGTGCTCGATCACAACGGCAAATATCTGAAAGTGCGCGGACCGCTGAACATCGCCCGCCCCGTCCAGGGCTGGCCGGTGATCGTGCAAGCCGGCGCATCCGAAGACGGCAGGCAGCTCGCGGCCGAGACGGCGGAAGCCGTGTTCACCGGCGGCGGCTCTCTTGCCGATGGACAAAAGCTCTATGCCGACATCAAGGGTCGCATGGACAAGGTCGGGCGCGACCCCGAGCATCTGAAGATCCTGCCGGGCGCGTTCGTCGTGGTCGGCGACAGCGTCGAAGAAGCCAAGGAGAAACGCGCGTTGCTCGACAGCCGCGTCCACTACGACAGCGCGATCGCCTCGCTCTCCGTGATCCTCGGCACCGATGCCTCCGGCTTCGATCCCGACGGACAGTTGCCGCCGATCCCGGAAACCAATGCCAGCAAGAGCGGCCGCCAGCGCCTGGTCGACGTCGCCGCCCGCGACAAGCTGACGGTGCGCCAGCTCGCCCAGCGCGTCGGCGGTTATGGCGGGCTTGCCTTTGTCGGCACGCCCAAAACCATTGCTGACCAGATGGAGGAATGGCTGACGAGCAATGGCAGCGACGGCTTCAACATCATGTTCCCGTATCTGCCGGCCGGGCTCGACGATTTCGTCGACAAAGTGGTGCCCGAGCTACAGCGGCGCGGCATCTTTCGCACCGAATATGAAGGCAGCACCTTGCGCGAAAATCTGGGATTACCGCGACCGAAGAACCGCTTCTTCGAGAACTGATCGACTACGCGTCCTCGAGCTCACCGGGTACGCCCGGGGAACTGGTAGTTGTCGGCATTGCCGGCCTGCAGGTTCGAGAAAGCCTTGATTTGAGAGCTAAATTCCCGGTTTTTGAGACGGATTCCGCACGGAAAACCTTGACTTATGCCGGTTTGCGGCTAGGTTGCCGACCGAATGCGGGCCGGTTGGCCGGCGCCAGATTTTCCTTTTTTTGAGGCTCCCATCATGGCCAAAGCGGTCACCATCAAGGTCAAGCTCGTTTCCTCGGCTGACACCGGCTTCTATTACGTCGCCAAGAAGAATTCGCGCACCATGACCGACAAGCTCGTCAAGAAGAAGTACGACCCGGTTGCGCGCAAGCACGTCGAATTCCGTGAAGCCAAGATCAAGTAAGATCGCGGAATGCTTCTGACTGAACGGGGCCCTCGCGGCCCCGTTTTTGTTTGGCAGCCGCGATTGCCGTGAACCTTCGCGGGCCTCCGCTACTTTCTACCGCCTTTTCGCGTT
>Ga0081540_1001738_pt1 | contig 18339 bp, 11 predicted proteins | sample TabmetS2T1R1_FD_71024 | JGI IMG/M metagenome (GOLD analysis project Ga0081540, IMG submission 71024) | Tabebuia heterophylla rhizosphere microbial communities from the University of Puerto Rico - S2T1R1 | ecosystem: Host-associated > Plants > Roots > Rhizosphere ... | reverse complement strand
GTTGACGAGGTAATGACTAGTGACACCGAACCGGCCTGACGCCACCTGCTTGACCGCCGATCGACGCAGATCGCCGTTCGGATCCGGGGTGAACCGCCGCGCGTCCTCGCCTCCCTCGCCGCAGTTCGACTTGCCGCCGATCCGGTTCATCGCGATCGCGAGCGTCTCGTGGGACTCGGCCGAAATCGAGCCGTACGACATGGCACCGGTCGCGAACCGCGGGACGATCTCGGATACCGGCTCCACCTCGTCCAGCGGTACGGCCGGCCGAGCACCTTCGCGCAACGCGAACAACCCCCGCAGCGTGCCGCCTTCGCGATTGAGCCGCTCGACGGTCTCGGTGTATTCGCGGAACACGTCGTAGCGACGTTGCCGGGTCGCGTGCTGAAGGAGGAACACCGTCTCCGGATTGAACAGGTGCAGCTCTCCTTCGCGGCGCCACAGGTACTCACCGCCGACGTCGAGCCGGCGATGGGCTAGGGCAGACGGCACGACCGGATAAGCCCGCGTGTGTCGGGCCGCGACTTCGCTCGCGAGCACGTCGAGACCAACCCCGCCGAGCCGGGAGGGGGTACCGCCGAAGTACTCGTCGACAACGTCCTGGGCCAGGCCGAAGGACTCGAAGACCTGGGCGCCGACATAGGAGGCGATGGTGGAGATGCCCATCTTCGACATCACCTTGAGCACGCCTTTGCTCAGCGCCTTGACGTAGTTCCCGATCGCCTTCTCTGCGCTGAGCCCGGATATCGCCCCTTGGGCGACGAGGTCGTCGATGGTCTCGAACGCGAGGTACGGATTGACCGCGGCGGCGCCGTAGCCGATCAGCAATGCGACGTGGTGGACCTCCCGCACTTCACCGGTCTCCACGACGAGACCGGCTTGAGTACGTTGCCCGGTGGAGACCAGATGGTGATGTACCGCCGACGTCAGCAGCAACGCCGGGATCGGCGCATAGTTTTCGTCGCATCCGCGATCGGACAGGAGCAAGATTCGGGTGCCGGCGCTGATCGCCTCGGATGCTTCTCGGCGCACGCGATCAAGCGCACCTGCGAGCGCTTCAGCGCCACCGTGCACCGGGTAGCGCCCGTCGATGATCGTGCAGCCGAAGCCAGGCAGGTCACCGTCGGCGTTGATATTCCAGACCTTCGCCAGCTCGTCGTTGTCTATCACCGGACGGGGAATGACGATGTGCCGACAAGACGCCGGTCCCGGATTGAGTAGATTCTGCTCCGGCCCGACCGCACCGGCGAGCGAGGTCACCATCTCCTCGCGAATGGCATCGAGCGGCGGATTAGTCACCTGCGCGAACAGTTCGCTGAAGTAGTCGAAGAGCAAGCGGGGACGTTTCGACAGCCCCGCCAGCGGAGTGTCCGTACCCATGGACCCGATCGGCTCTACACCGCTCTTCGCCATCGGTGCGATGAGAACACGGAGCTCTTCCTCGGTGTATCCGAATATCTGCTGCCGCCGGGTGACGGATTCGTGAGGGTAAACCATGTGCTCGCGGTCCGGGAGCTCGGGCAACTCGAGCTGCCCGGAGTAGAGCCACTCGCCGTATGGCTTCTCCGCGGCAAGCTCAGACTTGATCTCGTCGTCATGCACGATCTGCCCGCGGGTCGTGTCGACAAGGAACATCCGCCCGGGCTGAAGGCGGCCCTTCGCCACGACCCGCGCGGGGTCGATGTCGAGCACACCGGACTCGCTCCCGAGGACGACCAGTCCGTCGGCTGTCTGCCACCACCGTCCGGGCCGCAGGCCGTTGCGATCAAGAACCGCACCAATGACCGAGCCGTCAGTGAAGCCGACGCACGCCGGACCATCCCACGGCTCCATGAGCGCCGCATGGAACGCGTAGAAATCTCGCCGAGCCGGGTCCATTCGGGTCGCGTTTTCCCAGGCTTCGGGAATCATCATCAGCACACCGTGCGGCAGGCTTCGGCCGCCCAGATGCAACAGCTCGAGCACCTCATCGAACGAAGCCGAATCGCTCGCCTCTGGCGTGCAGATGGGGAATAACCGAGTCAGGTCACCAGGAATGAGCTCAGACTTGAGCAAGGCCTCTCGCGTCTGCATCCAGTTTCGGTTACCACGAATCGTGTTGATTTCCCCGTTGTGGGCGACATAGCGGAACGGATGCGCAAGCGGCCAGGACGGGAAGGTGTTCGTCGAAAATCGACTATGCACCAGTCCGATAGCGCTGCTGAATCGCTCGTCGGTGAGGTCCGGGAAGAATGTCGGCAGCTGGTCGGCCGTGAGCATCCCTTTGTAGACCAGGGTGCGCGCAGAAAAGGACGGGAAATACAATCCAATCTTGCGCTCTCGTGCCCGTCGTTCCGCGACTTTGCGCAAGCAAAATGCGCGACGCTCCAATTCCAGGCCGGATTCGTTCACGGCGCCGCGTACGAACAATTGCCGAAACGCGGGCATCACGCGCTGCGCGGTCGGCCCGACTCCGGCCGGATTGGTGGGGACCTCCCGCCAACCCAGGACGACCAGCCCTTCCTCGTCGGCGACCTGTTCAACGAGAGCGACGGCGTCCGCCGCCGCTCGGGCATCGACGGGCACGAAGGCGATGCCAGTGGCGTAGGCACCGGCAGGCGGCAGCTGCACGCCGCTGACGTCGCGAAGGAAGGTATCCGGGATCTGCACGGTCATGCCCGCGCCGTCCCCTGACGACGGCTCGGCGCCGGCTGCACCCCGATGGTTGAGGTTGTGCAGGGCAGCGAGAGCATGCGTGACGATCGTGTGGCTGGCCCGGCCCTGGAGATCAGCGATGAAGGCCACGCCGCACGAGTCGGACTCGTAGCGGGGGTCGTAGAGCCCTCTCGCAGACGGCACGGCGGAGAATTCCACGGGCACCTCTCGGTAGCTGGAACGGAGCAAGCTGCCGGCAGCGCAATCGGCTGTGACTGATGCGGCGGAGACCCCGCCGGACATCGTTGGCCCGCGAGACCACCTTCACATTACCGGCCAATCGCCACCGGCCTGTACACACCCTCCGCCATACGCCGACGCCGCCTCCGGTGCCGTCGCGGCGCGCGCATCCGTGGTGCGGCTGAGCATTTCCGGGGTGCTCACCTGTCCCACTGGTATCACCAGCGCGCGGGAAACGACGGACCGGATCCTCGCTGGCGGGACACTAAAGCTGCTGCAGGGCCGCCTCGATGTGTGCGCGGGTGGCCACCGCCACTGGACGGCCATCCGCGCCAGTCACGTAGAACGCGTCGACGACGGAACCGCCGAGAGATGAGACACGCGCCGAGCGGATATCGACGCCGCAGCGCTCAAGGACGGCCGTGACCCGATACAGCAAACCGATGGCGTCGTCAGTGCGGAGTTCGAGCACGGTCGCATCCGTGGCCGCATCGTCCAACCAGTTGATAGCTGCGGGTTGGCGACCAGGCGCATCACCGCGGGCGTAGACCCGCTCCTTGGCCGCGAGTCGCTCGGCGAGCGGGAGTGACCCCTCGAGCGATCGGGCCAGGTCGTTTCGCAGGATCGCGACGCCCGGCGCCGTCCCGAACCTCGGCTCGACGACGAACGAGTTAACGGCCATCCCGGCGTGGGTGTGGATCGAGGCTGACCGCACGTCCAGTGAGTGCAGGGCGAGCACGCCAGCCGCGCGGGATAGCACACCAGGCGAGTCCGGAGCAGTCACCAGGACCTCGTCGCCCACCATCTCCACCGCGAGCGCGCCCGCCTCCGCCAGGCGCCGACCACGGTCGTCCAACGCGGGCGCGGCCGGCAAGGGGGCGCCACCCAGCACTGCCCGAGTGCGTCTCACGAGATCGTCGACCAGGCCGGCCTTCCAGTCGCTCCAGACGGCAGGCCCGGTCGCCAGGGCGTCGGCAATCGTCAGCGCGTGCAACAACTCGAGCAACTCGACCGATCCGCCCACCGAGTCGGCCACCGTCGTGATCGTCATCGGATCCGTCAGATCGCGACGGGTCGCCGTGTTGGGTAGCAACAGATGATGGCGCACGAGTGCGGTTACGGTCGCGGCGTCTCCGTACGACAGCCCCATTCGGTTCGCGATCTTCTCCGCCATGACGGCGCCGGTCTCCGAGTGGTCAGCGCCGGGGTATCCCTTGCCGATGTCGTGCAGCAGCGCGCCGATGAGCAGCAGGTCCGGTCGCGACACCTGGCGGACCAGATCGGCGGCCTGGGCCGCCGCTTCGAGCAGGTGCCGGTCGACCGTCCAGCGATGCACCGGATTGTGCTGCGCGGCGAAGCGCACCGCATTCCATTCCGGCATGAGCCGAACGAGCAGCCCAGCCTGGTCGAACGATTCCAGGACTGGCACCGCCCTGCGTCCGGTGCCAAGCAGGGCCACGAAATCGTCCAGGGCCTCGGCCGGCCACGGCTGCCGGAGCGGGGCGCTCTCGGTGGCCAATCGGTCCAGCGCGAACGGGGACAACGGCAGATCGTTCTCAGCCGCCGCCCGAGCGGCACGGACGACCAGCACCGGGTCGGCCCATGGATCCGCGGCCAGGGCCAGGACCACCTCGCCGTCCTGGGCGACGACGTCTTTGGCTAGCGGGGTGCGATTGACCGCACCTCCGCCGAACGTTCCGGGCAGTAGCCGGCGAGGCGACAGGGCGCGTGGAGGACGCCGCCGGATCTCGACCCGGCGCCAGGCGACGTCCAGCGCCAACCCGATCGTGCGTGCGGCTTCATTGGCCCGGCGCAGCAACGCATCGGCGTTGGCCAGGTCAAACGTGCGCGCCAGCTCCGGTTGCTCCTGCTGCCGAACGACGTCCTCGTCGCGCTTAAGCCGTCGATGCAGCTCGCCGCGGATATCGAGCAGCGTGCTGTACGCCTCCCGCACCGATTGCGGATAGTCCACCAGCTGCGCGATGGCAAGCGCGTGCAGGATCTGCGCGTCCCGTAGTCCGCCTCGCGCGTCCTTCAGGTTTGGCTCGAGCAGGAACGCCGCATCCCCGGCGATGCGCCAGCGGGCCGTGCAGATTTCGCGCAGTTCAGGAACCCGCTTGGGCGCAGTGGCCCGCCACAGATCGAGGAGCCGCTCCCGTAACGGGCCGGACACACCCGTGTCCCCCGTGATGTGCCGCACGGCGAGGAGGCTGAGCAGCGCCTTCACGTCGTCCTGCGCGACCCGTAGCGCCTGGTCCGGCGTGCGCACCGCGTGATCGAGCCCAACCTTGCTGTCCCAGATTGGATACCAGAGCGCTTCAGCGACGCCCTTGACCTGCTCGGCCTTTGCGGTGTGCACGAGCAGGAGGTCGACATCGGAGTACGGAGCTGGTTCGCGGCGACCCAAGCCGCCGACCGCGACCAGGGCGCTGCCGTCACCCAGCCGGTGGCTGGCGTCCAGCCCTTGCAGCCAGGCATCGTAGGCATCGGACAGCGCCGAGCGAAGGTGTGCACCGACAAGTCCGGGCTGGCGTAACACGCCAGCCCGGACTGTGTCTAAACCTTGCGACGCAATCGCCCGCGAGGGGTCAGAGCGCGTCGGCGTCCCGTTCACCTGTCCTTACCCGGATCACGGTGTCGATATCGGTGACCCACACCTTACCGTCGCCGATTTTGCCCGTTCGCGCTGCCTCGATCACGGCATCGACGACCTTGTCCGCATCCACGACATCGACCAGCACCTCGACCCGCACTTTCGGCACGAGGTCGACCGTGTACTCGGCGCCCCGATACACCTCAACGTGGCCGCGCTGGCGCCCGAAGCCCTGCACCTCGCTCACGGTGAGGCCTTGCACGCCCAGCACCTCGAGGGCAGCCTTCACATCATCGAGCTTGAACGGCTTGATGATCGCGGTGATGAGCTTCATGCATCCACCCTCTCTTTACTTCCAGCCTGGGCCGGCACGTAGTCACCCGCACCGACGCCGCCGATCGGGCCGAAGTCGTACGCCGACTCACCGTGGATCGCGACGTCGAGACCCAGCAGCTCCTCGTCCTCACTGACCCGAGTCTTGAAGAACAGACCGATCACCTTGGCGATGATGAAGGTACCGACGAACGAGAAGATCGTCACCGCTCCGGCCGCCATGAACTGGTGCAGCAGGAGGTTCCATCCACCGTACTTGCCCCCGCCGCCATACAGGATGCCGTCGTTCGCGAGCGCGTTGGTTCCGGTCGTGCTGAAAAAGCCGATGCACAGCGTGCCGATCCAGCCGCCGAAGAGATGCACGCCGACGACGTCGAGCGAGTCGTCATAGCCGAACTTGTTCTTCAGGTTGATCGCAAACGCACAGATGCTTCCGGCGAGCAGGCCGATGAATATCGACCCGATCGGGCTAACGAAGCCGGCACACGGGGTGATCGCGACCAACCCGGCCACAGCGCCGGACGCGGCCCCGAGAGCCGTGGCCTTCCCGTAGCGCAGCTTCTCCACGATGATCCAGCCCAGCAATGCCGTCGCTGTCGCCGTATTCGTGTTTACCCAGGCGTAGGACGCAAGGTCGCCGGCCGATAGCGCCGATCCGGCGTTGAATCCGAACCAGCCGAACCACAGCAGGCCAGCGCCGAGCATGACGAATGGAATGTTGTTGCCCCGCATCTTCTCCCGCGGCCAGCCGCGGCGCTTGCCCAGCACGAGCGCCATAGCCAGACCTGCGGCACCTGCGTTGATGTGGACAACCGTGCCTCCGGCGAAGTCTTCAGCGAAGAACTTTCCGGCCGGTTGCAGCGATCGGTTGAGCCAGCCATAGCCGTCGAACACCCAGTGCGCGACCGGGGCGTAGATCACGATCGACCACACCGTGACGAAGGCGACGAATGCCCCGAACTTCCAACGATCGGCCGCCGCGCCGGTGATCAAGGCTGGGGTGATGATCGCGAACGTCACTTGGAAAGCGACGAACGCGAGCGTTGGAGTCGTCTGCGCGCTACCCAGCGCGGGGACGACATCGTTGACGTTCTGCATGCCGAAGAAATGCAGGTCGCCGAGGAACTTGCCCTCCCCGCCGAAGGCTAGGGAGAAGCCGACCAGGATCCAGGTGACGCTGACGACGGCGATAGCCGCGAAGTTCTGGATCAGCATGCCGAGGATGTGTTTGGCGCGCACCATGCCGCCGTAGAAGAAGGCCAGACCCGGAGTCATCAGCAACACGAGAGCGGCCGAAGCCAGTACCCACGCGGTGTCTCCGGAGTTCAGATTCTTCTTCGAATCGAACGGAACGTACTGCGTCGCCGCCAACGCTAGTTGTGACACAGGGGCTCCCCCTTGGGTCAAGTCGCAACGCGCCGGAGAGCGCGTTGCGGACAGGTTGCGGGGTGCCTGTTAACGCGATGGGCCGATGGTGTTTCGCCTGTGTAACCAGCCGCGTCGACGTGGCGTAAACCGCACCCGCTGGTGGGCACACCCGCGGTTTTAGAGCCGAGCAGAGGTGGGCGACACCGACGCATGGTCACAGACCAACCGACGCACCTCCGCCTACGAGAGGGGACTGGCTGCAGATCAAGGCTGAAGCTGACGGCATCGAGCAGCGATTCGCCGAGTTGCGATCGAGACCGCTCGCGAACACCGGCAGCACATCGCCCGCCGGTTCTATGACTGCCCGCCGGCCCGGCACCGCAGCCTGGGCGAGATATACGTCACCGACGAACGGTTCACCGCGCATTACGACGCAATCGAGCCCGGTCTCGCTCAGTACGTCCGGGACGCCTTCGTCGCCGAGGCCGACAGCGCCGGTACTGGCGCTACGTCGCCGACCGTGCCGTGACGAATGCCTGTACGCAGGTCTCGACGTCTCGTTCGGAATGCGCGGCGGATAGCTGTACCCGGATGCGGGCCTTGTCCCTCGGCACGACCGGGTAGGAGAACGCGATGACGTAGACGCCCTCGTCCAGCATCGCGTCGGCAATGGCGGCCGCCCGTTTGGCGTCGCCGAACATGACCGGCGTGATGGGGTGCTCGCCCGGCAACACTTCGAAGCCCTCGTCGATCATCCGCCGACGGAACAACGTCGTGTTCCGACGCAAGGCCGCGCGCTGTTCGTCGCTACCGGCCACCAGGTCGAGCGCCGCCAGTGAGCCGGCAACGACCGACGGCGCGACCGCGTTGGAGAACAGATAGGGCCGGGACCTTTGACGCAACAGCTCCACGATCTCCGCCCGGGCGCTCACGTAGCCGCCGGACGCACCACCGAGTGCCTTGCCCAGGGTTCCCGTGACGATGTCGACCCGATCCGCGATGCCGAACAGCTCGGGGGTGCCCGCGCCCGTCGGCCCGATAAACCCGACGGCGTGCGAGTCGTCGACGAGTACCAGCGCGCCGTAGCGTTCGGCCAGATCGCAGATCTCGTCCAAGGGCGCCAGGTAACCGTCCATCGAGAAGACGCCATCGGTTGCGATCAGGCGCCTCCGGGCCCCGGCCGACTCCCTGAGCTGGACTTCGAGGTCTGCCATGTCCCGGTTGCGATAACGTCGCCGGGTCGCCTTGCACAGCCGGATCCCGTCGATGATCGACGCGTGGTTGAGCTCGTCCGAGATCACGACATCCCGGTCGTCGAGCAATACCTCGAACACTCCCCCGTTCGCGTCGAAGCAGGAGGAGAACAGGATCGTCCCCTCGGTGTGCAGGAACTGGGACAGCCGGGCCTCGAGTTCCGTGTGCTGGGTCTGGGTGCCGCAGATGAACCGCACGCTCGCCATCCCGAAACCCCACTCGTCGAGCGCCGCCTTCGCGGCCGCCACGATTCGCGGATGATCCGCTAGGCCGAGATAATTATTGGCGCAGAAGTTCAGGACCTCCCGCCCGTTCGCGCGTACACGTGCGGCCTGCGGCGACGACAGCTCGCGCTCATCCTTGAACAAGCCGGCGTCGCGGATCTCGGCCAGTGTGGCCTGCAGTTCGTCCCGGGTCGCTCCGTACATTCCGGCTCCTTGGGTGTGTCCGGTAATCCCTAGTGTGTCCAGTCGATGACGACCTTGCCCCGATCGGCCGCCCGGGCCGCCGCGAACGCATCCGCCCAGAACGATGCCGGGAATCGGTCAGTGACGACAGAGGTGATCGCCTTCTGCAATTCCGCACCGTGGCGCAGCATCGCACTCATCGCGTACCACGTCTCGAACATCTGCCGGCCGTAGATCCCTTGGATCGTGATCATGTGGGTCACGACCTTGGCCCAGTTGATGTCGATGGAACCCGCGGGCAGGCCGAGCATGGCGATGCGCCCACCGTGATTGAGGTTGTCGATCACCTCGGGCAGGGCAGTGGGGTGTCCACTCATCTCGAGGGCGACGTCAAATCCCTCCACCATGCCGAGCCGGTGTTGGGCCGAGCCGATGGAGTCGGTCGTGACATTCAGCGCGAGGTCGACTCCTAGTCCGCGGGCCAGTTGCAGGCGAGACTCGCTGACATCGGTAATCACGACGTAGCGCGCGCCCACGTGCCGGACGACCGCCGCCGCCATCAATCCGATCGGCCCGGCGCCGGTGATCAGCACATCTTCGCCGACTAGCGGAAACGTCAACGCGGTGTGCACGGCGTTGCCGAATGGATCGAATATCGCGCCGAGATCGGGGTCGAGCGGCACGTGGTGCACCCACACATTGCTTTCTGGCAGCACGACATATTCGGCGAACGCGCCGTCGCGATTCACTCCGACGCTATCGGTGCGGATGCACAGATGGCGCCGTCCGGCCCGGCAATTGCGGCAGGTACCGCACACAATGTGACCCTCGCCGGATACCTGATCGCCGACCCGGACATCGCGCACGCCGGCGCCCACGGCGACCACCTCGCCGCAAAACTCATGGCCGACGATGAGCGGCGCATTGACAGCGCCGGCGGCCCAGTCATCCCATGCCTCGATGTGCAGGTCAGTGCCGCAAATGCCGGTACGCAACACGCGGATCTTCACTTCGCCGGGACCGGCGTCCGGCTCGGGCCGCTCGACCAACTCGAGCCCAGGTTGCGCGGCCGGCTTGTACAACGCCTTCATGTCTTCGACCCTGCCACACCGACGTCGTGGGCGGCGCCAAAGCGGATCGTGATCTTGGACTTAATGTCGATAATTGGCGGTAACTCCAAGATCATCAACAACGAGGTGCAGGTAGCACCTCAGACGGTGTCGCCGAGCAACGCGTCCACGAACTGCTCGGGATCAAATGGGGCCAAGTCGTCCGCTCCTTCGCCCAGCCCGACGAGCTTCACCGGGACGTTCAGCTCGCGCTGGACGGAGATGACGATCCCGCCCTTGGCGGTGCCATCCAGCTTGGTCAGCACAATCCCGGTGACGTCGACGATCTCGGTGAACACGCGGGCCTGGATCATGCCGTTCTGCCCGGTCGTGGCGTCCAGGACGAGCAGCGTCTCGTCCACCGGACTTTGCCGTTCGACAACGCGTTTGACTTTGCCTAACTCGTCCATCAGACCGACCTTGGTATGCAACCGTCCGGCGGTGTCGATCACGACCGTGTCGACGGCGCGGTCGGCGCCCTGTTTGACGGCGTCGAAGGCGACGCTCGCCGGGTCGCTGCCCTCCGGGCCCCGAACGGTCTCGGCGCCGACCCGAGCCCCCCAGGTTTGCAACTGGTCGGCCGCAGCGGCCCGGAAGGTGTCGGCTGCGCCGAGCAGCACTGTGCGCCCGTCCGCGACCAGCACCCGGGCGAGCTTTCCGCAGGTCGTGGTCTTGCCGGTGCCATTGACCCCAACGACCAGCAACACGGCCGGATGCCCGTCGTGTGGCAGCGTCCGGAGCGTGCGATCCATGTCCGGCTGTAGGACGGCGACGAGCTCGTCCGCGAGCAGGGCCCGTAACTCGCCGGTCGATCGGGTGCCGACCACCTTGGTCCGATCCCGCAGCCGGCTGACGATCTCGGCCGTTGCCCCGACTCCGACGTCCGCGCGGAGCAGCGCGTCCTCCACCTCTTCCCAGGCTTCCTCGTCGAGATGCTCTCGCGACAGGACCGACAGCAGTCCGCGGCCGAAGACGTTCTGGGACCCGGCCAGGCGTGCCCGCAGCCGCTGCAACCGCCCAGCCGTAGGCTCCGGTACCTCAAGCTCCGGGACTATTACCGGAGGCCCCTCGATGGGCGGCGCGGTGTCCGTGTCGGGAGGCGGCGGCAGGGTTCCGACGCTCGAGCCGGAGGTGTCCCGCCGCTTCTCGGCTTCGTCCGCAGCGCCAGGGAGAGGTTCACCAGTCGGCCGAGTGACCGGGGGCAGGGCGCCCCGGCCCCGACGGGGCACGAGATACAAGGTCAGCCCGATCGCCGCCACGACGACGATCGCGATGATGATCCAGAGATAGGTCACCGAGGCATCCTTTCAGCCCGGGTCGTCATGATGACGACCACGACGCAGGCGTGATCCTCGCCGGAACCGTGCGTCGTCGCGGACCGTCGATCGCTCAGCTGGCGGCGAACCAGCCGGGCGAGGCCATCAGCCGGTGGGGAGCTGTCCGCCGGCCTGCCATTGCGACCAGGCGACGTTCCAGTCTCCGAGGCCGTCCAGTGCGGGCATCTGTCCACCAGTCGTGTTCTGGTATGTCACGACGTCGCCGTAGACCGAGAACCGATAGAACCATTGCGCGTCGGCGACATTCAGGTTGGTGCATCCGTTCGAGGTGCTACGGATGCCGATATTGCCACCGTTCCAGGCCGCGGCGTGAATGAATTCGCCGGATCGGGTCACCCGGACCGACCAGGGCACGAGCTCGTCGTACGTCGACGACGGGGTACGACCATCGCCGATCATCCGCTGCGGATTCTTCTTCTCCATAACGACTTTGACGCCGTTATAGGTCGGAGTCGCAGCTGCCCCGAGCGAAACCTTCATCGTCTTTACGAGGGCGCCGTTGCTCCGCACGTTCATGCGCAGTGCACCGCCGTCGACGGTCGAGATGTGCTGATCACCGATCACCATGTCGAGGGTAAGGCTGTCGTCGTAGGCCAATCCTGGTCCGGCACTGACCCCCTTAACTCGTAGGTCGACGTGGATCTGAGCGTGCGCGGGCCAGTAGTCGCGCAGCCGGTAGTGCGCCTCCATGGCAACGTCCGCGTATGGGCGCTCGAAATACCACGCTCCGTCGGCGGGCTGCCCATTGACAGTGACCTTGACCGCACGCACGAACGGCTTGGCGTCCGTGGGTTTCACGCTGAACGTCACGATGATCGGTTCCCCAACGCCGTAAGTGACCCCGTCACCCTGTAACAGCGAGATGTGGACGGGTTTGGTCGGCGCGGGTCGCTTCGACGAGCTATGCGTGCTCGACGATGCCGCGGACGGGGACGACGACGACGGTCCGTCCGAAGTGGGCCCCTTCCCGGTGCCGTTACTGGTAGTCGAGCAGGCGGCGAGAACCACGCCTGCGATAACGAACAACGAGACGAACATGCCGCGGCGGACGTGCCGGGCGGGCCGGCGGGTCGATGTCACCGGACCAGGGTAAGTGACTTCAGAATGCACCAAACGCCACCCAGACTTTACGAACTGAAGGTCACCGGTTCGCGCCGCGCGGTGTGCACAGCTGGGTCATCGTTGACGTCTCGGAGTCGCTGACTGATTACCTGGGTGATGCCATCGCCGCGCATTGTCACGCCGTAGAGCGCATCCGCGATTTCCATCGTGCGTTTCTGGTGGGTGATGACGATGAGCTGGCTGCTCACCCGCAGCTCGTCGACGAGGCCGATGAGCCGACCAAGGTTTACCTCGTCGAGCGCTGCCTCAACTTCGTCCAGCACGTAGAACGGGCTGGGCCGAGCCCGGAAAATCGCGACGAGCAAAGCTACTGCGGTAAGTGAGCGTTCGCCACCGGACAGTAGTGAGAGGCGTTTCACTTTCTTGCCTGGTGGTCGAGCCTCGACGTCGACGCCGCTAAGCAGCAGATCATCCGGGTCGGTGAGGACGAGTCGCCCCTCGCCACCCGGGAACAGCGTCGCGAAGACCGTCTCGAACTCGGCGGCGACATCCTGAAAAGCGCTCGTGAATACCTCGAGAATGCGCTCGTCGACCTCCTTGACCACGGTGAGCAGATCCCGCCGGGTTGCTTTGAGATCCTCCAACTGGCTCGACAGGAATTGGTGGCGCTCTTCGAGCGCCGCGAATTCCTCCAAGGCGAGCGGATTCACTCGGCCCAGCAAGGCCAAATCGCGTTCCGCGCGGGCCGCGCGCTTCTCCTGTGTGCGCCGGTCAAACGGCCCGGGCTGCGGAGCGCTCACCGGCTCGCCGCGGTCGCGGGCCTGCTCGAACTCAGCCCTCTCCTGCGCACTCGGTGGCGCCGGCTGGCCTGGGCCGTATTCAGCAAGGAGAACCTCGATCGACACGCCGTATTCCCCGAGGACCCGCGTCTCGAGCGTCTCGATGCGCAGCCGGTGTTCCGCCCGCGCGATCTCGTCGCGATGCAGCGCGTCGGTGAGCCGGACGATCTCCTCGTCGAGCTCGCGAGACCGGGTGCGGAGCGTGACCAGATCAGCCTCTCGCTGCGCATGCGCCTGCTGGATGGCGTCCCGCTCGGCCGCGGCGCGTTCGGACGATTGCTCGACTCGCCGGCACACCTCGCGAGCCAAGTCGTGCACCGCGTCCGCCACCGCGGCACCACGCGCGCGATGGTGTCGGGCCTGCTCATGTTCCAGCCGGGCCGCCCGTTCCTCATTCGCCGCCTGCACGAGCCCGTCGGCGCGGCCAGCCATGGCCCGAACCCGCTCCTCACTCGTCCGAACGGCAAGTCGCGCGTCAAGCTCCGTACCGCGCGCCTCCGCCGCCGCCTCCCGCAGCGCATCGCGCGCCGCCAGCGCGGTCTCGCCATCGTCCTCGGGCTCGAGCTCAGCCAGGCGAAGCCGCTCCTCGAGGTCGGCCAGGCCGGCCACATCGCGATCCCGAGCCTGCTCCGCGGCCGCGCCGGCCTCGTCGAGGCGATGCGCTTCAGCCGCCGCGGAGCGAGAAGCCGCGCCGAGCTGCGCCAACTGCTCGGCTACGGCAGCCAGCCGGGCATCCGAGTCATTCAGCGCCGACAGGGCGGCGTCGACCTCGGATACGAGCTGCGCCGCGCCGGCGGTGGCTTCCTGGAGCTCGGCCTGAATTCTGTCGTGCCGGGCGCCCGCCTCGTCGGCGTACAACTGGGCCTCGTCGACAGCAGCCTGGATCTCCATGGCGGAGGGCGCTGACGGTGAGCCGCCAGCGGCCCAATCCGGACCCAGCACATCGCCGCCCGTGGTCACTATGCGGATGCCTGGGTACTGCGCCACGAGCCGCTCTGCGTCGTCAAGGGCATCGACCACCGCCACCTGCGCGAGAGCCCGGTCGATCGCACCGCGCAGCACGTCCGGCGCCCGCACGAGATCCACGGCCCACGCGGTTCCCGACGGCAGCGGCGGCCATTCGGAGCGATCGAGAGGATGTGGTCGACCGCCGACAATCAGGCCGGCCCGACCACCGTCCTCCGCTTTGAGCAATCGCAGCGCCGCTCCGGCGTCGTCAACCGAGCTGACGGCGACTGCATCGGCCACCGCCCCGAGCGCGGCCGCGAGCGCCGCTTCTCGACCGGGTTCGACGGTAAGCAGAGCCGCGACCGAACCGAGAACTCCAGGCAGGCGGGAGCCGGCAGCCAGCAGGGCACCGGCGCCGTCCCTTCGGGTCAGCCCGAGGGCCAGGGCGTCCCTTCGCGCCGTCCAGGTGGAGCGATCGCGTTCCGCCGCCCGCACCGCCTCGGTGAGCTCCGAGACGCGTTCGACCGCATGGCGGTGCGCTTGGGCCGCCGCCTCGTGCCGCTTGTCAAGCCCGACCTCGCCCTCATCGAGGAGCCCTACTTGCTCGTGCACCAGTTCGAGCTCGCGTTCGGATCGACGAACGCGGTCGCGAGCGTCGTCGGCGGCCGTACGCAGCCGCGCGATCTCTTCGCCAGCGGCGACCGACCGGGTACGCAACGCATTCACTCGACCGGTCAAGGTGGCGATGCCTTCCCGGCGGTCGCCGACGGCCTGGGCGGCTGCCAACACGGCCCGCTCGGCCGCGGCGAGTTCCGCCTCGCGCCCCATGCGATTCTCGACCGCCGCGTGCAGTTGAGTTCGGGCCGCCTCGAGGTCGTGGTGTAGAGCGGCCTCCTCCGCGCGCAGCTCGTCTGCCTCCGCGATCAGCCGGTCCGGGTCGGGTCCGGTGCGGTCCTCTCGGGCCAGACTGGTGAGGTGCCGTCCTCGCTCGGCCGCGAGCGATGCCGTGCCGCGAAAGCGCTCCTGCAGCGCCGTCAGCCGGTAGTAGGTCTCCTGGGCGTGGGCCAGCACCGGAGCGTCCGCGGCCAGGGCCTGGTCGAGATCGGTCTCCCGCCTGCGGGCTTCGGTCAGGTCCGCTTCGATCCGTGCCCGCCGCTCGCGGATCGCCGTCTCGTCAGCGACCTCGTTGTCGCGTGCGGCATGCAGCGTGGTCAGGTCGTCGGCAAGCAGCCGTAACCGGGAGTCGCGCAGCTCGGCTTGCACCCCCGCCGCGCGGCGGGCGATTTCGGCCTGACGCCCGAGCGGTTTGAGTTGTCGGCGAAGCTCGTCGGTGAGGTCAGCCAACCGGGTCAGGTTAGCCTGCATCGCGTCAAGCTTGCGGAGCGCTTTCTCCTTACGCTTTCGGTGTTTCAGGACACCAGCCGCCTCTTCGATGACGCCTCGTCGCTCGTCGGGCCGGGCGGACAGAACCGAGTCGAGCTGCCCCTGTCCGACGATCACGTGCATCTCGCGGCCGATGCCGGAGTCGCTCAACAGCTCTTGAACGTCGAGCAGCCGCACGCTTTCGCCGTTGATCTCGTATTCACTCGCACCGTCGCGGAACATCCGGCGAGTGATGGAGACCTCGGCGTAGTCGATGGGCAGCACGCCATCGGAGTTGTCGATGATGAGAATTACCTCGGCCCGACCCAGCGGTGGGCGGCCCGCCGTCCCGGCGAAGATGACGTCCTCCATCTTGCCGCCACGGAGCGTCTTCGCGCCCTGCTCTCCGAGCACCCACGCGATCGCGTCGACCACGTTGCTCTTACCGGAGCCGTTGGGCCCGACGACCACGGTGATTCCGGATTCGAACCGGAGCGTCGTGGCCGAGGCGAAGGACTTGAATCCCTTGAGCGTCAGCGACTTGAGGTGCACAAATCTCCCGAGGCGGCAGGTGCGCGCTCCTGGCGCAGCGGTTCGTTCACGGGACACCGACAGTAGCGCGCGGGCAGCCTGACATCGGTGCGCCGAGCCGACGGACACACGAGAATTGGCCGCTCGGCCCGGTGGGCGTCGGCGGCGAGTCAGTTAGCGGTCAGGCCAGGGCGGGATGCGCGGTTTCGGCGAGTTCGTGCAGTTCCAGCTCGAGTACGGGGTTGGAGCTGGTGCGCAGATCGGCGAGCTCGTTCTCGAGTTCGGCGACGCGACGGCGCAACCGTAGTACTTCGAGACTGAGAGCGTGTTCCGACCCGCTGCCGATGTACCCCACCAGGGCGCGTGCCATATATAGCGACCTTTCGCCTCAACAGGCCGGTGTCCGGGGCGCGCACAGATTTGCACGCTGTCGACGCACCGACTGGGTTGTCCGTACGCAAGGAATCATCCGGCAGGTTGACCAGGTTCTGGACACTCTGACGAGCGATGGGCCTCGCTGCAGGTGTATCCATGGTCGCACCGAGGTAACGGATGGTCAACTCTCCCACACCGCGTCCATGGGGTGATCACAGGCGCGGAGGGCGCTGGCAACGCGGGCAGAAGTAGCTGGACCGGTTCATGAATGCGACTCGGCGTACCGCCGTTCCACACCGAAGGCAGGGCAGTCCGGCCCGACCGTATACCGCAAGTGTTCGAGAGAAATATCCGCTTTGTCCATTTACGTTCACGTAAAGGGCGTCAAACGACGTGCCTCCCGCTCCGATGGCCTCGGCCAGGACCACCCGGACGTCGGAGAGCAGACCACGCAGCCGGGGCCGGGACAACGCGGCGGTCGGGCGTGCTCCGTGTAACCGGGCCCGCCACAGTGACTCGTCGGCATAGATGTTGCCGATCCCGGAGACCAACGACTGGTCGAGCAGGGCCCGCTTGACGCCGCTGCGCCGCCCACGCAGTCGGGTCAGGAAGTCGTCCTCGTCGAAGGCCGGATCGAGCGGGTCGCGGGCGATGTGCGCGATCAGCGACGGCACCAGGTCGCCGGGCTGGTCGGGCGTGGGCACGAGTTCGTCGATCAGCAGCCCACCGAACGTGCGCTGGTCGACGAAGCGCAGCTCGGGACCGTCGTCGGCGAACCGGATCCGGACATGCAGGTGACGCTCCTCGGGCTCCGCGACGGCTCGGAGAAGCAATTGGCCGCTCATGCCGAGATGAGCCAGCAACGCTTCGTCCGCGTCATCGAGCGGCAGCCACAGGTATTTGCCGCGCCGCTGCGCGATACCAAGCCCGCGGCCGGGCAGCCGCGACGCGAAGTCGGCGCTCCCCGCGAGATGGCGGCGGACCGACCGCGGGTGGCGCACGTCGACGCTAGCCACAACGCGGCCCGAGACCCATTTCTCGAGGCCGTCCCGTACCGTCTCGACCTCAGGCAGTTCGGGCAATGCTCACGCCTCGCCCGGGGAGTCGGCCAGGTCGGCGCGCGCACGCAGCACGCGGTAGGCGGTCTGGGCAGCGGCCTGTTCGGCCTCCTTCTTGTTCCGCCCCGTGCTTGCGTCGAACAGCTCGCCCGCCACGGATGCCCGGGCGGTGAACGTCTTCGCATGGTCGGGACCGAACGACGTGATCACGTACTCCGGGACGCCGATGTTGAGCTCAGCGGTTAGCTCCTGCAGGCTGGTCTTCCAGTCCAGACCGGCGCCGTGGTTGGCCACGTCGGACAAAAGGCCGTCGAAAAGGTCGTGGATGACGCGCGCGGCAACGTCCAGGCCGTGCGCAATGTAGATCGCGCCGAGCAGCGCCTCGACCGTGTCGGCGAGGATGCTGGCCTTGTCGCGGCCACCGGTGACCTCCTCACCGCGGCCCAGGCGCAGATACGGCCCCAGCCCCCCCTCGTCACCGATCTTGCGGGCCACGTCGGCCAGTGCGCGCATGTTCACCACGGAGGCACGTAACTTGGCGAGCTTGCCTTCGGGCAGGTCGGGGTGGGCCCGGTACAGCGTCTCGGTGATCACGATACTGAGCACCGAGTCGCCCAGGAACTCCAGCCGCTCGTTGTGCGGTGCGCCGCCGTGTTCGTAGGCGTAGGAGCGGTGCGTCAGGGCGCGTTGCAACAGCTCGGGGTCCAGCGAGACCCCGAGGGCATCGGCGAGCCGGGCCTGGTTGGCCGGCTGGACAGCAGACGCCACGCGGTTAGACCGCGAGGACCTGCTTGCCGTCGTATTGTCCGCACGCCGGGCAGGCCGTATGCGGCAGCTTCAGCCGGCCGCAGGCCCGGTTCGGGCACGGAGCGAGGGTCGGGGCGCTCGT
>Ga0081540_1001737_pt1 | contig 18340 bp, 20 predicted proteins | sample TabmetS2T1R1_FD_71024 | JGI IMG/M metagenome (GOLD analysis project Ga0081540, IMG submission 71024) | Tabebuia heterophylla rhizosphere microbial communities from the University of Puerto Rico - S2T1R1 | ecosystem: Host-associated > Plants > Roots > Rhizosphere ... | reverse complement strand
GAGCATGAGCGCATGCTGGCCTGCGCGGAGGAAGTATTGCGCCGGCTCGACCTGCATTACCGCGTGATGACGCTGTGCTCCGGCGACATGGGTTTCTCCGCGCAAAAAACTTACGACATCGAGGTCTGGATGCCGGGGCAGGGCGAGGGCGGTGCTTATCGCGAAATCTCGAGCTGCTCGGTGTGCGGCGATTTCCAGGCACGCCGCATGGACGCACGTTCGCGCGGGCCCGACGGCAAGCCGCGTTTCGTGCACACGCTCAACGGCTCGGGCACGGCGGTTGGCCGGGCGCTGATTGCGGTTATGGAAACCTATCAGCAGGAAAACGGCGCGATCGCGGTGCCCGCTGTGCTGCAGCCCTATATGGGCGGGCTCAAGACAATCGAGCGGGACAAATAGCGCAAGGCAAAAATGGCATTGCATCGCGACATCTTTTGGATCGGGAGGCAATGGGCTGTTACCGGCCACGGGATGCAATTGATCGACCAGCGGCTGGAGGGGGCTTTCGATATCGAAGTTATCAGGCTGTGGGACGACGATCTCATCGAGAGCATGCGTACCAAGGCGTGGCTCAAGGCCGAGGATTTCGACAAGGGGCTGGCGGTTGCACGAACGCGACATCCGCAGCCGCAGCCGGGATCGGCGCCGGTTCCGGCGATTGAGCCGATCGCGCCACCTCTGCCGGCTGCGAAGCCGGAAGGGCCGAGGTTTGAGACGCCGAAGCCTGAACGGCCCGCTGCCGTGCCGCCCTCGCTCCCAGCAGAACCGCAAATGCTTGAGAGCCCGCCGCCCGTTGCCATCGAGCCGCCAAAGCAGGAATCCCCGGACCTGCAGATGAAAATCGATGGCGGCGCCAGATTCGCGCGCACCTGGCGCGTCTGGATGAAGAAAACATGAGGAAATCGCCGGTTTGCCTCAGCCGCGATAGCCGGATAAGACGACGCCCAAAGGCAAGAGCGACCTGAACCAGAAGGCATTTTGACGGATGCGAATTCTCTGCACCAATGACGACGGCATCCATGCGCCGGGGTTGAAGATCGTCGAAGAGATCGCCCGCGCGCTGTCCGACGACGTCTGGATCGTGGCGCCGGAGCTCGATCAGTCCGGCGTCTCGCATTCGCTGTCGCTGAACGACCCCTTGCGGCTGCGCGAGGTTGGTCCACGCCATTTCGCCGTGCGGGGCACGCCGACCGATTGCGTGATCATGGGCTCGCGCCACATCCTCGGCGAGAAGATGCCCGATCTCGTGCTGTCCGGCGTCAACAAGGGCCGCAACGTCGCCGAGGACGTCGTCTATTCCGGCACCATCGCCGGCGCCCTTGAAGGCACGATCCTGGGAATCCCGTCATTTGCACTGAGCCAGGAATTTTCCATCGAGACCCGGCACGCGCCGCTGTGGGACACCGCGCTGAAACTCGGCCCCGATATCCTGCGCAAGGTGATCGATGCCGGCGTGCCGAAGAACACCGTGATCAACGTCAACTTTCCCGCTTGCACTCCCGATCAGGTCAAGGGCGTGCGCGTGACGCGTCAGGGCAAGCGCAATCTCGGCTTCCTGAAAGTCGACAAACGCCACGATGGCCGCGGCAATCCCTATTTCTGGATCGGCTTTGAGCGCGCCGCGACGATGGATACGCCGGCCGAAGGCACCGATCTGGCGGCGCTTGCGGCCCGCTACGTATCGGTCACGCCGCTGCGGCTCGATCGCACCGATGAAGCGTTCTCGGACGCACTGACGACGACGCTGAAGTAGTCGCGGCAACCAAACCCGTCATACCCGCGAATGCGGGTATCCAGTACGCCGCGGCTTTTCGATTCTATCGCAGGTTCCTGGGATACTGGATCATCCGCTTTCGCGGATGATGACGACCGAGGTCGTGGATAACAACCTAAACCGTCGCGCTCTTCATCGTCGAGGCGATGACCTGGGCCAGCGTCTCCAGCTGGAACGGCTTCTGCAGGGCGGGGCGGTCGCGATATTCCTGGGGCAGGCCGGAGGAGCCGTAGCCGGTCGCAAAGATGAACGGGCGGTTGCGCGCTGTGATCAGCTCGGCGACCGGCGTGATCACCTTGCCGTTGACGTTGACGTCGAGAATGGCGAGATCGAATTCGGTCGATTGCACCAGCTTGACCGCTTCGCCGATTTCGCCGGCCTCGGCAGCTACGCTGTGGCCCAGCTCTTCCAGCATGTCAGCGACCATCATCCGGATCATCACCTCGTCTTCAACGAGGAAAACAGAACAGCCCGCCGGCCGTGTCGCCATCATGAGGGGAATCCTTGCCCTTCCAACGCCTTGAGGTTCGCAAAAAACACCCCTTGGTGCAACGTCGACATGAACCGGCATAACTCTAAAACGAAGACTCCTGTAACGGATTAGCCGTGCCCCAACGCCGGGGGAGCGACAACGGTTCCTGTGGCCGGAACTAAAATCTTGAGGAAATTCTTCCTTAAGTGTGCGGACGCTATTACATCTCGACGAAACCTGAGTCTTGGGAAGGCTAAGCCTTGGGAAGCCCAAGCCTCGGGAAGCCCTAAGCCTCGGGAAGCCTAAGCCTTGGACGGGCGGCGGAGCCCGCCGCGAGACCGCAATGTCGCAAGAACCGCCCGAGAAGATGATGTTTCAGCTCACCCTGCGGCGGCGCGGGATCAGCGACCAGGCGGTGCTGCGCACCATGGAAGCGGTGCCGCGGGAGGTTTTCGTGGCGGCTGGTGACCGCAGTTATGCCTATCGCGACAGCGCGCTCGGCATCGCCTGCGGGCAGACCATCAGCCAGCCTTTCGTGGTGGCCTACATGACCGAGCAGCTGCAGCTGCGGAAGGACCACAAGGTGCTCGAGATCGGTACCGGCTCCGGCTATCAGGCCGCGGTGCTGTCGCGGCTATGCGCGCATGTCCTGACCATCGAGCGCTACCGGACGCTGGCGGACACGGCCCGCGACCGGCTCGAAGCGCTCGGCTATTACAATATCGAGGTGCTGTATGGCGACGGCTTCGACATTCCGCCCGGCGCCGGCGATTTCGACCGCATCATCGTCACCGCCGCGATGGAGCAAATCCCGGACACCCTGCAGCAGCGGCTCGAGCCCGGCGGCATCCTGATCGCTCCGGTCGGCCCGCATCACGGCACCCAGACGCTGGTCAGGCTGACCAGGAAGGATAGCGGTTTCGAGCGCAAGGAATTGGTCGATGTCCGCTTCGTCCCGGCCCTGCCCGGGATCGCCCGCGAGCTGTAGAATCCCGGATTGGCGGTTCCCGCCAACATCTTATTCCAAGGGTTAAGCGGTTATTTACTCGGCAGGTGTTTACTCAAAACAGTATTTTGTTGCGTACGAGTGAGTAACCATGTCCCGTGTCGCCGAGTTGCTTCGCTCGCGTCGGGTGCCGCAGGTCGCGGTGCTGGCGCTGATGTCGGTCGGCTTTGCCGGCTGCAGCGCCGATATGCAGACGCGCCTGTCCGACACTTCCTTCTCCAATCCCTTTGCCTCGCAGTCCGAAGCCACCGGTTCGGTGCGTACGCCCGCCGTCGAACGCCGCGAGCCGCCGCAATACGTCCGGCCGCAGGCGTCTGGTCCGCAATACCAGTCCCAGGCGTTGCCGGCGCCCGCTGTCGCTGCGCCGCCCGCTTATCCCGCCAGTTCGGGCGGGGTATCGGGAGGAGGGCGCGGGATTTCGTCCTACGCGCCGCCGTCCCAGCCGCCGATCGAGACCACGGCCACGGTGCCGCCGCGCTCGGTCGCGGCCGCGCGCCCGTCCGGGCAGAACGGCACCACGATCATCGTCGGCACCAGTGACACACTCGACCTTCTGGCGAAGCGGTACAACGTTTCAGCGGCCGCGATCCTGCAGGCCAATGGCTATAAGGGCCCGCGCGTGCTGTCGCCCGGCCAGCAACTGATCATTCCGCGGCAGACGGCGGTGGCTGCGGCCGCGCCGGCGCTCGCGCCCCCGGTCAGCAAGCCGGTTGCCGCTGCGGCCACGCCGTCGAGCGTCCATATCATCAATCGCGGCGATACGCTGATGAGCATCGCGCGCCGGAATCATATCCCGGTGGCCGAACTCGCCAGGGCCAACAATCTCGATCAGTCTGCCAAGCTCAGCCTCGGCATGAAGCTGACCGTGCCGGGTTCGAAGTCCGCGGCCGTTGCGCCAGCGGCGCAGCCCGTCGCCGCCGCAGTACCTGCCCAGCCGGTTGCCCCGGTTGCGGCGCCGGCCACCAGGATGGCCGCCGCCGGCAGTCCGCCGCAGGCCGCGCGGCTGGCCTCCGCCACCACGAATGTCACGGAAGAAAAGCCCGTCGTCGAGCAAGCTTCCGTCAAACCTGGCGAAGCCACCGGCGCGCTGCCGACCTTCCGCTGGCCGGTGCGCGGCAAGGTGATCACGAGCTACGGCGCCAAGACCAACGGTAAATCGAATGACGGAATCAACCTGGCGGTGCCGGAAGGCACGCCGGTGAAAGCCGCGGAAGATGGCGTGGTCGCCTATTCCGGCAACGAGCTCAAAGGTTACGGCAATCTGGTTCTGGTGCGGCACTCCAACGGTTACGTCACCGCATATGCCCATGCGAGTGAACTGATGGTGAAGCGCGGGGATACGATCAAGCGCGGCCAGATCATTGCCAAGTCGGGTCAATCGGGTGAGGTGGGGTCGCCGCAGCTCCATTTCGAGATCCGCAAAGGATCTTCTCCGGTTGACCCGCTTCAATTCCTAAACGGGGCGTGAGGCCCTCGAAGCGTCCACAACCGCAATCGTCATCGCCCGCGAAAGCGGGCGATCCAGTATTCCAGAGACGCTGATGATAAGTCGCGAGGCCGCGGCGTACTGGATCCACCGCCTTCGCGGGGGATGACGAGTGGAGCGTGGGCAGCGTCTGCGTGCGAGGCCTACTTCCCCGTAAGTCGCACGCCCAGCCGTCCCGCCAGTTCCTGCGTGAACTGCCAGGCCACGCGGCCCGAACGCGACCCGCGCGTGGTCGACCATTCCAGCGCTTCGCGCTCCAGCTCTTCGTCTGACATCCTGATGCCGAAATGGCCGCAATAGCCGCGCACCATCGCGAGGTATTCATCCTGGCTGCAGCGGTGGAAGCCGAGCCACAGACCAAACCGATCCGACAGCGACACCTTCTCCTCGACCGCTTCGCCCGGGTTGATCGCGGTCGAGCGTTCGTTCTCGATCATCTCGCGCGCCAGCAGGTGCCGCCGGTTCGAGGTGGCGTAGAGGATGACGTTGTCGGGACGTCCCTCGATACCGCCTTCCAGCACCGCCTTCAGCGATTTGTAGGAGGCATCGTTGCCGTCGAAGGAGAGATCGTCGCAGAACACGATGAAGCGGAAATCGGAGCTGCGCAGGAGATCCATCAGGCCGGGCAGGCTCTCGATGTCCTCGCGGTGGATCTCGATCAGCTTCAGCCGGTCGGCCGGTTTGCGGTCGATGTTGATATTGGCGTGAGTGGCCTTCACCAGCGACGACTTGCCCATGCCGCGCGCGCCCCACAGCAGCGCGTTGTTCGCGGGCAGCCCGTCGGCAAAGCGCTCGGTGTTTTCGATCAGGATGTCCCGCATCCGGTCGATGCCCTTGAGCAGGCCGAGGTCGACGCGGCTGACGCGCGGTACCGGCGAAAGGCGCCCATCCGGGTGCCAGACAAAGGCGTCGGCGGAGCCGAACTGGTCGGGGCTGTTGGCCGCCGGAGAGGCCGTGGAAAGGTGGCTGGCGATGGCCTCCAGCGCCGTCGCGATCCGCTCGGCGGCAGCACCGTCAAGGCTGTCTGCCGGACGTTTTGTCGCGGGTTTCGCTGGCCCCCGCGAAGCTGCCTTGGAGGTGGCGCGGGGCATTGTTTTCTTGGGTTTTTTCGACATTTCCGGAGTTCCTGACCGCGCAGCCTTAACGGGCCTTGGAAGGTCCCGCAAGCGGCCTAAATGAGAGGGCCGGCCACGTTGCAATTGGGCCCGCCGCCGCTATAGTCCGCGCGAATTTGCCCGGACCGGCGATTTGCCCAAGGCGCTAAGCCCAGGCATGGCCGGTTCTTTTCCGTCTCACGAGGATTGTTCGAATGCTGATTACCCCTGCATACGCCCAGGCTGCGGCCGGCGGCGATGCCAACAGCATGCTGATGTCGCTGCTGCCGTTCGCACTGATCTTCGTGATCATGTACTTCCTGATTCTTCGGCCGCAGCAGAAGAAGATCAAGGATCACCAGGAGCTGGTCAAGAACATCCGCCGTGGCGACACCGTGGTGACTTCGGGCGGCCTGGTCGGCAAGGTGACCAAGGTGGTGGACGACGACCAGATCGAGTTCGAGATTTCGGATGGCGTCCGCGTGCGGCAGATGCGGCAGATGATTTCGGGCGTTCGCGCCAAGGGCGAGCCGGCCAAGGAAAAGAGTGAGGCCAAGGACGACACGTCCGCGAGCTGAGTTTTCCGCGCCGCTTGCCGCGGCGCATTTTCCTGGATCTGACGGGTCTACTCGATGCTGTATTTCTCGCGGTGGAAGGCGCTGGCGATCATTCTGACCGCGCTGATCGTCTGCCTGTTCGCGGTGCCGAACTTCTTTCCCCAGGAACGGGTGAAGACGTGGCCGCTGTGGGCGCAACGTCATATCGTGCTCGGCCTCGATCTGCAGGGCGGTTCGTACCTGCTGCTCGAAGTCGACGCCAATTACGTCAAGAAGGAAAAGCTCGAGCAGGTGCGCGATGAAGTCCGTCGCGTCCTGCGCGACGCCAAGGTTGCGTATACCGGCCTCGCGGTCCGCAACGACGCGGTGGAGGTGCGAATCAGCCGGGAGGCCGATCAGGCGACGGGCCTGTCGAAGCTGCGCGACCTGTCGCAACCGATCGGCGGACTTCTGGGCGGAAGCGGGCAGCGCGACCTCGAAGTGACCGATGCCGGCGGCGGACTGATCCGCGTCACGATTCCGCAGCCCGCGATGCTCGACCGCATGCGAAAGACCATCGAGCAATCGATTCAGATCGTCGAGAAGCGCGTCAACGAGCTCGGCACCGTCGAGCCGATCATCCAGCGGCAGGGTACCGACCGCATCCTGGTGCAGGTGCCGGGCCTGCAGGATCCGACGCACCTGAAGGAACTGCTCGGCAAGACCGCGAAGATGGAATTCCGCATGGTCGACACCTCGGTGCCGCCGGACCAGGCGCAGCAGGGCCGGGTCCCTGCGGACTCCGAAGTGCTGATGAGCTCGACCTCGCCGAAGGTCCCCTACGTCATCAAGCGGCAGGTGCTGGTGTCCGGCGGCGACCTGATCGACGCCCAGCCGGGCTTTGACCAGCGCACGAACGAGCCGATCGTCAGCTTCAAGTTCAACAGTTCGGGCTCGCGCAAATTCGCCCAGGCGACCTCGGAAAACGTCGGCGTGCCCTTTGCGATCGTGCTCGACAATGAGGTGATCTCGGCGCCCGTGATCCGCGAGCCGATCACCGGCGGCTCGGGGCAGATTTCCGGCAACTTCACCGTTCAGCAGGCCAACGATCTCGCGATCCTGCTGCGCGCCGGTGCGCTGCCGGCGCCGCTGACCGTGGTTGAAGAGCGTACCGTCGGGCCGGGCCTTGGCCAGGACTCGATCGAGAAGGGCGAACTCGCCGCCTATGTCGGCTCGATCATGGTCATCGTGTTCATGCTGGTGACCTATCGCCTGTTCGGCGTGTTCGCCAACATCGCGGTCGCCATCAACGTCGCGATGATCTTCGGCCTGCTGTCGCTGCTCAATGCCACGCTGACGCTGCCCGGCATCGCCGGCATCGTGCTGACGGTCGGCATCGCCGTTGACTCCAACGTGCTGATCTATGAGCGCATTCGCGAAGAGCTGCGCCACGGCCGCAACGCGATTTCAGCGATCGACGCCGGGTTCCGGCGCGCGCTGGCGACCATTCTGGACTCCAACATCACCACCTTCATTGCCGCCGCCGTGCTGTTCTACATCGGCACCGGGCCGGTTCGCGGCTTCGCCGTCACGCTCGGCATCGGCATCATTACCACAGTGTTCACCGCATTTACGCTGACCAGCCTGATCGTCGCCGGCTGGGTACGATGGAAGCGGCCGAAGACCGTGCCAATCTGAGAATGCGGAGCCGGCTTTGACACAATACGTTCTCATCGGGCTTGGCATTCTGGTTGCCGTGCTCACCGTGGTGGCGATATTCGACCTGCTGCCGCCGCTGCGCATCGTGCCCGACGACACGCATTTCGATTTCACGCGCTTTCGCCGCATCAGCTTTCCGATCTCGGCGGCGTTGTCGATCGTCGCGATCGTCCTGTTCTTCACCCACGGGCTCAATTTCGGCATCGACTTCAAGGGCGGTACGCTGCTCGAGGTCCAGTCCAAGTCCGGCGCCGCCGACATTGCCGCGATGCGAGCCAAGCTCAGCACACTCGGTCTGGGCGAGGTTCAGCTTCAGCAGTTCGGTGGAGCGGATAACGTCCTGATCCGCGTTGCCGAACAGCCGGGCGGCGACAAGGCGCAGCAGGAGGCGGTGACGAAGGTTCGCGGCGCGCTCGGCGACAGCGTCGATTACCGCCGCGTCGAAGTGGTGGGCCCGCGCGTTTCCGGCGAATTGCTGGCCTTTGGCATGATCGGCCTGATGCTCGCGATCGTCGCGATCCTGATCTACCTCTGGTTCCGGTTCGAGTGGCAGTTTGCGCTCGGCGCCATGATCGCCAACGTCCACGATATCGTGCTGACGATCGGCTTCATGTCGATCTCGCAGGTCGATTTCGACCTCACCAGCATCGCGGCGCTGTTGACCATTCTCGGCTATTCGCTGAACGACACGGTCGTGATCTACGACCGCATCCGGGAAATGCTGCGGCGCTACAAGAAAATGCCGATGCCGCAGCTTCTGAACGAATCCATCAATTCGACGCTTTCACGCTCGATCATCACCCACGTCACGGTGACGCTGGCCCTGCTGGCGCTGCTCGTGTTCGGCGGCCACGCGATCCACAGCTTCACGGCGGTGATGATGTTCGGCGTGGTGCTGGTCGGCACCTACACCTCGATCTTCATCGCCGCGCCGATCCTGATCTATCTTGGCGTTGGTGAGCACCGCGACGCGCCGGACGTTCCAGCGAAGAAGTAAAACATGGCCACATCCTCGGACGCCCCGCATCTTCCGAGGTCGGCGCCGATCGAAGCCTACGGCAAGGGCGGCTTCGCCTTCGCCGACATGTCGCATCGCGGCTCGCTGTTGTGCCTGCCGGACGGTATCTGGGCCTGGCCGGTGACCAAGCCTGCCGAGATCGATGAATATTCGCTGACGCGGGTGTTCAAGGCCGCCAATTCCATCGACACGCTGATCGTCGGCACCGGCACTGACGTCTGGGTGCCGCCGCGGGGCCTTCGCGAGGCGCTGCGCGCCGTGCGCGTGGTGCTCGACGCGATGCAGACCGGGCCTGCGATCCGCACCTACAACATCATGCTGGGCGAGCGCCGGCGCGTCGCGGCGGCGTTGATCGCGGTGCCATGAGCGAGACAGCAACGTCGAAGGGCTCCTCCGCGTTCTGCGCCGATCTGGTGCGCACGCACGACTTCGTCCGCTATGCGTCGACACTGTTTCTGCCGGCGGCGCCGCGCCGCGCGCTGCTGTCGGTCTACGCCTTCAATGTCGAGATCTCGCGCGTGCGCGAGCATGTCAGCCAGCCGCTGCCGGGCGAAATGCGGCTGCAATGGTGGACCGACATGCTGCAGGGCGCCGGCCACGGCGGCGTCGAGGGCAATCCGGTCGCCGCCGACTTGTTGCAGGCCATCGCCGAATTCCGCCTGCCGGTCGAGCCGCTGTTGCGGCTGATCGAGGAGCATCAGTTCGATCTCTACAACGATCCGATGCCGTCGATGGCGGCGCTGGAAGGCTATGTCACCGACACCTCTTCGGCGCTGTTCTCGCTTGGCGCGCGGATCGCGGCACAGCCGTCGGCGGCGATCGATCATCTCGCGCGTCATGCCGGGCTGGCTCAGGGCATGATCCAGGTGATCGCGGCGCTGCCGTTCGATGCCGCGCGGCGGCAGCTATTCCTGCCGCTGCAATTGCTGCAGCAGCACGGCAGCGGGATGGAGCAGGTCTTTTCGGGCAAGCAGACGCCGCAGGCGCGTGCCGCGATCGATCAGGTGATCGGAGACGCTCGAAAGAATCTCCGTACAGCCTTCGAATTGCTCACCCATGTGCCGCCGCAGGTGCGGCCAATATTCCTTCCGCTGGCGCTGGTTCGCCGCGATCTGAAGCGTATGTCACGCGCCGATGTCGATCCCTTCGTGCCGCACACGACGTCCCGGTTGCAGTCCTTGTGGACGTTGTGGCGCGCTTCGCGGACGCGGGAATTTGGCGGGTAGTTCCCAGCGTTCCCCGGATGCTGCGCAGCGCGAAGAGCGCTGCATCGCGCCCGGGACAAGAAATCAATTCGACGGACGATCCATATCAGCCGACTCGAAATTGAACCGGTCCCGCAGATTCTTGCGGCTCTCGAGAATGTCCTTCAGGAACGCGCGGTCGACGTCGCTCGTGATCAGCGGTTCGATCAGATCGACCTGATTCATCGCGACGAGCTGCAGAATCTCCGTGCGCGGCTTGCCGGCGGCGTCACGCGGCAAGGCATGTACCACCTGGATATGCTCCGGCGGCTTGACGCCCCTGGCGGACGCGAGTTCGCCGCGCAACTGCTTCTCCAGCGCGACATCGTCCGCCTCGACAAAAGCGTACAGCCCGACGCCGGTGCGGCGGTCGGCGAATGCCACGATCGCGGTGTCGCGGACGCCAGGGTTCTTCCTGATCTGGTCGATCAAGACAGGCGCGTCGTTGACCAGGCGGCGGCCGCCGCCTTCGCGGTCGGTGAAGTTGAACAGGCCGCGGGTGATGGCCTGATAGACCTTCTTGCCGGTCTTCAGCCAGATGCTGGCGACAAAGGATTTGCGGGCGAGGATCTTGCGCTCCATCGGCGTCAGCGCCTGTGGCGCATAGCTGCGCTTGTGCTTCAAGAGATGCCGCAGATCCTCATAGGCCGCGATCCGGAACAGGCGACTTCTTGTCTTGAAGCAGGCCGCCAGTTGAAAATCGGTCACATAGGCGCGACCGTCGCGGCCGACCAGCCAGTTCTGTTCCTTGGCGAGATCGTTATGGCAGATGCCGGCGCGGTGTAGCTTGCGGAGAGCGAGCTTGGCAGAGCGGAAATAGGCGACGTCGCCATGGGGCTTGGCCAGATGCAGCGCGACGCCGTCGATGAAGCCGCGCACCAGTGCCCTGCGGCCGGCCCATAGCAGTTTCGGCCCGACATTAAGATCGCGCGCCAGTGCCAGTGCACGGCGTTCGCGGGCGAACAGGTGGCGGGCGAGGGGATAGGACCACAGCGGCACCTGATCGAGCCGGCGCAGCACGGCGTCGACCTCGCCGGAATCATCGCGAAAGCGGCCGCGCTCGACGGTCGAGAACACGTCGCGCTTCAGCAGCACGCCTTCGGTCCATCGCGCCGACAGAGTGGCGGCGTCGTCTTTTGGCAAACCCATGGCGTTACGCCGCCGCCGCTACGCGCAGATGATCGGCGATCCAGCGATCGAGATCGGTAAGCGCGCGGGCGCTGAGCGCCTGCTTTTTTGCCACTGTCTTCTCGTTGCCGCGCAGCCGCGTGCCGTCCGCCTTCTTGGTTGGTACGCTGGCAAGCGGGGGGAAAAGGCCGAAATTGATGTTCATCGGCTGGAACGAGCGCGTTCCGGCCTCTGACGTTTCGATGTGGCCTCCGGTGATATGCCCGAGCAGCGATCCCAGCGCCGTGGTTACGGGTGGCGGCTCGAGTGATTGCGCCCGTGCGTTCGCCGCGGCGTAGAGGCCCGCGATCAGGCCGATGCTGGCGGATTCCACATAGCCCTCACAGCCGGTCATCTGACCGGCAAAGCGCAGCCGTGGCTGTGCGCGCAGCCGCAACTGGCCGTCCAGCAGCTTGGGCGAATTCAGGAAGGTGTTGCGATGCAGGCCGCCGAGCCGGGCGAATTCGGCGTTCTCAAGGCCTGGAATGGTGCGGAACACGCGCTGTTGCGCGCCGTAATTCAGCTTGGTCTGGAAGCCGACGATGTTGTAGAGCGTGCCGAGCTTGTTGTCCTGCCGCAGTTGCACGATGGCGTAGGGCTTGACCGTCGGGTTGTGCGGATTGGTCAGCCCGACCGGCTTCATCGGCCCGTGCCGCAGCGTCTCGTGGCCGCGTTCGGCCATTACCTCGACCGGCAGGCAGCCGTCGAAATAGGGCGTATTGGTCTCCCAGTCCTTGAAGTCCACCTTGTCGCCGGCCAGCAGCGCCGCGACGAAGCCGTCGTACTGCTCCTTCGTCATTGGGCAGTTGATGTAGTCGGCGCCGGTGCCGCCGGGCCCAACCTTGTCGTAGCGCGATTGAAACCACGCCACCGACATGTCGATGGAATCTTTATGCACGATCGGTGCAATTGCATCGAAGAAGGCCAGCGCGTTCTCATCGGTGAGTTCGCGGATGGCGTCCGCCAGCGGCGCCGAGGTGAGGGGGCCGGTCGCGACGATCACGTTGTCCCATTCGGCCGGCGGCAGGCCGGCGATCTCGCCGCGATCGATCTCGATCAGGGGGTGATCGTTGAGCGCCTTGGTGACGGCTGCGGAAAACCCGTCGCGGTCGACCGCCAGCGCCCCGCCGGCGGGCACCTGGTTGGCGTCGGCGGCACGCATGATCAGCGATCCTAGCCTGCGCATTTCGGCGTGCAGCAGGCCGACAGCATTGTTGGCGGCGTCGTCCGAGCGGAACGAGTTGGAGCAGACGAGCTCGGCGAGGCCCTCGGTGCGGTGCGCCTCGGTCATCCGAGACGGGCGCATCTCGTGCAGGACGACGCGAACGCCCGCATTGGCGACCTGCCAGGCGGCTTCCGAACCGGCGAGGCCGCCGCCAATCACATGGACGGTGTCAGTTTGGGGGGTAGAGGAAATCATGCGCGCAGCGTTTAGCGCGTTTTTACGCCAAGCGCACCTGCCATAGCGTTTTCGTGCGACGTGGATGCCGGTTCGCGTGAGGAAAACGCGTCAAACCAAAGACTGGAAACGACAACGCCCGCAGCAGGGCGGGCGTTATCCGTTCGTCAGGCGGCTGAACAGAGATCAGCCGGTGTAGTTCCCGGCGGCAACGCGCGGAATGTCGGCACGATCGAGGCCGATGTCGGCGAGTTCGCGATCGCTGAGTTGGGAAAGTTCGCTGACATTGCGCTGATAATCCCGGAACGCCTGGATCATGCGGATGAGCGAGAGCAACATGGTAGTCTCCTTGCAGTTACGATTCAGCCTTTGGGGAACAGCGTCATCGTTGAAATGAATATAGCTTAGATTTTGCAGTGCAGAAGTTCCGATGTTGCGATGCAGCTAATCCTTAAACGCATGACGACGGTAATAAGCGTTTAACGTTTTGGCGCAGTCACCCGATTGGCCAGTTCGTCCCCTTGGTTTGCTGTCTTGTGACAGAAATAATCCCGTAATTTTACGAGGTTAACGTAATCCCCGGATTAACCGTGGGGATCATCGATCGCCCGTCGAGGCGGTTCTATCCAGGCCTGTGATCTCCCGGAATGGACAAAAAGTGCTCAAGAGCGATGTGTTTTGGAACTTTCTTATGCACGAATCGCATGTGCTGAATTGAATATAAATGAACATATATTCATTATTACAGATGGCGCTGTTTCCGATCTTGCGGATCCAGAAGCAACCGCTGATCGGCGTAACCAGTGAGTCGCTGGCTCGCGCGAGCGAAGCATATGCCCCGTGCTTTGGTCACCCGCCAGGCGAGAGAATGGCGTGACGCACATGCTGATCGCTCTTCGCTTGTGTTGAAGCGCGAGCGTGTTGATCGCTGTGTCGTTGCGTCGAATGATTTGCCACGCGTGACGATGATTGCCGCAAGCCGCGCGTCCTTCCTTACCAGACCGTAATGAAAAAGCGTGATTACGCATAAGGGCCTTGCGCGCCGCGCTGAGAACCTCGCGCGAAGTTCATTCTGAAGTTTCTTCCGCTTCGGCGAACAATCGCTGTTGCGAGCGGCAATGGGGCCGCCTGCCCAAAAACAAAATGGGAGTTACACCATGCTCAACAAATTTCTCGCCGCTACTGCAATCGCAGCCTTGGCGTTCGCCATCTCTCCTGCCGACGCCGCGCGAGTCAAAGTGGGCTGCAGCGGCGACAATCTGAGCAAGACTGAAGCAATGGTCGAGAACATGGCTGATGGTGAGGGGAAGATTGCCGCGCAGAAGGAAATCGCGGCTGCCCAGGACGCGCTGCTGAGTGGCAAGGCGGGTGTCTGCGCGGCGCATCTGAGCAAGGCCATGCACGTGGGCGCTGCGAAATAGAACCGATGGCAAAGGGCCGGTCGCTGCGGCCGGCCCTTTGAATTCCCCGCTAAGGTGCCCGCGAAAGTTGCGTCGCAAAAGAGGCGATGGTCTTGGCGTAGACCTCGCTCTTGTTCCACTCCTTGATCGCAGCAAAATTGGCGCTGCCGGACTCCCAATCCTTGCCGCGTTGCCAGCCGTGGTTGGCGAGGAAGTTGGCGGTCGAGGCCAGCACGTCTGGAGGGCTGCGCAGGAGATCGCGGCGGCCGTTGCCGTCGAAATCGACCGCGAACTTGACGTAGGACGACGGCATGAACTGGGTCTGGCCGATTTCGCCGGCCCATGCGCCGCGCAGATCCTGCGGCGCGATATCGCCGCGCTCGACAATGCGCAGTGCGTCCATCAACTCGGCCTTGAACAGGTCGGCGCGGCGGCAGTCGTAGGCTAGCGTCGCCAGCGAGCGCAGCGTCGGGAATTTTCCGATGTTGACACCGAAATCGGTTTCCAGACCCCAGATCGCCACCAGCACTTCGCCGGGCACGCCATAAGCCTGTTCGATTCGTCCGAGCACGGAGCCGTACTGTTTGAGCATGTTGGCGCCGCGGGTCAGCCGGGGCGGTACCATCCGGCCGGAGAATTCCTCAAAACTCTGGCTGAAAACCTTTTGCGATTGGTCGCGGGCCAGCACGCTCTTGTCGAGCGTGACGCCGGTCAGGCCCGCCTGAATGGCGGACGCCGATATTCCTTTGGCGGCCGCTTCCTTCTTGAAGTCTTCCAGCCACGTTTCGAACGAACCGGTACCGCAGGGCGCGGCGAGCGCGGGCGCTGCAGAAGTTAGCAACAGGGCGCTCAAGGTGAGAGCGCGCAGAGACAGGCGGGAGATCATCGTGCCGTTCGCTCCACGATCGGTGCGTGATGGACGTTAGTGTCCATCTCACGCCGAATGTTCGAAGCAAGATCGGCCAAAACAAGGCTTATGTGGGTGCCTTCGCTACCTTTCCGTCGAACATGCTCAATTCATCGTTAGTGGCAGGTGAATAGCCAAACCGCCGGTCGATCTCGACCGGCGGTTTGATCGATCAGGGTTCCCTGCAGCCTATGCACCATCCTTGCGCCGCCAGGGGAACAAATTGGCCGGGAAGTCGGCGGCAGGCTTACGTTCGCGGTGGGCGCGGGGCGGCAGCGGCTGCGGATTGAGTTCCGGTTCGATCGTTTCGCGATACAGATGCCAGGTGGCGTGGCCGAGCAGCGGGATGACGATGGCAAGGCCGAGGAAGAACGGCAACGTTCCCGCGACCAGCAGCGCCGCGACGATCAATCCCCAGGCCGCCATCGGCCCCGGATTGTGTGCGACCGCGCGCAGCGAGGTCACCATCGCTTCGCCAGCGCCGGCATGACGGTCGAGCATCAGCGGGAAGGAGACCACGCTGATGCATAGCGCGACGAGGGCGAACAGGAAGCCGACGCCGCAGCCAATCACGATCAGCCACCAGCCTTGCGGCGTCGTCAGCACGCGCGTGGCGAAGTCGGAAATGCCGGTCACGCCTTCATAGCCGAACGCGGCGATGTAGATCGCCTGCGCGGTGGCCACCCAGGTCACGAACAGCGCAAAGAGGAGGACGCCGAGCCCGAGCATCGCGCCGAATGACGGCGAACGCAGCACCTCGATCGCATCGGAGGCGGTCGCCTGTTCACCGCGCTCGCGGCGGCGGCTGAGTTCATAGAGGCCGAGCGCAGCAAACGGACCGATCAGGGCGAAGCCGGCGGCCAGCGGAAACAACAGCGGTATGACGGAATAGCCAAGGACGGCGCGTGCCAGCACCAGTCCGAGCACAGGATAGATCACGCACAGGATGATGGCGTGGCTTGGCACGGCCTTGAAATCTTCCCAGCCGCGTCGCAAGGCGCGGTCGAGATCGGTGAAGCCGATGGTTCGGATGACTGGCGCAGAAGCGGCTTCTCCTTCGCCTTGCGTCAGTGATGTGACATTGCCTTGATATGAACTGGCCATGGTCGCTGTCTCCCTTCGGCGGCCGCATTTTGCGCCGGTCGAACGACGCAAACGTGCCGTTTCCAAAAAAGATCACGATCGGGCCAGACGCGCGAAGACAGGGGTGGTGGAACTGGCCATGTCGCGAACTGAACCGACAGCGTATCTCCAAACAGCGACAAACACACTCACGCTTAGGTGAATGTTTCGTTGGCAAGTTTCGCGCAGGTGGCTAGACTTGCTAGCGATCCCGGTGTGGTGCTGCCGGTCAACAGTGCCAGCAAAGACTCACCCCACCCTCAAGTTATTGGGAGCGAACGATGAGCATTTTCGGAAAAATCATGAGCGCGATCTTCGGCAAGGCGGAAGCCGCGCCAGCGGGTGGCGGCGGCGCAGCCGCAGGGACCGCATCGTCCGGAGGGGCCGCATCTTCCGGAGGGGCGGCAGCGCCCGCTGCGACCGTCGACGTCGCGCCGATCCTGGACAAGGCGGTGGCTGCCAAAGGTGAGAAGCTGGCGTGGCGCACCTCGATCGTCGATCTCATGAAGGCGCTCGACATCGATTCGAGCCTCGCTGCGCGCAAGGATCTCGCGAAGGAGCTTGGCTATACCGGTGACACCAGTGATTCCGCCAGCATGAACATCTGGCTGCACAAGCAGGTCATGGCCAAGCTGGCCGCCAATGGCGGCAAGCTGCCGCCTGATATCAAGCATTGATGCCCGGCTCGGCCCACACATGCGAAGGCCCGCGGCAACGCGGGCCTTTTTTCTTTGTTTTGATTGCAATGCAACAACGCCCAAACAGTATCCACTTCGCGGTGAAAACGCTGTAGACACGGGCGGACAAGAAGACTCGCAAATAAAAACAAGGAGGACGCCAATGAGCAATGTCGATCGCAGGACCATTCTGGCCACGGGCGCACTGGCGCTGGCAGGAACGGCCGTCCAGGGCGAGACGGCTGCGGCGCAGGCCGGCCCGAAATCGATTTTCCCGGTTGGCACGACGACGATCCCGATCGTGGGCGAGACCGACGTGTTTCCGGTGCGGCGGATCTATTGCATCGGGCGCAACTATGCAGCCCATGCGCGCGAAATGGGATCGGACCCTAATCGCGAGCCGCCGTTCTTCTTCCAGAAGCCGACCGACGCGATCCAGAACGTCGCCATCGGCACGGTCGCCGATCATCCCTATCCTTCGCTCACCAAGAACTACCATTACGAGGTCGAACTGGTGGCGGCGCTGAAATCGGGCGGCACCAATATCCCGCCGGAGCAGGCGCTCGACCATGTCTACGGCTACGCGCTCGGCCTCGACATGACGCGACGGGATCTGCAGCGCGCGATGGGTGATGAGAAGAAGCCATGGGAAATCGGCAAGAGCTTTGATCGCTCCGCCGTGCTCGGGCCGATCCATCCCGCAACCAAGACCGGACATTTCACCAAGGGCGCAATTTCGCTGGCGGTGAATGGCACGACCAAACAGAACTCCAACCTTCAGAACATGATCTGGAGTGTGGCCGAGCAGATCGCCAAGCTTTCGGAAGCGTTCGAACTCAAGGCGGGCGATATCATCTATTCGGGTACGCCGGAAAATGTCGGCCCGGTGGTGAAGGGCGACGTGATCCTCTGCAAGCTCGAAGGCCTGCCGGATATGTCGATCCGGATCACGTGAGGTTTGTCGTTCGGCTACGCACGTCATTCCGGGCGACGCAAAATGGATGCCCGGAATGACGGTGTGCTAAGTTACCCCGTCAGATCGGCAAACTGCGGATTTCTGCGCAGATAGTCCACGACAAAGCCGCAGCCGGCGATGACCTTGCGTCCGTCGGCGCGGATCAGCTCCAGCGCGCCCTTGACCAGTTCGGAAGCAATGCCGCGGCCACGCAGGGCGCGCGGTGTTTCGGTATGGGTGATGATAACAGCCGTAGGTGTTATGCGATAATTCGCGAACGCGACCGCGCCCTCGACGTCGAGTTCGAAGCGGTTTTGAGCCTTGTTGTCGCGGACGGCAGCCATGCGGCGATTCCCGGATGATT
>Ga0081540_1001736_pt1 | contig 18346 bp, 15 predicted proteins | sample TabmetS2T1R1_FD_71024 | JGI IMG/M metagenome (GOLD analysis project Ga0081540, IMG submission 71024) | Tabebuia heterophylla rhizosphere microbial communities from the University of Puerto Rico - S2T1R1 | ecosystem: Host-associated > Plants > Roots > Rhizosphere ... | reverse complement strand
TGCGCCGGCTGGTAGGCGAAGGCCGGGCAGGCGGCCGTGGTCGGCATGCCCGCAGCGTCGATATTGTCCTTCACCGCGACCGGCACGCCGAAAAGCGGCAGGCTGGCCGCGTCCTTCTTCGTCAGGCTTTCGGCTTCGGCGATGGCGTCCTTCTCGTCGCGGACGGCGATAAAGATGGCGGGGTCGTTGTGCTCGCGGATGCGCCGAAAACTGCGCGCCACCGTCTCCGCAGGCGAAGCCGATCCGTCCCGATGCGTGGCGACGATCGCAGCTACCGTCTCAGGCACGTCACGCCTCCCTTCCAAACCCCGCTTGGCAAAACTTCAGCCCGATCGAAGCAAGCGATGTGCCATTGTGTACACAGCTCGGTTTGGTCGCGAATCCAAAATATACCTTTTAAGTCAAAGCTCTAAGCAGGGTGCGCCAAATTGAGCCGTGTATGCCGGGCGCAGTTCCTGCTCACAAAATAGGCAACGCGACCGCCAGGAAAGCTGCAGCCGGCCAACTGGTTGCGGGTGCACACTGTCGCTCAAACTGGCGGTTGTATATTCGGCGGAAATTCACCTTTCTGCGGTACTCAAGAACCGGAATTCCGTTTCGTCGCGCGTTCCCGCGCACACGGAAAAGGTGTCGTCCGTTAATGGTTCAATTGGATCGGGCAAGTGAACAGCTCAAGCAGTACCTGGCGCAGCTTACGCCGCAGGTGCGCGCACGGCTGCTTGGCGAACTCGAGCGGCTGCTCGAAACAGGCGAAAGCATTCCGCGCACGGAAGAGCTGATCGTGTCGTTGCGCGCCGAATTCCCCAGCGGACCCGAACGCATCGGCGAAGCGGAGCGCTTCTTCTTCCAGCCGCTGGAGCCCGTGCTGGTCGACGGTGCCCCCGAGCGCGCCAATAGCGGCCAGATCGCGCGGGGATCGCTCCTGCCGATCTGGAATCTGCTCAAGACAGATCTGCTGACAACGATGGCGCGTGAATACGTCACCGATGTCAGCAAGGTTCTCGTCAACCCGAAGCAAGCGGAAAAACTGGCGGCCGGCTTCCAGAAGAAAGCACTCGGCTATCTCGACGGCACGATGCGCACGGCTGATGGGCGCGACATGGTGCGTTCCGCGCTTCGGATGTACACGAGCTCGCCCGCGACCTTCGACGATCTCGCCAAAATGTTTACGGTGTTTCGCGCCAGCAGCGCGCTCAACAAATTCGCGCAGGGCCTTCCGCCGAAGATCACCAAGCTGCAAGGGGCGGCGCTGACCAAGGTGCTCGATCAACTGAAAGCGCTGAAGGCGGCGAATGCCGACGCCATTCCGTTCGCGTTGACGATCGTTGCAAGGCGCCTGGCGACGCCCTGGCAGCTGCTGCATCTTGCGACCAAAGTGGTCGACAGCAAGGCCCCGGCCGCCATCGCGGCCAAACCCTATGCGCTCGCGGTCTCGATGGTGCTCGACCAGATCGATGAGCGGCGCCTGTTGCTCGCCGTTGCGCTGAGGAGCAATCGCGTCGTTGTCGCCAAGGGCATTCTCAAGGAGATCTATGCGATCGAGCGTGCGCTGAAGACGCAGATCGAACTGGGCGATTCCGATTGGGGCAACAGGCTGCGCGACCAGATGGCCGCGGTGGCAGCCGCGCTCGATGCCGAAGTCGAGCGCAGCCGGACCAATGTCGGTAACCTGACGCATGTACTGGCTTCCGGCGGCCTGCGTCCCGCGCAATCGCTGAAGGAACGTCTTGCCCAAGCGGTGGAGAAGGGCCGCAGCATGATTGCGGATATCCTGCCGGCGTGATCGTTTGCGACACGTTCAGGTGAAGCACGACAAGATCTGAAGCACGCTAGCGGTTCTCCCTGCCGATCTTTTCGGCGACATGCCGCTCGCGACCCGAGAGAACGCGTCAGGTCGCCGCGCGCCTGTATCCCTCGATCAGCCGCGCCAGCATCTGCAGGAAGGCGGTGCGCTCCTGCCGGTCGAGCGGGGCGAGCGTCTGCGCGTTGAAGCTGGCGCCAAGCCGGCTGGCCTGGTCGGCCCGCTTTTCGCCCGCTGCGCTGAGCGAAAGCTCGACGGCGCGCTTGTCCCGCGCCGAGCGCTTGCGCTTGATGGTGCCGCTCCCCTCCATGCGCGACAGGATCTTCACCAGATTGGGCAACTGCATCTTCAGCACCGCCGCAAGCTCGCTCTGCGTCACCGCCTTGTTGTCGCGCAACATCACGAGGATTGCGTATTCCACCGGCGACAGCTTGAGCGCCTCGAAGTGCGGATAGAACGCCTCGAAATTTTCCAGCTGCAGGATGCGGATCATGAAGCCCGGCGTCTGCTGCAAGCTGCTCAGATCAAGCTCCCGAGGTGTATCCGGTTCCGGCCCGTTTTCCTTGCGCTTCAACACTTTGGCGGTTCTTCCCATCTGCAGATTGCTCGTCTTTTTCCGGCATCAATTGACACCTTCGAAAAATGCTTATATTTTATAAGTAATTCCGAAGCGGCCCTCAGGCCGCCTTTTTGTATACGGGAGGGGACGCATGCGACAGATGTTTCGCAGGGGAATGCTGGCCGCCGCGACTGTTGGCGCGATGTTCGCAGGCAGCGCGCAGGCGCAGGAGAAGGTCCGGATCGGCGTGCTCAACGACCAGTCCGGCGTATTCTCCACCTATCAGGGGATCGGCTCCGTGATCGCCGCGCAGATGGCGGTGGAGGATTACGGCAGCAAGGCCGCCGGCAAGCCGGTCGAGGTCATCACCGCCGATCACCAGAACAAGACCGACGTCGGCGTCGGCATCGCGCGCCGCTGGTACGACACCGAAAGTGTCGACGCCATCTTCGACCTGCCGAACTCGGCGATTGCGCTGGCGGTCGCCGGCATGAGCGAGCAGAAGAACAAGGTCTTTGTCGGCTCCGGCGCCGGCACAGCGCTGCTCACCGGCGAGAAGTGCACGCCGAACACCGTGCACTGGACCTACGACACCTATGCCTATGGCCGTGGCCTCGGCAAGGCCGTGGTAGCACAAGGCGGCAAGAAATGGTTTTTCCTGACCGCGGACTATGCCTTTGGCCACGATCTGGAGAAGCAAGCCGCCGAGGGAGTCAAGGCTTCCGGCGGCGAAGTGCTCGGCGCGGTGCGCCATCCGCTCGGCACCGCGGATTACGCTTCGTTTCTGCTGCAAGCGCAGGCTTCGGGCGCCGAGATCGTCGGCGTTGCGAACGCCGGCGACGACACCATCACCTCGATCAAGCAGGCGGCGGAATTCGGCCTCACCCGCAAGCAGAAGCTCGTTGGCCTCATCCTCGGCATGAACGGCTTGCCTGCGCTTGGCCTAAAGGCCGCGCAGGGCGCGCAGATCATGAATCCCTTCTATTGGGATCTGAACGACGGCACGCGCGCCTTCGCAAAGCGATTTGCCGAGCGTCATCCGCAAAACAACTATCCCAACGACATGCAGGCCGGCGTCTATGCCTCGGTGCTGCATTATCTGAAAGCCGTAGACAAGGTCGGCGGCGCCGCCGACGGCAAGGCCGTGGTCGCCGCCATGAAGGCGATGCCGACCGACGATCCCTTGTTTGGCAAGGGCTTCATCCGCACCGACGGACGCAAGATTCACCCGCTCTATCTGCTCGAGGTGAAATCGCCCGACGAGTCCAAATCGAAATGGGATCTCCTGAAAGTGGTCGCGACCATTCCAGGAGACCAGGCGTTCCGCCCCGAGAGCGAAGGGAACTGCCCGCTCGTCAAGAAGTGAGCGGGAACGGCGGCCGCGAAACCTCTCTCGCGGCCGCTGTTTTTGTTTGACATTTAGGTTGCCAAAGCAACTAATTCGTAGCAGAATGAATTTCGACCGATGGCCAAAGAAACCACCATCAAGGGCCGGGTCGTTCCAGGGGAGGGAGGGATGTCCGGGCGTGCCCGCTTGCGCGACAATGCGATGTTGCGCGCACATGTCTTTCGCAATGACGGGATCGCCAGTGCCGCAGTGGCCGGCGCGGGGCGTTCAGCCTTGCTCGACTTCGCCCGCGCCCTTCACGGCATCGAGATTGCCGTGCACACGCCGCAGCAGCGCAATCAAGGTTTCGCGCTCCGGCTTGCTCAGGCAGGACAAGAGGCGGCGCTCGCGTTCGAGCGCGACCGCAATCACCTTGTCATGCGTCGCCGCGCCCTTGGCGGTCAGCGAAATCGAATAGGTGCGTCCGTCCTCGCGGTCGGGCTTGATCGCGACCAGCCCGCGTTCTTCCATGGCCGCCAGCGTGCGGCTGACCGGGCCCTTGTCGAAGCCGATGACGTGGCAGATGCGCGCGGCGGAAATTGCAGGCTCGATGGCGAGCAGCGCCAGGATGCGCCACTCCGTGACGTTCACGGCAAAGCGCTTCTGGTACAGCACGGTCGCACTGCGCGACAGCTTGTTGGCGATGAAGGTGATGAGCGCCGGAACGTAGCGCTCGAGATCGAGCACCAGCTCGACCTGCGGGTCCCTACCCGTCGCGGGGGCTCGCAAATTTCGCGCCTGTCTGTTCCTGCTCATGGCGTTCCAAGCTTGTCTGCTTCTTCAGACATAGAGACACCGCATACCGCTCCGCAAGAACAAACTGCAGGAGGCCCCGATGACCGCAACCGCAAAGACGCCCGAGCGTGGCGCGGCACCTGACGTGCCGCATCTAGACTTCGACCCGTTCTCGATCGAGTTCTTCGCCGACCCGTTCCCGACGCACGAGAGGCTGCGCGAGGCGGGCCCGGTCGTCTATCTCGACAAATGGGGCATCTATGGCGTGGCGCGCTATGCCGAAGTTCATGCCGTGCTCAACGATCCCCTGACGTTCTGCTCCAGCCGCGGCGTGGGTTTAAGCGATTTCGCCAAGGAAAAGGCGTGGCGGCCGCAAAGCATCATTCTGGAAGCCGACCCGCCGGCGCATACGCGCACCCGCGCGGTGCTGAACCAGGTGCTGTCGGCGACCGCGATGAAGCCGTTGCGCGCTCATTTCACGGCGCTGGCCGAAGCCAAGGTTGATGAACTGCTGGCGCGCGGCAGCTTTGACGCGATCACCGATCTCGCGGAAGCCTATCCGCTCTCGGTATTCCCCGACGCGCTCGGACTGAAGCAGGAAGGCCGCGAGCATCTGCTGCCCTATGCAAGCCTGGTGTTCAACGCGTTCGGCCCGCCGAACCAGCTGCGCCAGGAGGCGATCGAGCGTTCGGCGCCGCACCAGGCCTATGTCGCCGAACAATGTCAGCGCGAGAATCTCGCGCCCGGCGGTTTTGGCGCCTGCATCCATGCCCGCGCCGATGCCGGCGATATCACCCATGAGGAAGCGCCGCTTCTGGTGCGCTCGCTGCTGTCGGCCGGGCTCGATACCACCGTCTACGGCATTGGTGCGGCGGTCTATTGCCTGGCGCGTTTCCCCGAGCAGCTGGCAAGACTGCGCAGCGATCCCACGCTGGCGCGCAACGCCTTCGAAGAAGCAGTCCGGTTCGAGAGCCCGGTGCAGACCTTCTTCCGCACCACCACGCGCGAGGTCGAGTTTGGCGGCCACACCATCGGTGAGGGCGAGAAGGTGCTGATGTTCCTCGGCGCCGCCAACCGCGATCCGCGCCGCTGGGAGAACGCCGACAGCTATGACATCACCCGCCGCACCTCCGGTCATGTCGGCTATGGCTCCGGCATTCACATGTGTGTCGGGCAACTCGTCGCCCGCCTCGAAGGTGAGGTGATGATGGCGGCGCTGGCGCGCAAGGTGAAGTCGATCGAAATCGCTGGCGAGGTGAAGCGCCGCTACAACAACACGCTGCGCGGTCTCGAAAGTTTGCCCATCACGATCAAAGCGGCCTGACACCAATAATTTCGAGGGGAGGGAAACCATGAAGAAACTCGGGCTCTGCAGCGCGCTCGCGCTGTGCTGCGTCGTATCGCTCGCGCATGCGGAGATTTCCGGCGGCGTCGTCCGCGTCGGTGTGCTCAACGACATCTCCGGCATCTTTCAGGACACCAACGGCATGGGCTCGGTCGAGGCCGCGCGCATGGCGGCGGAAGACTTCAATGGTGGGGCTAAGAACATCAAGGTCGAGATCGTTTATGCCGATCACCAGAACAAGGCCGATGTAGGCTCGGCGATCGCGCGCAAATGGCTCGAGGTCGACGGCGTCGATGCCATCGTCGACGTGCCAAACTCGGCCGTCGGCCTCACCATCAATTCGCTGCTGCGCGATACCAAGATGACGTTTTTGGCGTCATCGACCGCAAGCTCCGACCTTACGGGAAAAGCCTGCTCACCGAACACCATTCAATGGGTCAACGATGTCTGGGCCACCGGCAACGCCACCGCAGCGGCGATGATGGCGCGCGGCGGCAAGGAATGGTTTTTTGTCACCGTGAATTTTGCGCTCGGCCAGGGCATCGAGGCCGAAGCCACCAACTACATCGAAAAACACGGCGGCAAGGTGCTGGGCTCCGCCAAGCATCCGCTCAACACCTCGGACTTCGCCTCGCTGTTGCTGCAGGCGCAGAACTCCAAGGCAAAGGTGATCGGGCTTGCCAATGCCGGCGGCGACACCGTGAATGCGGTGAAGCAGGCCGCCGAATTCGGCCTGCAGCAGAGCGGCCAGACCATGGTGGCGTTCCTGCTGTTCGTCAACGATGTGCATGGCATGGGCCTGAAGGTCGGCCAGGGCCTGCAGATTCTCGAAGCCTTCTATTGGGACATGGACGACGACACCCGCGCCTTCGCAAAGCGCTTTGCGGCGCGGCCGGGCATGAACGGCAAGATGCCAAGCGCCAACCAGGCCGGCGTCTATGCCTCCACGCTCGCCTATCTCAACGCGGTCGCCGCTACCAGCAGCGACGCGGCCCAGGACGTCGTGCCGCAGATGAAGAAATTCAAAGGCAAGGACAAGCTGTTCGGCGACGTCACCATCCGCCAGGACGGCCGCGTCATCCACCCGATGTACCTGTTCGAGGTAAAGAAGCCGGAGGAGTCGAAATATCCCTACGACTACTACAAGCTTGTCTCGACCATTCCGGCGGAGCAAGCGTTCCGCCCGCTGGCCGATGGCGGGTGTTCGCTGGTGAAGTAGTTTCTCCGCACACGCGGCTCACCCTCTCCCCCTGTGGGAGAGGTCGCTTCGCGAAGCGAAGCGGGGTGACCCCAACTCGGACGTACGTTAGTTGTCCGCTTCATTGGATTTGCTGCTGCGCACGGCAATCAAATTGCGTCGAGTGTCGTTTTGTTCAGCCGCTGAACTCATAATGCGCCCTTTCCCAGCACAGACCTTGCACAGCGGCGGATAGATTCTGCGGCCTGGTCGGGCGGGCTGAATCGCGGGCGGAAACCCGGTACCGCTACAAGCCTGACATTTTACTTCGGGAAGTGGGGCTTTCTTTCTCGCCATACAGTGTTCTGAACCAAAGGTTGCGTACATTCAGCCGAACACTAGAGAAGCTAAAAATATCGTCAAATTCGAACGCAAGTTAACCTATATAGAAAAGCTTACCATCATAGCGATTAGGGGTGGGCGCAGCCCACAATCGAGTACCGATCAACGTCGGCTGTTTGTGCAACACAGGACACGGACGGCGCGAGGCAAATCGACGCGAATGACCGTCAACTGTGAAAAGCTTGCTGACCTGCCGGTGCAGCAGTCCACGAAAACCGAGTTGTCCATCAACTTCGGAACAGCCGACCCCTCATCCGGCTCGCATCTAGCGATGCGAGCCACCTTCTCCCACAACGGGAGAAGGTGAAGTCACGGCGCGCAGTAAAAGCTCGCGGCCTGAGTGGCCGGCCCCGCCTTGTAATGTGGCCAAGCCGGCCACTGGCAGAGCGGCAATGCGCGCACTGTCTCGAATGTAGGCGCTTCCACCTTCTGCTCGAGCACTTCGAGATCGCCGGGCGCCTTGCCGTTCTCCACCCAATCGACGAGCACGCTCAGCATGTCGACATTGGCCGGCGCGCCGGAGCCGACGTGATCGACGCCGGGCGCCGTGTAGAGCCGCGCAAACTCCGCCGTCTTCTCCTTGCCGAGCGTGCGCTGCACGTTCTCGAAATAGCGGATGCCGGCATACGGGCTCTGCGCGTAGTCGGCCATGTATTCCAGGATCACCAGCTTGCTGCCGCGAGCACCGAAGCGGCTGAGATCGGGATTGGTCGAATCCATCAGCTGCGACACTTCCAGCACGCGCGCCTTGTAGTCCTCGGGCCTGTATTTCGTAACGTCGAGCTTTGGATCGCGCGCGAAGACATATTGCGTGCCTCCGGCACCGTAGACCCAGGCAATGCCATTGGCCGGCACAGGCGGCTGCGCGGGCGGCGCTGATCCGAGCCACCAGGCTTTCCAGCCACCGGTCGGGCCGAAGGCGGGCGTGTTCTCGCCCGACACGCCCCAGCCGGGATAATCGTCGAGGCCGTTGGCGAGCGGGAAGGAGAACTTGTAGGTCGCGTGAAGCGTATTGATGGCCGCGACCTGCGCTTCGCTGAGGCATTCGTCGCCGCTTTGGCCCGCGGCGCAGCGCAGCGCGTCCGCGCGGAATTTCGCCTTGCAGCCGACGGGGTCCTGCACCAGCCCGTCATCGGAGCCATCGGCCTTGTCGCACGCCGCCAGCACGGCCTTGGCAACCATTTCGACCTGCGCGGGGCGGATCCAGCCATCTCCCATGGTCGCCAGTCCCGCCTTTGTCCCGGCGTGCTGCAAGCCAACCCAGTTGATGACAGGCACGCGCGCAAAGATGCCGTCGAAATCGTCGGGATAGCGCTGCGCCATGGTCAGCCCCTCGCGGCCGCCTTCCGACGATCCCATGAAATAGAGTTTTGCCGGCGGATTGCCGTAGGCGCGCACCGTCAGGGCAACGGCCGCGTCGCGAACCTTCTTGTAGGAGCGATGTGCAAAATTCTCGAACGCCTCGTCATTGAGCGCAAAGAGCTGCGGCGGCTCGCCCGGCTTGGTCTCGTGTCCGGAATCCGTGCCATAGGTGACAAAGCCCTGCGCCAGCGGCGAGGCTGCGCCGAACGGCGCGGCCGGCGGCAGTGCCAGCCCGGTGATCAGCACGCCGTTAAAACCGCCGCCGCCATATTGCAGTGAGCGGCCGTTCCACTCCACCGGCAGGTTGACCTGGAAGCGGATCGGCGGCGCCTTGGGATCAGCCGGCTCAATGCGGCCGAGCACCTTGCAGAATTCCGGCAAGGCCGGTGTGATGCGTGTGAGGGGTGTCGGCGCTTTCTCGGCGACCGAGAGCGGCGAGGGCGCCTGCATCGCGGCGGAGTCGATCCGCACTGCGTTGTCCGAGGGGCCGGCAAGGCCGCTGCAGGTGGCCGCAGCATCACCTTTCATTTTGGCCGCCGCCGCCTCATCGAAAGGAAATGACATCGCGACAAGCGACGCCAGCAAAGCGCCCGCGCGCGCATTGATCAACAAGCCTTGCATCGCCTCCTCCCGCTGTCTACGTCCGCGTATTGTCTCGCGGTCTTGCCAGCATGGCAGGCGGGTTCGGAACGTCAAGCGTCGGCGTGCGAGCTAGCTCGTCACCTTGCTGCTGCCTTGCGTGATCAGCCGCGCGGGGCGCTGGTCGCGCATGTAGATCCACAGCCAGCTCAAGGCGACGCTGAGGCGGTGACGCAGGCCGATGAGGAAGTAGATGTGGGCGATGCCCCAGATCCACCACGCGATCGTGCCGCGCAGCTTGAATTTGCCGAAATCGATCACCGCAATCCGCTTGCCGATCTGCGCCAGGCTGCCGGCGTGCTTGTAGCGGAAGGGCGGCAGCGTCTTGCCGGCAAGCCGCGCCCTAATCAAAGCTGCAACGTAACGCCCTTGCTGTTTCGCGGCCGGCGCGATGCCCGGCACCGGATTGCCGTCAGGGCCCTTGATGGTCGTGGTGTCGCCGACGGCAAAGATGTCGGGATGACCGGGCACGGTCAGATCAGGCTCGACCTGCAATCGATAGGCGCGATCGTGCGGCGCCTTCAGCCATTCGGCCGCGCGCGAGGCGCGCACGCCCGCCGCCCAAATGAGCGTGCGTGCCGCCAGCCGCTTGCCGCCATAGACCACTCCTTCGAGCGAGCATTCGGTGACGGCCTCGCCCAGCATCACTTCCACGCCGAGCTTTTCCAGCGAACGCTGCGCATAGGCGGACAGATCCTCGGGAAATCCGGCAAGCACGCGCGGGCCGGCTTCGATCAGCACCACACGCGCCTTGCGCGTGTCGATGTTGCGGAAATCCGGCGGCAACGTATCGCGCGCCATGTCGGCGATGGTGCCGGCCATCTCGACGCCGGTAGGTCCTGCGCCGACGATCACGAAGGTGAGCAGCGCAGCGCGCTTTTCCGGATCGGCCTCGCGCTCGGCGCGCTCGAAGGCAACCAGGATGCGCCGCCGCAGGGTGGTGGCGTCCTCCAGCGTCTTCAGTCCCGGCGCGAACGGTTCCCATTCGTCATGGCCGAAATAGGCGTGGCGCGCGCCGGTGGCGAGCACCAGCGTATCGTAGGAAACAGCGCCGCCATCCTCGAGCAGCACGCGCTTGCCCGCCGGGTCGACGCCATTGACGTTGGCAAACAGCGTCGTGACCTCACCCCGGTCGCGCAGCAGATAGCGGATCGGCCAGGCGATCTCGGAGGTCGCCAGCGAAGCGGTCGCGACCTGGTAGAGCAGGGGCTGGAACAGATGATGATTGCGGCGGTCGATCATGGTGATGGTGACCGGCGCGCCGGCCAGCCGGAACGCGGTCTCCAGCCCGCCAAAGCCGGCCCCGACGATCACCACATGATGGGGCTTTTGCGGCGCTTCGCTCATCGGTCCTGACCTCCGGTTCGCATCGATTATGCCCGTATCGGACGGCTCGTTCCAAGACGCATCCGCTAATCGGCCGATAGCAAAGCGCTATTGGCCGGTACCCCGTTGCCCGAAAAAATCTTCGCCGGCGTCCGAATCCTTTTCACCCCGTCAAACGTCCTTGGGGTGAGCATCTAGCCAGCGAAGGAGACGGCCATGAGACGAACCGTGATCAGGTACAAGGCAAAGCCCGAGGCGGCCGACCGGAACACCGAGCTGGTGAGGGCGGTGTTTGCCGAATTGCAGGCTGCGCGGCCCGAGGGCGTGCGCTATCTTACGCTGCGGCTCGAGGATGACAGTTTTGTTCACATTGTCGAGACGACGTCGGAGGACGGATCCAGCCCGATTCCGAAGCTGAAAGCGTTCCAGGAATTCCAGAACGGGATCCGCGAGCGCTGCCTGGAGCCGCCGGCGCCGCGCAACGCGACCGTGGTTGGTAACTACAGGATGCTGAGCGAGACCTGATGCCATGACATCGCCAGCCCAGGCGCCGGCTCCGACCGATCTCGATCGCCTGCTAATAGCGATGCGGCCAAGACTGCATCGCTATTGCGCGCGCATGGTCGGCTCCGTCATCGACGGCGAGGACGTGCTGCAGGATGCGCTGGTCAAGGCGGTCGAGGCCTTTGCCGCCGCCTCGCCGCTGCGCCATCCCGAGGGCTGGCTGTTCCGCATCGCGCACAATGTGGCGCTGGATTTCCTGCGCCGGCGCAGCCGGCAGGCGGCGATTTTTTCGGAAAGCGAGCTTGACATGATCGCCGACGAACTTGATGCGGTAACGAGCCGCCAGATCGCGAGCGCATCCTTGCGCACCTTCATGCGCTTGCCGGAAACGCAGCGGGCCTGCGTGATCCTCTCGGATGTGCTCGGCTGTTCGCTACAGGAAGTCTGCGAGGTCACGGATGCCAGCCTGCCCGCGGTGAAGGCGTCGCTGCACCGTGGCCGCGCAAGGCTGCGCGAACTGTCGGCGGAGCCGGAGGATGCGCCGCAGCCGGCGCTATCCGAAACCGAACGGGCGCAGCTTGCCGCCTATGTCGCGCACTTCAACGCCCGCGATTTCGACGCCATCCGCGCCATGATCGCCGACGACATCAGGCTCGATCTCGTCAACAAGACGCGCATGCGCGGCAAAGTCGAGGTGTCGCGCTATTTCGGCAATTATTCCGGCGTCGGCGACTGGCATCTCGTGCCCGGGCTGGTCGAGGGACGCCCGGCCATCCTGGTGTTCGATCCAAATGACGCGGGCGGGCCGCCGAAATATTTCATGCTGCTCGGCTGGGACGGCGACAAGGTCGCAACCATCCGCGATTTCCGTTACGCGCCCTACATCATCGACGGCGCCGAGTACGTGATCTGACGAGGCGAGGGCAGGGCGCGCCTAAAGGCCACACGCTTTGCGTGTCCATTGCAATTCCACTCCAATGGTGCAACTTTAGATCGCCGGCCGGAAAGGTGCCGGCAGCCGGATGCATTGGACTCGGGGGAGTGCCATGGCGAAATCGACCGCACGGAAATCAGCTTCCATCAGGAAGTCATCCGAAAAGAAATCCTCTGCCAGAAAATCCACCGGGAAGAAAAGCCGGGCGCGCGCCAAGTCACGGCCGCGTTACGATCGATCGGTCAAGGTCCGGCTCTCAAAGGCCGTGCTCGCCAATCTGGGTGCGGTCCAGACGCTTCCGAGCTTTCTCACCGCCGCGGGTCGTACGACGCTGGATCAGCGTTTGACGATCGTCGACCAAGCGCAGATCATGATTGAGCAGACCTATGTGCATCTGCCGCTGAAGCGCGCCATGCACGCGATCGATCCGGTGCAGCGGTTGAGGCTGGTAAGACGCCGCATCGGCGCTTACAACGAGCGCGCATTTCACAACGAGATGATCTCGATCTTCGTCCGTCTGCGTGACCTGCATACCAACTACATGCTTCCGGAGCCCTTCTCCAGCAACGTCGCGTTCCTGCCGTTTCACATCGAGGAATGCTTCGAGGGAAATCCAAAGCAGCGCGTCTTTGTGGTGACCGAGATTTCGGGGACGCTTTCAGACCCGAACTTCAAGAAAGGTGTCTTCGTCACGCATTGGAACGGGATTCCGATTGCTGTTGCGGTCGATATCAATGCCGATCGTGAAGCGGGCAGCAATCTCGATGCCCGGCACCTGCAAGGCCTCCAGACATTGACCCAACGGTGGATGGGCATGTCCCTGCCCCCCGACGAGGAATGGGTGACGATTCGCTATCTGCCGGCCAACGGTACCGGCCCGGCGCGAGAAGCGCGGTTCGATTGGCAGGTTTTCAGCACGCAACCTTCGGGGAATGCCGGCGCCGCACCCGCCGCGGCTGGCGGCGGCGTGGCGGCCGACGAAAGCCGCCTTGGCGGCTCTGATCCGTATCGGGCGCGGATCGGCCTTGACGCCAAGGGCGAGATGCTGCGCCGCGCGCGGAAAATGCTGTTTGCCCCGGTCGCCATGGCGTCGGAAAAGAAGATGGCCGATCTCGGGGAACAAGCTCGCTCGGCCGCTCGGACATTCCACGATTCCCTCAGCAAGGCTGCGATCGCGCGGGACCTGGCCGGGACGGCCGCTGCGGGTTTGGGGCCGTCGCTTGCGCCCGTGCTCGGTTCCGGGCAGGGAGGTCCGGCCGCACGGTCAGCCGCACCTGCCGGCGCCATGTTGAACGGGGTCGATCTGGCTGCGAACAGCATCCTGCCTGACGTCATCAAGGAATTCGGTCAGGTCACGACGCCGAGCGGCACCTTCGGTTACATCCGCATCGTCACCTTCAGCGTCGGTGACGTCGAGACGTTCATTAACGAGGTCATCCGGATTCTGGGGTTGCTTCCGCAGGAAGGCCTCATTCTCGACGTTCGCGGCAATGGCGGCGGCATCATCGCCGCTGGTGAGGGACTGCTGCAGACGCTGACGCCGAAGACAATCGAACCTGAACGATTCCACCTGATCAACACGCCGCTCACATTGCTGATGTGCGAGAAAAATCCCGATCTGTCGGCCTGGAAGGAATCGGCCCAGGAATCCGTCGAGATCGGCGCTGCCTTTACCCAAGGGTTGCCGCTTACTCCGCCCGACTTCTGCAACTCCATCGGGCAAGTCTACCAGGGACCTGTCGTGCTGATCACCGATGCCGGATGCTACAGCACTACCGACATGTTTTCGGCAGGCTTTCAGGATCACAAGATCGGATTCATCCTCGGCACCACCGGACACACCGGGGCCGGCGGCGCCAATGTATGGGATCACAGACTCCTCGAGCAGTCCTTGCCGGCGCAGATTTCGCCGTTCAAGCCTATACCCGGCGGGGCGTCGTTCCGAGTAGCGATTCGCCGAAGCACGCGCGTCGGCGAACGTTCGGGTGAACCGCTGGAAGATCTCGGCGTGGTGCCTGATGAGGTTTATCCGATGTCGCGCGACGATTTGCTCAACCACAATGTCGATCTGATCAAGCGTGCGAGCGCAATCCTGGCCGGCAAGCCGCGGCAACGGCTGAGGGTGACATCGCAGAGGAGAGCCGACGGTTCGATCGACATGACCGTTGTCACAAGCAACATCCAACGGGTCGATGTGCTGTTTGGCGGCCGGCCGGTCCACACCCGCAATGTGACCGACGGTACGGTGTCGTTCAACGTCGGGATGCCGGCCCCGCAGGTGGCGGCCGCCGGTCTGGAGTGCCGCGGTTTTCGCGGCGACGAACTGGTGGCGAGTGTCAGATTGCAAGCCTGAATCGGCCGCGGGTTCCGCCCGTTTGACGAGATGTTTAAAAGTAGCTGCAGCGTAGGAGGGAACCCGTCGAGGCGCTGCTCACGGGAATCTCATCTCACTTGACGGCTCCGCCTGAAGGCGCCGGCCATTCGATCGACGCCTCGATGATCGCGGCTGTCTTGCGGTAGTGCTCGGCCAGAAGACGCACAGCCTCCTCGCTCCGGCGTAGCGTGGCATCCATGATCTCGCGGTGTTCGGCCGCGGCGTCGCGCCGCCGTTTCCCGAGAGTTCCGCCAAAATAGTTCGGCAGGCGGTAGCGCTGCGTCTCGACATAAAGCTGCTCGGCCAGCTCCAGCAGACGCGGCGATCCGCAAGGGGCGATCAGCGCCCGATGGAAATGATGATGCCGCTCCTCCATCGCGAACAAATCGGCCGCGTCCGCCTTGCCCGACATTTTTGACTGCCGCTCGACCTGCAGGTTGAGCGCATGGAAGGCGGCGACAATGTTTGCTTCCCAATCGTCGTCGCCGTTGCGCATCGCCCGGCGCAGCGCCTCGCTCTCGATCAGGATGCGAGTTTCGGTGGCGTCCTCGATCTCCTCGCGCGACAGCGGCGCGACCGAGAAGCCACGCAGCGCCGTTGAAAGCACCAGCCGCTCCGACTGCAGCCGCATCAGCGCTTCGCGCAGCGGCGAGAAGCTCAAGCCATAGCGCTGGCGCAGCGCTTCCAGCCTCAGCGGCTCTCCCGCCTTGAAAGTGCCGACGACGATATCGGCGCGCAGCCGTTGATAGGCCGCTTCGCCGAGCGTCGCGGGCTCGCCTGCGCCCTCGCTGGCGGTCCGCAGTTCGTTGCCTGCGGCCGCCACATCCCGGGCCGCTCGGCCAGATTTTCGATGCGCTACCATATTTTCGAAAATTTCGTATTGCTTCCAAAGTCCAAATGATTTTATATGATCCTATATCCTGGGAGAGCGAAATGGCAACAGGACGCCGCGAAAACCATCGGGAAAACGTCGCCGGTCGCGCCAATGTCGAGGATACGCCGGAGCTGCTTGCCTATTACAACGAGCTGGAAACCCTCGACGCCGGCGCGCTCTGGACGGTCGCCAACAAGATCGAGCCCTGGCAGCCGAAGTCCTCGTCCGTCCCGGTGCTGTGGCGCTACGAGGACCTTCGCAAGCATGTGCTGCGCTCCGTCGAACTGGTGTCGCCCGAAAAAGCTGGCCGGCGCGTCATCTATCTGAACAATCCCGGTCGCCGCGAGCATGCGGCTGCGGTGGGCTGGCTCTATTCCGGCCTGCAGGTGATGCATCCCGGCGAAGTGGCTTCCGCGCACGCGCATTCCGCTTCGGCGCTCCGCTTCATCATGGAGGGCGAGGGCGCCTACACCATCGTCGATGGCCACAAGCTCACGCTCGGCGCCAACGATTTTGTGCTGACGCCGAACGGCACCTGGCACGAGCACGGCGTCGCCGGCGATGGCACGCCCTGCATCTGGCAGGACGGCCTCGACATCCCGCTGGTGAACTGCCTCGAAGCCAATTTCTACGCGGTACATCCCAAGATGCAGCAGGACGTTGGCCATCCCGTCGACGACATGTCGCATGCCTGGGGCGCGCCGGGCCTGCGGCCTGCCGGCGCCGAATGGGCACACGGATATTCGCCGCTCCTGAAATACGAATGGGGCCCGACCTATGAAGCGCTGCAGCGCTACGCCAAGGCGTCGGCCGGCTCGTCCTATGACGGCCTTTTGATGAACTATGTAAACCCTGTGACCGGTGGGCCTGTCATGCAGACCATCGGCGCGTCGATGCAGATGCTGCGGCCGGGCGAGGCGACGCGCGCCCATCGCCACACCGGCAGCTCGATCTATCAGGTCGCCAAGGGCAGCGGCCACTCCATCATCGACCGCAAGCGTTTCGACTGGAAGGAGCGCGACATTTTTTGCGTACCGTCCTGGGCCTGGCACGAGCATGCCAACGCATCGCAAAGCGACGACGCCTGCCTGTTCGCCTTCAACGACCTGCCTGTCATGCACTCGCTCGGGCTCTATCGCGAGGAAGCCTTTGGCGACAATGAAGGGCGGCAGCCGCTTTCATCCTAGGAATCCAGTATGCGTCTTGTGACCTACCGCGACTCGATCGAAGCCGCCGCGCGCCTCGGCGCTGTCGTCGATGATCTCGTTATCGACGTCGAGAAGATCGGCGCGCAGGCGGGAGTTTCGCTTCCCTCCTCGATGCTGGCTTTCATCGATCTCGGTCCGCCAGCCTCAGCTGCGCTGAAGAAGATTCTTGGCGATTGCAACGGCCATTGGCCTGTAGGCGCTGCGCTGCCGCTAGCGAATGTAAGACTGCTCGCGCCGATTCCTCGCCCCAGGAAAAATATCTTCGGCATCGGCCTCAACTACGTCGAGCACGTCGCCGAATCGTCTCGCGCGCTGGACACTTCGAAAGAATTGCCGAAGCAGCCGGTCATCTTCTCGAAGCCGCCGACCAGCGTGATCGGCCCCGATGAAGCCATCGAGCACAACAAGGCGATCACCCAGCAACTCGACTGGGAGGTTGAGCTTGCCGTCGTGATCGGGCGAACCGCGCGCCGCGTATCGGAAGCCGATGCACTCGCTTACGTGTTCGGCTACAGCGTGATGATCGACGTCAGCGCCCGCGACAATCGCCGTGCCGGCCAGTGGATTTACTCGAAGGGACAGGACACCTACGCCCCCTTCGGGCCCTGCATCGTCACCGCAGATGAGATCGGCGATCCGCATGCGCTGGATCTCTGGCTGACCGTGAACGGCGTCGAGAAGCAGCGCTCCAACACGCGTCACATGTTGTTCAAGGTGCCGCTGTTGATCTCGGACATTTCGGCCGCGATCACGCTCGAGCCGGGTGACATCATCGCAACCGGCACGCCCGATGGTGTCGGCGCGGGGCGCAACCCCCAGGAATGGTTGTGGCCGGGCGATGTCGTGGAAGCGGAAGTCGCCGGCATCGGCCGGCTGCGTCATCCCGTGGTGGCGGTCTAAGGCAGGCGAGGTCGGCGATGCTGTTCGACATGGAGACGCTTGAGGCACAGAACCGCTACAAGATCCTCGCGTCCACGGTGACGCCGCGTCCCATCGCCTGGGTAACGACGCGGTCAGAGGATGGCGTCGTCAACGCCGCGCCCTACAGCTTCTTCAATGCGCTGGGACATGAGCCGCCAACGCTCGCGCTCGGCCTTCTCGCCGGCAAAGGCCGCTTCAAGGACACGGCGACCAATATTTTGGCAACTGGCGAGTTCGTGGTGAATCTTGTCTCCGAGAAGAATGCCGAGGCGATGAACGTGACCTGCATCGACGCGCCGCCCGACATCGATGAGCTTGAGCTGGCCGGCCTGACGCCCGCACCTTCTCACGCCGTGCGCCCGCCGCGCATCGCGGAGTCTCCCGTCTCGTTCGAATGCCGCGTGCTGACATCGCTGGTGACGGGACCGCGCCAGACCATTGTCATCGGCCGCATCCTTCGTGCCCACATCGACGATGCCGTCGTGCAGGACAAAGCGCGCTGCTACATCGACACGCAGGCGCTCCGGTTGATCGGCCGCATGCATGGCAGCGGCTGGTACGCCCGTTGCACGGACCTGTTTCAGATGGATCGGCCGACCTGGGCGGAATGGCAGCGCAACGGCGTTGCCGTGGGCCAGCTTGCATCGGACGACGCGCCAGGACCATGACTGCGACAATCCCGACCGGCAAAACCGGCATTATAATTCTTGATTTCCCCGCGGACCCTGAATTATGGTGCAGCCCGCTTGGGCATAGGCCGAAGGTTCAAGTAGGGGCCTCTCGGTTGGTGCTTGCTGC
>Ga0081540_1001735_pt1 | contig 18351 bp, 10 predicted proteins | sample TabmetS2T1R1_FD_71024 | JGI IMG/M metagenome (GOLD analysis project Ga0081540, IMG submission 71024) | Tabebuia heterophylla rhizosphere microbial communities from the University of Puerto Rico - S2T1R1 | ecosystem: Host-associated > Plants > Roots > Rhizosphere ... | reverse complement strand
CGGGCCGCCTGGACGCCGAGGTACCCCGGCTGCCGGGCGGCCAGCTCGTTCATCGCCGCGGCGGTCTCCGCGTACCCGTCGTCGCCCGGCGCCCGCAACGACGTGAAGATCACGGCCACGTACGGAGGCGGCGGTGTCGCCGCGATCGAGGCATCGATCTCGAGCACGCGCCATTCTCGCCCGTGGTCGACGCGTGCGGTGTGACCAGGTCAGGTCACGGTGAGCGTCACGGTGACCTGGTGGCGCACGCCGCCGCTGACACCTGTGATCGTCAGGGTCGACCGCCCCCGCGGAGTCGCGGAGCTGGTGCGGACCTGGAGCGTGGACTTCCCGGCCCCCGCCAACGGATTCGGGCTCCACGACGCCGACGCACCCGAGGGAAGGCCGCTCACCAACAGCGTGACAGTTCCGGAGAACGCGCCATTGGCGGTGACCGTGACCGCGTACCGGGCGGTCAAGGTCCTCGTCACGGAGACGGACGTCGGGCTCGCCGCGAGGGAGAAGTCGGCGGGAGCGGGGACCACGAGCGTCAGCGGTGAACTGTGACTGAGCGAACCACTCGATCCGCTGACGGTCAGCGGATAGCTGCCCGCTGCGGCACCCGCGGCAACCTGGACCGTCACCTGCGCGCTGCCGCCGCCGGGCACCGACGCGGGCGCGACCGTGGCCGTCCCGACCGTGGCGGGCAGGCCGCTCACCCCCAGCGCGACGGAGCCGCCGAAGCCTCCGGTCGACGAGATCGTCACGGCCGCAGTGCCGGCGCCGCCTGCGGCGACGGTCACGCTCGACGGCGACACGGCGAGGCCGAAGTCGGGCGGCGCCGTCACGACGAGGGTGAGGGCGACCGTGTGGGTCAGCGCACCGCCGTTCCCGGTCACTGTCAGGGGATAGCTACCGGGGGCGAGCCCGGGGGCCGTGGTGACGGAGATCATGGCGTTGCCGTTGCCGCCCACGATCGTCGCAGGGGTGATGCTCCAGGTGGCCTGCGACGACGTCAGGCCGCTGAGCGAGAGCGCGACGTCGCCGGCGAAGCCGTTGACGGGGACGGCCGTCACGCTGAAGGTTCCGCTTCCACCGGAGGGCGTGGACGCCGACGACGCCGACGCTGTCAGCGAGAAGTCGGGGCTCGCCCGCAGCCACTGGTACGCGCCAGCTGCGTCGAGGCGGCCGAAGCCGTAGTCGTCGTCGGGGCCCGTGGTTCCGAGGTCGAACCCCCCGCTCTCCAGCGCCGCGACCTGCCGGTCGGCCGATGTCCCGGGTGCACCGCTGAGCACCAGGGCGAGCACGCCGGCGGCGTGCGGCGCCGCGAGCGAGGTACCGCTGACCTGGACGTATCCCCCATACAGGTCGGTCGTCCGGATGCCCACACCCGGCGCCGTCAGGCCCGGCTCGACCGCCTGCGTGCACGCTGACGGCCCGCGGCCGCTGGCGGGGTCGACGACGTCGGAGCTGTCGACCGACCCGACCGCGAGGGCTTCCGGCAGGTTCGCGGGAGAAAGGACGGAGCCGGACGTCGGGCCGGAGTTGCCCGCCGCGAACACAGGGACGATGCCCGCCGCGCGCAGCGCGCGCAGGTCGGGCTGGAACTCCAGGGTGCAGGTCGCCGACGACATGGTCCAGGAGTCGTTGACCACGTTCGGGGCGTCGGCGGTGGCGGGGTTGTGGTCGGGATCGAGCAGCCACTGGTAAGCCTGGTGGATCGCTGTCGTCGTGGCGGTGCCACGATCATTGAAGATCTTCGCGGCGATCCACGTCGCGCCGGGCGCCACCCCGATCGCCGTCCCGCCCGCGGAGCCGCCGACGATGACGCCCAGCGTCTGGGTGCCGTGGCCCGAGATGTCCGTCGGCGTCGTCGGATGCTGGCCGTTCGGGTCGTACCAGCTGTTGCTGCCCCCTCGCCAGCTCGCCGCCAGGTCGGGGTGCGTGACGTCGACACCGGTGTCCAGACTGGCGACGACGACACCCTGCCCGCGCAGGCCCTGGGCCCACAGGGCGGGTGCGCCGACCTGGGCCACGTTCGGTTCGGGCGCCGGATCCGTCGTCGATGCCAGCACCGCCGCTGCTGGTCCTGCGCGCAGCAAGGACGGCACGGCCGTCGTCGATGCCAGCGCGGACGCCTGCACCGTCTGCTCGGCCAGCACCTCGCGGACGTCCGGACGGCCGGCGACGGCGCGGATCACCGCCGGCGTGGCGGTGAAGGCCACCTCGTCGGCGATCCAGAGTGGAACGACCCGTGTCACCGAACCCCTCCGCGCGGCCGCCCGGAGCGCCGGGACAAGTGAGCGCTGCCCGCGGTCCGCGGTCTCGCGCAGCCGTTGCTCGATCCCCGCGATCCGGTCGCGTCTCGACCCGGCCCGGACGACGGCGACGTCGGCCTGTGACCGAAGGACCGCGACCACGGCGAGCTGGTCCGTGGGGTGTGCGCTCCGGAGCTGGGCGGCGAGATCCGGCGCCAGGCCCGGCCGCCTCGCCGGTGCCGGGGCACCGCCGTCGAGGAGCCTTGGGGCCGCTGCGGGCCGGGTCACTGCCGCGGCATCGGCCTTGGCGGGAGCCGACCCCGCCGCGCCGAGCGCGAGAGCCAGGGCGAGGGGAACAGCGAGGCCTCGACGCATCGTCATGGGACGTCCTCCAGGATCGCGCTCGAGAACTCGGACGGGGCGGGTGAGGAGCTCGGGGCGAGGTAGTCGGGCGGGGAGCCGCCGACGCCGAGGGGGGGGTGTCGGCGCCGGCGGCGGCTCAGAAGTCCGATCGCTACGGCGAGCGCCAGCACGCCCGCGGCGAGCGCGTCGGCGATACCCGCGAGAGGGTGCGCGGGAACGAGGGCGGACGGCCCCGCGGAGCGGGCGGGCAGGGTGGCCGGCCGAGACACGGCGACAGCCAACGTCAGCGGCAGGGGCGTCACGCTGCCGCCACGACCGACGCCGACGACCACGTGCAGCTCAGGCGCCTGCCGCGGGGCCACCCGCAGCGGATCGGACCCCGTCAGCACACCCGTCCCGAACCACCGACCTGGCGCGACCGGCCGCAGGGTCACCTCGTCCGATCGCCCCGCCTGCTGCAGGGCGAGCGTCACGGCGGTGACCGGCGCAGGAGCGGGACGCCGCGTGCTGGCAACCGTCGCCGTGAAGCCGTTGACGCCGATCCGCCCCGGGGACGCCGAGAGGGTGACCACCAGATCACCGTGCAGCGTCGACGCGGCGACTGCGGACGTCCGGGCCGCTGCCGATGTCGCCGAGGATGCCGTGCCCGTCCGCGCCGCCGAGGTCGCCGCGCTGCGGGCCGGCACCAGATCGCCGAGCAGCGCCGCGGCGAGGAGGACGACGGCGCCGGCCAGCAGCTCCGCCCCGAGCACGGAGCTGCGTGGCCGGCGCTCCCCCGAGCGGGTGCGGCCGCCACGCCAACGGCGGGCGCTCGCGGCTCCCGTGGCGAGCAGTGCCGCGACGGCCACGACCTTGAGGACGAGCACCCGACCGTAGGTCGTCCCCGCGAGAGACGCTAGGTCACCGAGGTGCAGCCCGGCCGCGTACAGGCCGGTGGCGACCGCGAGCACGGCCGAGGTGCCCGCCGTCGTGGCGAAGGGCACCCGGCAGGCGGCGAGGAGCTCGCGGTCTGGCCGGCGCCGCGCCGGCCAGAGCAGGACAGCCAGCGCGGGAACCGCACCGAGCCACACCAGCGCGCACCCGGCGTGCACGGCGGTCAGCACGATCGCGAGCGTCCTGCCGGGTTCGGTGGTGGCAGCGGAGGCGGCGTGGCCTCCCAGCGCGTCGGCTCCGGTGAGGGTCGCTGCGGCGAGCGCTGCCAACCCCGTCGCCGCCGCGGGCGGAACGGCGAACCGCCAGAGCGGGGGCACGGCGGACAGCGCTGCGCAGATCGCGGCGAGGGCCAGAGCGAAGCCGAGCTCGCGCAGCGCCCACTGCGATCCCCACCGGGTCCCCGCGAGCAGAAGCCGGAGACCGGCCGAACCGCCGGTCAACCGGCCGGCCTCCTGCCAGAGGTCGATCAGGCCGACCGCGAGCCCCAGGCCGGCGCAGAACGCGGCGGGTGAGAGCACGCGACGCTGGGCCGCAACGGCGCTCGGCCACGCACGGGGGGCCCGGCGCCGCACCGATCCGAGGACGAGCAGCGCGACCGCGAGGCCGCCGACCGCCCCTGCCTCGGCCAGCAGCGACGCGACGCGGACGGCGACCTCCTCCGGCCGCCCGCCGTCGGCGCCCGCACTCGGCAGGTGCACTGCGGCTGCAGCGCTCCCGACGGTGAAGACCACGACACCACTGGTGGCATGCCCGTCCTCGGCGGAGAGGACCTGCCAGAGCACGCCGTAGCTCCCACCTGGCAGCGGTGGCAGGTCGAGCACCACGTCGCGGGCCCCCGACGGTTCGACGCGCGCACCCGGCAGCGGGCGACCGGACGCGTCGACGAGCTGCGCCGACCGGAAGGTCGGCGCGAGGTCCTCGTCGAACCTCAGGTGCACCGACACGGGCGCGACCGCCAGGACAGCACCGCTCGCCGGGTCGGACCCGACCAGGATCGCGTGTGCCTGCGCCGGACCGGGCGTCAGGAGGACCGTGAGCAGCGCCGTGACGAGGGCTCCCAACAGCGCGAAGCCGCCGGCTCGGGCCCGCGCTCGCCGGTCACCTGACGGCGACATGCTCCACCTGCGCGTTCCCGAGCAGCACGGTGACCTTGCTGCCGTGGCGCAGCCAGTTGCCCGGGTTCTGGAATACCAGGTAGTACGTGACGCCGACCGTGAAGGCGCCCTTGTGGGCATGGTTCATGAGTACCTGGTTCACGACGGCGCCCGTGGCCTCGTCCACGAGCGCCGGCGGATGCGCCGTCTCGTGCAAGGCCGCCGCGCGATCGGCGTTCACCACCTGGAACCGCAGGTCGACGAGGCCACCGTCGCCGGTGAGCGCGACCTGGGTGATCCGAACTCCGGAGCGGTTCACGAGCTCGGCCGCGGAGACCGCGGGCCGCTGCCATTGCGGCGGCACCGAGGGCGCCGTCGCCTGCCCGGACGCCGACGCGCTGGTGCGGCCGGCGTCCGACACCAGCTGCACGACGACCAGGACGGCGACCGCGAGCACCACGCCGGCGACCAGCCCGACCAGCCTGACCCGTCGCCGTGATGCCAGCAGCGTCTTGACCATCGCGCCGACTCAGCCGTGCAGGAAGGTCAGCATGCCGCCCGGCGGCAGCGGCGAACCGGCCGGCGCCGAGGTCTGCGGCCCGTTCGTCAGGTGCAGCTGCTGGTCGTACAGCGGGAAGCCGTGCGTCGTGGGCGGCGCGGTCGAGGGCATCACGGCGACCGTGTCCTCGGTCGCCCCCGCCGCGATGATCTCCGTCGTGGTCGACGGCGGGTTGGCGAGCTGTCGTGCCGACCTCCCGACGACCTGCTGGTGCATGCCCAGCAACAGCATCGAGGAGTTGTCGAACCCGGCGTTGGCGTAGCGCAGCAGCACCCGCTGCCCGGCGGCCGCGGTGATCCCCGCCGTGTCCGGGTAGGCCTTGCCGTTGATGAGCCAGTAGGTGGCCGTGTACGTGTGCAGGTTGAACGTGTCGGGGGCCGCGTTGAAGGCGGGATCGACAGCGCCGAGCACCAGCGGGGCCTCGACGTCGAACGCGGTGCCGGCGCCGGCGTACGCCTGCCCCGCGGCGCCGGCCGGCCGGACGACGAGCATGCCGGCCAACCCCATGGCGAGCTGGCGACCCGCGTCGCCGCCGCTGGAGTACAGGTAGGTGCCGGGAGCCGAGGCGGTGAACGCGACGGTGACGTCGCCGCCAGGGGCCGCCGTGGTGGGCCCCGGGTCGAACGTGATCCCCGGGATCTCGACCCGGACGGTGTGGTCGAGCGGGGCGACGGCCGGTACCGGAAGGCGGTTGACGACGTGCAGCGTCACCGTGTCGCCCTGGTCGACGACGAGCTGCGGGCCGGGCAGCGACGCCGTCGCCGTGCTGCAGTCGCCGGCCGCGGCGGGCGCGCCGAACCCCCAGATCGGCACCTGCGTCGACCCGGTGAGCGTGGCGGTTCCCGAGACGGCGCAGAGCTCGATGGTCCGGGGGGCCGCCGACGCGGACGACGCCGCCATCACCCCGGCGGTCGCAAGGACCAGCACGAGCAGCGACCGAACGCTCCGAGGCCGGGCGTTCCCGAATCCGAGTGCCATGGTCAGCCCTCTCTCCCGCCGGGTCACGGTGCGTCGTAGACGATCTTCATGAGGTTGCCCCAGGTGGAGAAGGGCGTCGGGCTCGATGCCGTCCAGCGCTGGGTGTGGACGAGCACCCGGACCTGGCCCTTGGAGGACCCGGTGCCGATGTACTGCGCCGCGTTGACCGGCAGGTTCCAGGTCGACGACACGTCGCTGGATCCCACACCCTGGGGCTGGGCCGGAGGAGCCGGCAGGGTGACCCAGCCGGCCGCGCCCGGTCCCGCGACGGCGGTGCAGCCCGTCGCCCCGGCGATCGTCCAGTCGCAGATCCTCACGGTCTGCTGCGGGACGTTGGTCGTGAGCGCGGTGCAGGTGGTGCCCGTCGTGGTCGCGCAGTTCTTGCCCGTGTAGGTGACCTTCAGGCTCTGCGCGCCTGCCGGGATGCCGGTGAAGCCGGCGTACCAGTCGGTCGCGAGCGCCGAGACGGCGGCACCCGAGCTGTGCGTCGCCGCGGTGGTGCCGAGCTGCCCGCGACCGACCGTCCACGTCGTCGTGCCCTGGCCGCCGGTGACGGCCATGACCTCGTTGTCGACCCGCACGTAGTACGTGCCCGAGGTCGGGAACCCGGACGCCGAGGCCACGGTGATCGACGTCTGGGTGGCGTTCGTGGCCGACGTGCGCGTCGTCGTCTTGGGGTTGATCTGGTAGTAGGCGGTGTCGGCCGCGGAGAGCGCGCTGACGCTGCCGCTCTTGAGGGTCCCGCCGACGAGGGCGGCGGATGCGACCGGCGCCGAGCAACCGCCGGCCGGGTCGACGCGCAGCAGGGTGCCCATGCCGCCGAAGCCCTGGTCGTAGTTGGTGAACTCGTTGAGCGCGTGGCTGTGCAGCGGGAAGTACCACTCACCGCAGATGTTCTGCGTGGTCACGCCAGTGGGCAGAGTGCCCTTGTAGCCGAGGTAGGGGCTGCCGCTGTACCACGTGCTGTTGTCCTTGAACGTCACGTTGAGGTAGTTGGGCGGCGCGACAGGATAGGGGTTGTTGGCCGGGTTGAAGTTGTCCGTGTCGTCCCACCGGAGCAGGAAGTCCTGCGTCTGCCCGGCACCGATCGTCTCGCCGAAGTGCTCGGTGGAGGCGTCGCCGCCGGTCGGCGTCCGCAGCGGCCGGCCGTCCTGCGCGATCTGCCGGGTGTGGTTGCCGTGCGGGTGGAACGGGTGGTTGAGCGCACCGACGTTGATCATGCGGATCAGCGACGGCAACTGATTCGACGACGAGTTCGGCTGGATCCGCACCAGGGCGCCGTAGGGCTGGTTGGGCAGCAGGCTCGAGCCGTTGTCCTGGATGGTGTCGGGGAACTCGCGCCCGTTGATGGAGAAGTACCGGTTCCGGAGGCTGTTGACGTCGTACCCGGGCGGCGGTGACGGCGGGGTCGCGCCGTAGGCGAGCTCCACAGCGTGGTGCAGATCCGGATCGATGTCGCTGAGCAGCAGCAAGTACTCGCGGCTGGGGTCGAACCGGGTGCTCGCGTCGTAGGCGTAGTCGGCGTGCCCGGTGGGCCGGACGACCAGAGCCCCCTCGAGCCCCATCTCGACCTGCTTGGAGACGTCGGTCCCGCTCTCGTAGAGGTAGGTGCCGGGCGACCCGGCGGTGAACCTGTACGTCACGGTGCCGTTGCCGACCGCGGCCTCGGTGGTCAGCAGGCCGGCACTGCCGCCGCTCGCTGCCACGGCGCCCTCCTGGCCGGGGAAGACGATGGACGTCGCCTCCGGCAGCGTATTGCGCAGGTTGACGACGACGTTCTCGCCCTGGTTCACGCAGAGCACCGGGCCGGGTTCCTGGAAGTGGCCGTTGTCGGGAGCGTCGGCGTTCGCGTAGCTCCACACGTAGACCGCGTTGCCGTCCGGGGTGCTGATGTAGCCGGCGTTGGCGACGAGGTTGAACGTGCGGGTACCTGCGGAGGCGGTGCCCGGCTCGCAGACCATTCCGACCTTCGGTGCGCCCGCCGGGATCGCGGACGCGGACGTGGTCCCGGCCAGGCCGGCCGCCGCGGCGACCGCCGCGACCACGCCGAGCCGCAGCAGGGCCCTGATCCTCGGGCTGCTCATCGCGCCACTCCCTCGAACACGGGGTCAGACATTGAAGACCTGGCTCGCGAAGGTCTGCTGGGAGAGTGCGTCGCGATAGACACGCAGCTCGGTCATCATTCCGCCGAGCCCGGGCGCGCCGCCGTTCGAGAGCTTGCGCCAGTCCTGGTTGCGGAAGTAGTAGACGTTGTAGGGATTGCCGCCGTCGGTGCCGCCCGGGCGGCCCGGGTTGAACGCAGGCGGCTCGATCAGCACGTCACGCGCCTCCCCCGGCCCCAGGAACAGGGTGTTCGTCCAGTAGGAGGTGTCGACGCCGCCGTTGCGCAGCAGCGACGCGTCCTGACCGACGACGTGCATGGGGACGCCGGGCAGCTCCATCGCATGCTGCGTGTATCCGAGGTTCGCCAGCCGGAGCAGCACGCGCTCCCCTGGCCCCGCCTGGATGAGCGAGGAGTTGGGCTGGCTCTTGTCGTCGGAGCCGAGGGTCGTGTTGGTCGTCGTGATCCCGGACGACGTGCTCGCGGTGTCGTTCTGCCGGATCGTCTGCGGATAGGCCCGGCCGTTGAGCACGAACCAGTCGGGGTCCCAGTCGGTCTCGATCGTCTCCTGGATGTCCCGGTCGTTGTCGTGCACGAGCGTCCAGATCTCGTTGAGCAGGATCGCGAAGTGCCGGTGGTAGCCGGTGGAGCCGTCGCCGTCGTTGTAGGCGAACTTCGTGAACCCGCCGATCGACGTCCCGTCCTGAAGGGGACGGACGAAGACGATCCCGGTCATCCCCATCTGGACGTGCTCGACGTCCTCGAAATGGCAGTGGTACATGTACGTGCCCTCGCGGTGCGGGCGGTAGAAGTAGGTCACCTGCTTCCCGATCGGCACCGCGACCGAGACCTCCGGCACGCCGTCGTTGAGCGGTGACGGCACGTCGAACCCGTGCCAGTGCACCGTGTGCGAGTCCGTGAGGTCGGGTCGTTGCACGAGCCCGAGGTTCGTCAGCTGGATCGTGACGTCGTCGTTCTGCTTGACGTCGATCGTCGGCGCCGAGGTCTGGGCGTGGCCCTTGTACGTCGAGATCAGCGAGGACACGCTGAGCGCCGGGTCGACCGGGATGAACCCGAAGATGTACGTGGGGTTCGCTTCGCGGCCGGGCATCGTCGCGTAGCCGTCCGTCGCGGCCAGCGCCAGCGTGGTGGTGGCGGCCGCGGCCCGGCCGAAGCCGAAGGCCGCGGTGCCCACGGTCACCGTCCCGAGTGCCCCGAGGCCGGCGGCCTTGAGGAAGCTCCTCCTGCTGGAGCCTTGAAGGCTGTTCATCTCGCCCTCCTGTCGGGCGTGCTGCGCCCGGCTGCCCGTGGTCATCAGACAGCCCTGGTCGTCGTCGCACTGAGGGCCGCCGGGGCTGCCGTCAGCGGAAGGGGGACGCCCAGGAGCTCGTCCGCGCCGAGGTCCCAAGGCGTCAGGGCCCGCAGCGTCCGCACCATCGGCCGGAAGTCACCGTCGATGTCACCTGGGGTCCCGGTGGGCGCGCCCACGGCCGGCGCGGTGCATGCCGTCAGGTTGGCCGGTACCGGCGTGTTGGAGCAGCGCACGCCGCGGTCGATGGCCGGCGAGAGGCCGCTGATGTGGTAGTCGCCGGTCAGGCCGACCGGTGGGTCGGCGCCGGTGATCGTCACGGCCGCAGCCTGCGGGTCGAGCCGCGACCCGCCGACGGTCAGCTCGTCGACGAAGGGCGCGACGAAGCCGGGGTCAGCTCCGACGAGGTTGCCCTGGCCGCCCGGCACGTTGCGCTGCGTCCCGTCCGGCCCGAGGATCTGGCCGTTGGTGAGGTCGGAGTACCTCGGGGTGAAGGTGTCCGCGGGATTCCCGGTGCCGCGGACCTCGAAGTCGATGAAGCCGTTGTCGACGAGCGTCGCGCCCGGGCCGAACTGGGTCAGGGTCTGCGCGTCGTTGTTCCAGAAGATGTTGTTGAACAGCGCCACGGGGTTCGAGAAGTCGGGCCTGCTCGTAGCGTCCGGATACTGCGCGGTGTACCGGGCGTCGTTCTGCCAGAGCGAGTCGTTCGCCTCTGTGGCCAGGCCAGCCGCGTGCGGCACGCCGATCGCGGAGTTCTCCGACGAGCCAGTGGTGACGTTGTTCGCCAGGGTGTTGTTGACCACGGCGACCTTCGAGGAGTCGTCGATCGTCACCCCGCCGCCCATGTCCGCCGCACCGTTGTTCACGATCACGTTGTTGCGGATGTTGACGGGCTGGTTGAGGGCGTCGAGCACGAACAGCCCGCCGCCGTCGTCGCCGGAGAAGTTGCTCTGGATGAGGTTGCGGTCCACGTTCACCGCTCCGGAGCCGTCGCCAAGGGTAGGAGTGGTGGTCTGGGTCGGCAGCTCGGACTCGATCGCGATGCCGGCGCCAGAGTCGACGGAGTCGTTGTAGTAGATCTTGTTGTCGTGGATGCTCCCGCCGGGGCTGAGCCCGATGTGGGAGACCCCGGCGCCGTACTCCACGCTGAAGTTCGAGCAGATGATGCTGCCGGCCACCTCGTAGTTGTTCGAGCCGTAGAAGATCCCGAGCCCGCCGGAGGTGGTCAGGCCGCCATTGCCGATCAGTCGGTCGTTGGCGATCCGCACGTTGTAGTTGTGGTTGCCGTGCACGAACGGCTGGCCGAGGCCGATGCCGCCGGCGAAGACGCCACCGTTGTTCTCGAGGACGTTGTTGGTCATCTGCATGTTGTTGATGGACGCCTGGAGCTGGATGCCGCCGGCGCCGTCGCCGCGACCGGTCATCAGGCCGAGGCCGTCGATCCGGGCGCCGCCGAAGCCGGCGCTGTCCTGACCCGCGGGCAGGGTGGCGACGTTGTAGGCGGTCGCTGACTGGGCAGCCACCGTGATGTCGGCGCCCCGGAGCACGGTGCTGGCCGCGCCGCTGATGAAGTTCGGCAGCACGTAGGGGGCGTGGGTCGAGACCGTGGCGTCGAAGGTCGCGGCGTTCTGCGGGAAGAAGCGGCCGTCGACGGTCGTGCCCTTGATGTTGAACCGCGGATCCTCCGGGTCACGGCCCTGGAACTCGTGGGCGCCGATGATGCCGCCGGGGCCGAGGCCCTGCAGCTTGACCGGCTTCCACAACAGCAGGTTCTCGTTGTAGGTACCGGGCGACAGCACGATCAGGCTGCCGGCCGCGGCGCTGTTGATCGCCGCCTGGATGTTGCCCGCCCCCAGCGGCGGCGGCGCCGCCACGTTCACGACCGGCGGGTTGTAGCTGACTGCGCCGGTGCCGGAGCCGTTCGACCCGAGCACGTGGATGGTGATCCCGTTGACACTGGACACGCCGCCGCCACCCGGGTTGGAGAGCGAGGTGACGAGCGAGAGCTCGTACGGTCCCGGTCGGAAGGTGGTCGTGTTCAGGGCCGGCACCTGGATCACGACGGTATCGGGGGTACTGGCGTTGCCCTGGGTCCAGCTCACGACACCGCCGTTGGCACGCGTGAGCGTGGTCACCGTCCCTGTGCGCACGTCGGTCAGGTTGACGTGACCGCCGGTCGCCAAGGCCAGGCCCGGCGTCCCGATGAAGTCACCCTGGATGGTGATCCGGCGGGCGGTGCCGCTGTCGCCGGCGTTCACGTAGGGCCGACTGACCTGGAGCAGCTCGGGCCGCGCCGGGTCGGACGGATCGGGCGCGATGCCGCCGGTGGCACCGGCCGGGTCCTCGCACGCCGTCCCGGAGATCGGGTCGACCGGGGTGTCGAGCTGGGTGGTCAGGCCCGGCCAGACCTCGAACGGCGTGCTGGCCGTGAGGAGGTTGGGGTTGTAGGTCCCGTTCGCGTGATCCTTGCGGGCGGTGCCGGCGCCGGTGGCCGGGTCGAAGAAGCCCGGGTCGTCGACGACGGCGATGTACATGCCGGGGCAGGGGCCCTGTGGGATCGGGCAGTTGAGCGTCTCGGTCGACGGGAGCAGCGCCTCGTAGGCGCCATCGGCGCTGGTCTTCACCGTGGTGATCAGCCGCCACTTGTTCCCGTTGTACGTGACCGTCGGCGCGTCGCCGCCGTCCCGGCCGACCTCCTTCCCGGTCATCGAGAACGAACCGTTGGCCTGCTGGACGTCGACCCGGGCGTAGATACCGATCGGGATGCCGGCGATGGGTCGGGGCTCGCCGTACCAGTTCGACATCTGGTTGCGCTCGAAGTAGATGTCGTTGAACACCTGGCCGACGACCCGGCCGGGCTCTTCCACGTCACCCGTGCGGGTGTCGGCGGCGTTCTTGCCGTTCGGGTCGGTCCGGAAGTTCGTCATCAGGTTGAAGTCGGCGTTGGCGTTGAGCCCCGAGTTGAGGACCACCAGGTGCTTGTCGCACAGCGGCGCGCTCGCACCGGGCTTGTTGTAGTAGACGCTGCGCGGGGTCAGCGTGGACTGGTCGATGAGGTGGTTGTCGCCGACGCACGGGGGCGGCGGGACCGCCGTCGTGAAGGAGTTGCCGAGGTCGACGTTGACGTCCTCCTCCTTGACGACCCGGTAGAGGCAGCCGGCACCGCCGCCGGGGACGGAGCCCTTCGCCGTGCTGACGTCGACGTCGCCCGGAACGGAGTCACCGATCGCGTTGCAGGATCGGGTGTCGTTGGCGTCCTGCGGCATGACCACGTGGGTGATGTAGTTGCCGTTGACCAGCGGGACCGGGTCCGACCCGTCGGCGCACGTGCCGTCGGTGTTGGACGACGACAGGTCGTAACCGTTCGGGCAGTAGTCCGAGAACGCGTAACCGCCGTCGAAGGCGCCGTCCTTGGTGTTCTGACCCGTCAGCGGGACCTCGAGGCAGTTCGGCCCGAGGTCGGGGTTGAACAGGTTGCTGATGTCCTGACCGGTGAAGTCCCGGATCGGGTTGCAGTTCTGCTTGAACGAGTTGCCGTTCGCCTGCGGGTCCTGCGAGGCGTTCGGCTGCTGCCAGTGATCGGTGACGTACTTGTTCACGACGACGTCGTCGCTCGTGTTCGGCACGCCGTCCGGACCTGGTGTTTCGAGGTAGACGGTCACGTCCGGAACGGCGGCCTCGTAGTCCTCGTGAGCCTGCATCCGCGCGTCGAACTCGTTGCGGGTCGTCGCGAAGTAGGTGATGCCGACGATCTGACCGGGCTCGCCGGCCGGGTAGTCACGCTTGCCCCAGTCGACGGTGGCCCGGTGCCCCTCGAGGAGTGATTGGTTCGTCAAGAGGCCGCCGCCCTGGTCGGTGGGGACACAGGGGTTGGCCGGCACGGCCGGCGGAGCCACCGCGCAGGACGGGGTCACGGTGCCGGTGTGCTCATCGTGGATGGATGGGCCGGGGTAGGCCGAGAACCGCGAGAAGCCCTGCTCGTTGACGATCCATCGGCCGAGGGCCCCGCCCTCGGCGGTCGGATATTCGTAGTGCCCGGTGGAGTCCGTGACGGTGCCCTCCTTGATGGACCCGTCACGCCAGCGCTGGTCGACGTCCGTGTTCGGGATCGCGGTGTCGCCCTGGTCGTACTTGCCGTTGTTGTTGTTGTCCTTGTAGACGGTGCCGTCGAGCCAGCCGAACCAGCGGGAGACGCCCACGCCGGCCACGCCGTCGTCACCGATGTCGTTGACGTCGACCGCCTGGCCCGCGTCCACGTGCACCGGCTTGAACCGCATGATGTAGCTGAGCTGCTCGTCCCAGATCGACAGGTTGTAGTCGCCGGCCGGCACCTGCTGGATGTCGAAGTTGCCGTTGGCGTCGCCGCGGTCCACGAAGACGGTCCGGTCGGTGCCGGCGTCGGAGAGCGCCACGAAGGGGTTCTCGACCGGATCGCCGTAGGTGCCGGTGGTATACGGCGCCCACTCCACCCAGTTGCGAGCCTGGCCGGTGATCTCGCCGGTCCCGGCCGTACCGGTGAACGGCTGGGGGCTGCACACGAAGCCGAACCAGTAGGCCGTGCGGTTGTTCGGCGGCTCCCAGAGCTGCTCGCCCGGCGCTCCGGTGCCGTCGGCGCCCTCCTCGGTGGGGGCCATCAGTTTGAGCCCGCCGTCGATCGTCGTGGTCTGCGTCCAGCGGCTGCCCGGGACGCGCGGGTTGCAGTCGGTGTCCGGGGCGTGGACGTCGATGAAGTAGGTGGCCGGGCCCAGGTCGTTGACCTGCACGAAGCCGGTGCCGTCGGTCAGGCAGTCACCGCCGCAGAGCGGCTGGTTGTTGTAGTCGACGGTGACGGCGCTGCCCGTCTGCTCCTCGAGCCCGATCTTGAAACCCCTGAGCCCGTTCTCCTCTGTGTCCGGAGCGCCGTTGGTCCAGGAGTTGTCGTCGAAGACGAACACGCGGATCTTGCCCAGTGGCAGCGGGTGGGCGTCGCTCTGCTCGGTGAGGTCGACTCGCGCCGTCAGCGCGCCGTCGGCCGTGTCCGGGTTGGGCAGCGTGAAGTGCTTGCCCCACATCTTGTGGTCGCGGGACCGGGCGGAGATGAGGTACCGGCCGGCCGGCAGGTGCAGTTGGGTGCGGGTCTGGTCCCCCTCGGCCACGATCGGGCTGTTGCTCTCCGTCGACAGCGACAACGGGTCGGTCGGCAGCTTCGAGTTGTCCACGTTGACGAGATAGCTGAACGTGGAAAGGGCGGCGCCGGTCGTGAAGTCGTTGGCCGACACCGTGACCGCGCAACCGCCGCTCGGGCACGTGGTGGCGGCCTGCACGGGGGCGGCGAGGACGGTGGCGCCGGTCAGCGGCAGCCCCGCTGCTGCGAGGGCCAGCACGACCAGGCGGACCCGGCCGGGCCGGGCCCAGCGGCGCGACCGCGGGTGCCACTCGGCCCGCGCGCGAGGCGGATCATCCGGTGCCCCCCCGCGCGTCGCGACGCGGTCCGCGGACCGGCCCGTCCACCAGCTCGTCCAGCCGAGTCTCCGCATGGGATCTCCTTCTCCGGCCAGCTACCACGGCTCGCGCCGCTTCCGCGATCACGTCCTGTGGCGGGAAGTTAGGCGTCCCTTGAGGCTGTGTCGCGATTCCTGACAGCACCGTCAGGGAACGACAGCAGAGCTGACAGAGCGGTCAGCCGCGATGGGCCCGGAGAGGCTTCAGACCGGTCCGGCGTCCGGACGGGCGGCGAGATCGCGGAGCCGGAGGGTGATCCGGACGACCCGGTCGACGGCTGCGATGACCGCGTCGGAGTCCTCGCGGATGCCAGGGTCCTTCGAGCGCAGCTTGATGAGCTCGGCGTGACCACGCGCGACCGACAGGGGGCTGCGCAGGTCGTGCCCGGTTCGGCGCGCCTGCGCCTGGTCGAGCTGGCGCGCCTCGTGCTCCGACCGGACCTGCGCGAGCGCCAGTTCGAGCCGCGCCTGCTTGCGTCGGAGGAACCGCACCATGACGAGGAAGGCCACGGCCATCAGCGGGGCTTCGGTGATCTCCTCGGTCTCGACGCCCGCAGCGATCGCATTCCACGCGAACACCGCGGCCGTCAGCATGCACACCCCCGCGGCGACGGCGTCCGCGCCCCGATGTCCCCAGTCCCGGAAGCCGAACAGCACGGCGACGGCGATCCAGATCAGGTGGAAGGGCACCGTGGCCAGCCACGGTAGCGCGATCATGAGCGTCAGGTTGGCCAGAACCGCTGTACCGACGACGACCTCGAGCACGTGGTCACGGAGCGACGAACGCGTAACCCACATTGCGCACCGTCTCGATCAGCGCGGGCGGGAGCTTGCCACGCAGGCGGGAAACGTAGACCTCCACGACGTTCGTGTCCGCCTCGAAGTCGTACCCCCAGACCGCACGCATGAGCTCGTCTCGCGTGCAGGCCTCCCCCGCCTTGCTCATGAGGTGCCGGACCAGGAGGAACTCGCGCGGCGCGAGCGGCGCGATCCGGTCCGGCAGATGCAACGTGTGGTGAAGGAAGTCGAGCCGAGCAGCGCCCACGTCGAGGACGCCCTGCGCCGCGGGCCGGCCCCGCCCCCGCAGCCGGGCACGCACGCGCGCCAGGAGCTCCGGCAGGTCGAAGGGTTTGCCGACGAAGTCCGCGGCTCCGTAGTCGAGGCACCGCACCCGGTTCGCGCAGTCGTCCCGCGCCGAGACGACGATCACTTGGGCGTCCGGGTCGCCGGCACGCAAGGCCTGCAGGATCTCCAATCCGTCGACGTCCGGCAGGCCCAGGTCGAGCAGGATGAGGTCGTAGCGGTGCGCCTTGGCCAGCCCGAGCAGCTGGCCACCGGTGTCGGCGAGATCGACGTCCATGCCGCTGTCACGCAGGGTCCGCCCCAGCATGCTCAGCATGGGCTGATCGTCATCGACGACGCAGAGCCTGCTCATACCCCGCCTCCCCGACGAGCCGAGCCGACGACATCAGTTGTCGATCGAGATCCGGTGTAGCGCAGTCGAGCCGCGAATCATGCCTGCGGTGACGGCACTGTCAGCGGGTTGTCATCGGATCGTCATGCGCCGCGGCGCGCGGCGGGCCGCGCCGGAGCCGAGGTCTGGGCGGAGGCCTGGGTGCCGCTCGGCCGTCCCCCGACGGTCAGATCGTGGACGGCGGTGTTCCGCCATGCGGACGCCGACGCGTCAACCGGCCGGCGGCAGGGCATGGTGGGAGTGCCGGGATCGATTCTCACACCGGTCTCGACGACGACGACGTCATCTGTCGCGCCCGCTCTGAGCCTCTCGGCCGATCCCGGGCGCTGTTCCTGTCCGTTCCGTTCTTCCCCTGTCGGGAGTCATGCCAGATCCGCGCAGCAGCCAGACCAGCACCACGTCCCCCGGTCCCCCGCCCGCCCCATCGTCGGCGACCCCGCCGTCCGACACGAGGGAGTGGGACCCGGCGGCCGCCACGACCGCGAAGACCACGACGACCACCACGACCACGGTTGACCGCGAGCACGACGACGAGCACAAGAGCATCGGTGGGCTCAGCCTGACGCAGATGATCGGCGGGGCCGTGGCCGCAGCGGTGTCGGCGGTGGCCGCCTCCTTCCTCGGCGTCGCGGGCACGGTGGTCGGCGCCGCGGTGGGCTCGATCGTCTATACGCTCGCCGCCACGATCTTCTCCAGATCGGTCGACAGTGCGGCGAAGGTGAGCCGCACGGTCGTCAAGAAGGCCGTCGCGGCGCAGTCGCAGGACCTGATGTCCGAGGACGGCGCGACGTCCGTGTCCGGCGAGGAGATCGTTCAGTACAGCACGAAGAGTGGACGTCCGCCCCAGCGAGCGGGGTCGCTCTGGAGCAGGATCCCGTGGGATCGGGTCCGGTGGCGGCCGGTGGCGCTCGTGGCGGGTCTCATCTTCGTCGCCGGGATGGCCGTGATCTCGATCACCGAGCTGGCCCTCGGTCACCCGGTGGGGAACTCGAGCGAGAAGGGCACCACGGTCACCAACCTCGGGGGCTCCTCGGCCCGGAGCACCCCCTCCCCGCGCACATCGAGCTCCTCGACGACCAGCCCGACGGCCACCCCCACCTCCCAGGTTCCGACTCCGACGCCGAGCAGCGGGGTCGGTGGAGGCTCGTCCGGCTCGTCCAGCTCGGGCACGACCACCACCGCCACGAACGGCACGGGGACGTCCACGGCTCCGCAGACGACGGCGCCCACTGGCGCCACCGCGAGCTCGTCGGCACCGCAGCAGGTCCAGCCGCCGGCAGGCCCCTGAGCAAGCGCGGCCTGAGCCGCACCGTTCGTGCCTCAGCCCCCGAGCCGCTGGAGGACGGGGACGAACGCCGGCGCCAGCTCGACCGGAACGACGACCTCGTCGACGCCGAGCGTCGCGGCGCGCTCCAGGAGCGTTGCCACAACGGCGTCGGGGGCGTTCCCCGGGAGCCAGCCGGCGGAGCCGCGCGACTGCATGGTCGCGGCGTCGAGCCCGTTCTGGACGAGCCAGGTCGGCGCGGTCTCGCCGATGCCCGAGATCTGATGACTGAGGCGGATCCTCCGACCGGCGATCGAGTGCACACGGTGGGCCGCCTGCGCGAGCTCGTCCTCGGTGGCGAGCGGGCCGACCGCCAGCCCGATCCGATCGTCCGGGCCCGTCACGAGGTCGGCGGCCGCCGCCAGCATCGTGGTGCCTCCAGCCGCCACGGCGACCGCCGGTGCAGGTCGCACCTCCTCGCGCACCGCGGCCACTCCGGCGGTCACCGGCGCGATCCGTTCGGCTGCCCGCCCCCAGGACGCGCCGATCCGCGCCGCCT
>Ga0081540_1001734_pt1 | contig 18366 bp, 13 predicted proteins | sample TabmetS2T1R1_FD_71024 | JGI IMG/M metagenome (GOLD analysis project Ga0081540, IMG submission 71024) | Tabebuia heterophylla rhizosphere microbial communities from the University of Puerto Rico - S2T1R1 | ecosystem: Host-associated > Plants > Roots > Rhizosphere ... | reverse complement strand
GGCCCCGAGCAGCCGCGCGGCATTGATGAAGCCTTCGTCGATCGAACGGGCGCCCTCGAACGTATTGAAGAACACCAGGAACACCACCACGATCCACGAGGTGACGATTTTCGAGGTATCGCCGATCCCGAACGCCAGCACGATGATCGGCGCCAGCGCGATCCGGGGGATCGAATTCACCGCCGTAATGAACGGCTGAAAGATCGCGCTGAGCCGGTCCGAACGCCCCAGGATCAGCCCGGCGACGAAGCCGCTCGATACGCCCGTGACAAAGCCGAAGAACGTGTTCTTCAGCGTGATCGCGGTCGCGATCCAGAGATTGTTCTCGTTGCGCGCCAGGCATTTGGCAAACTCGCCATTGAACCAGCCGTTGAAGGTGCCGAGCTTCGACTTGAAGCAGCTCAGTATCAGGAAATGCTCGAAGATCTGCGAAGGTTTCGACACGAAATAGGGATCGAGCAGATCGGGAACCAGCCACGGAACGACGGCGTGGAGGTCATATCCCCATTGCCAGATCGACAGCACCGCGACGCAGATCAATATCTGCCAGATCAGCGTATTGCCGAAGCGGCGTGTCCTCATGGCTTGCGTCCCTTGACGAACTCCTCGCCGAGCGAGTGCCAGATGTGCTGAAACAGTTCGGCATAGCGCGGCGTCTCGCGCACCTTGACCGCATCGCGTGGCCGCGCGAAGTCGACCTCGAACATGTCCTTGATCCGGCCGGGCCGCGCCGAGAACAGGATGATGCGGTCGGCCAGCGTCAGGGCTTCGCCGAGGTCATGGGTCACGAACAGGACGGTCTGCTGCTCGCGCTCCCAGATCCGCAGCAGCACATCATGCATGTCGATCTTGGTGTGGGTATCGAGCGCGCCAAACGGCTCGTCCATCAGCAATATCTGCGGCTCCACCACCAGCGTCCGCATCAGCGCCGCGCGCTGGCGCATGCCGCCCGACAGCGCCGATGGATAGGCGTTTTCGAAGCCCTGCAGCCCCGCCTGCGCCACACAGGCCGCGATGCGTTCCTTGCGCTCCGCTTCCGGAACGCCCGCCAGTTGGAGTCCATAGCCGATATTGTCGGCGACGGTGCGCCAGGGGAACAGCGTGTCGCGCTGGAAGACGTAACCGACATTGGGCGTCGCCTTGCCTGCAACCACCGGCACGCCGTCGATCAGGATCTGGCCGCTGGTCGGCTTGATCAAGGTCGCGATCATGTTGAGGACGGTGCTCTTGCCGGAGCCGGACGGCCCCAGCAGGGCAACGAACTCGCCGCGGCGGACGCCGAAGGAAACGTCCCGCACCGCCTCGATCGCGGTCCCGGCGAGCTGGAACGTCTTGCTCAATCCCCTGACGTCGATGCGCTGGACCGCGGATTGTCCGTCCGGCAGGCCAGCGGATAGGTGCTGGACGTTCAAGCCGGATACGCCTTTCGCGCCGCATCGATGAAGGCCGGGCTGACCAGATCGGCCGGCGTCAGCGGCTTGATGCCGGTCATTTCCCGGAACCAGACCTTTTCGCCGCGGGCGAACGCCGCCGCGTCGATCCACGAATCGTAGTCGGTGACCTTCTGCAGCGCGGTGATCTCGACGACGTTGGCGGCGCGCGAGGTGCTGCCAACATAAGGCTCGATCTGCTCGTAAACTTCGTCCGGCGAATGTTTCTTGAGCCATTGCGTCGCCCGCCAGATCGCGGTGACGAAGGCCTGCATCTTGGGCGGATCCTTGTCGATGGTCGCCTGCAGCGTGAAATGCGATGTCACCGGCACTTTGCCGCCGATATATTTGTTCCAGATCGTCTCGTCGGTGCCGTCGAACAATAGCGCGCCCCAGCCCTGCTCCTTCGAATCGTTGAGCAGCGACAGCGAGCTAACGAGGACATCAACCTGCTTGGTCTTCAGCGACCCCAGCATGGTGTCGACATTGCCGGTGCCGATCCAGGTGACTTTCTGGTCGAGCCCCATCACCTCCATGTAATAGGATGCCCAGACATGGTTGGTGCCGCCCAGCGACGAAACCGAGACGATCGGCTTGCGCCCGTCGGGGCGCTTCCATTCCGTCAATTTCTCCAGCGAAGTGATGCCCTGATCCCAGAGATCCTTGCGGATGATGAACATCACCGAGCTCGACCGGGTGTCGACCGGCATCAGCACGCGCCCATTGCGGCCGCGATTGGAGAGTTGCATCGGATGCGTGATATCGCCGATGCCGATGTCGCCCTGCGCGGAGGCGATGATCTCGCGCGTCTTGACGCCGCTGCCGCCCTGGATCAGCTTGCAGTCGAGCCCGGCCTCCTTGAAATATCCCAGCCTGTCGGCGAGGAATTGCGTCTGGTAGACCGGCACCGCGACCGGATAGATCACGCGACCCGGTTTTTCCTCGGCCCACGCGCTGCCTGATGCGATCGCGGCGCCGCTGCCTGCGATGATCGTCAGCGCCGAACGTCTGGAGACATGTGCCATCACGCGCGCTCCTTTTCCGTGGCCGCGACCTGCTCCAGCGCGTTCAGCACCGCATCGCCCATTTGCTGTGTCGAGAGCCGGTTTGCGCCGGCCTCGGCGATGTCGGCGGTCCGCGCGCCGCCCGACAGGGCGCTGGCCACGGCCTGTTCCAGGAGGTCCGCGTCCTCGGGCCGGTTAAGCGTCATGCGCAGCATCATCGCGACGCTGAGGATCGAGCCGAGCGGATTGGCGATGCCCTTGCCGGCGATGTCGGGGGCGCTGCCATGGACCGGCTCGTAGAGCGCCTTGCGCCGGCCGAACTGGTCGACCGGCCCGAGCGAGGCCGACGGCAGCATGCCGAGCGAGCCGGAGGCCATCGCCGCGCAATCGGACAGGATGTCGCCGAAGATATTGCCGGTGACCATCACGTCGAATTGCGCCGGCTCCCGCACGATCTGCATCGCGGCGTTGTCGACATACATATGCGTGAGCTCGACATCGGAAAATTCGGCAGCATGCAGGGCAATGACCTCCTCGCGCCACAGCACGCTGGTCTCCAGCACGTTGGCCTTGTCGACCGAGCAGACCTTGTTCCTCCGCGTCCGCGCCAGCTCGAAGGCGGCGCGCGCGACGCGGCGGACCTGATCGGTCGTGTATTGCTCGGTGTTGAAGCCGCGGCGCTGCCCGTCGGCGAGCGTCTCGATGCCGCGCGGCTCGCCGAAATAAATGCCGCTGGTCAGTTCGCGGATGATGACGAAGTCGACGTCCTTGAGCACACTCGCTTTGAGCGGCGCCGAATCCGAAAGCGCCGGATGGGCGACGATCGGCCTGAGATTGGCGTAGAGATCGTATTTGCTGCGCAGGCCCAGGAGACTGCCCGCCTTGCGCGCGGCCGGCGGGACTTCCTTGGTCTCCGGGCCGCCGGTCGCGCCCCACAGGATCGCATCGGCCTCCTCCATCGCCTCGACGGTGTCGGGCGGCATCACCTTGCCGGTCGCGAGATAGGGAATGAGGCCGTATTGCGCCTCGCGCAACACCATGGGAACGCCGCGCCTGGCGGCAAACCAGTTGAGCACGCGCTGCGACTGCGCGGTCACTTCGGGGCCGATGCCTTCGCCGCCGACCACGGCGACCTTGACCATGTTGGACGGACTGTTCATGCCTCGTGCCCTGCCGTTTTTCCTGCAAAGTGGATCCAGGGCCGTTCGGCCCGGTCGGCCGCCTGAAAGGCGCGGATTTCGTCGTCGCGCTGCAATGTCAGCGCGACTTCATCGAGACCTTGCAGCAGCCCGGCGCGCCGGCGCGGATCGATGGTGAAATCGTATCGCTGTCCCGAAGGCGAGATGATGGTCTGTTGCTGCAGGTCGATGCTGACACGCCCGGCGCCCTGGGTCTGCTGCACCTCCGCAGCAAGGCCATCGACAATCTCCTTGTCGACGACAACAGGCAGGATGCCGTTCTGGAAGCAATTGGCAAAGAAGATGTCGCCAAAGCTCGAGCCGATGACGGCGCGGATGCCCATTTCCTGCAACGACCAGACCGCGCCTTCGCGCGAGGAGCCGCAGCCGAAATTCGGACCGGTAATGAGGATTTCCGCTTGCCGATAAGGCTCGCGGTTCAGGATGAATTCAGGATTTTCCGAACCATCGGGCAGATAGCGAAGCGCGCCGAACGCCCATTTGCCGAGCGTGCCGCGAACTCCGTTTCCGACCAGCCGCTCGATGCGGATGATGACGTCGGTATCGATATTTCCGCGCATGATGGGGGCGGCAATCGCCGTCAGGGTGGTGAACGGTTTCGGCATGTCAGCGCCCCATCGTTCGCACGTCGGCGATGGCGCCGGCGATGGCGGCTGCGGCCGCACTTGCCGGACTGGCCAGATGGGTACGCGCCCGCGGACCCTGGCGGCCGACAAAATTGCGGTTGGAGGTCGAGACCGAACGCTGACCGGGGGCTACGGTTTCGCCGTTGGCAGCAAGGCACATCGAGCAGCCGGGCTCGCGCCATTCGAAGCCTGCATCGGTAAATATCTTGTCCAGCCCTTCGGCGACTGCATCGCGCTTGACGGTCTCCGAACCCGGCACAACCCAGGCACGGACGTTCGATGCGACCTTGCGGCCGCGCGCGATCTCGGCGGCGGCCCGCAAATCGCTCAGCCGGCTGTTGGTGCATGAGCCGATGAAGACCCAATCGACCGGCGTACCAGCGATCGGTGCGCCGGGGACCAGACCCATATAGTCGAGCGCCGTTTCGATTGCGGCACGGCGCGCGGGATCTGTGACCTCGCCCGGATCAGGCACGCGGCCATCGACGCCGATGACATGCTCCGGACTGATGCCCCAGGTCACCTGCGGAATGATCTTCTCGACATCGATGACGACCTCGCGGTCGAACACCGCATCCGGATCGCTCGGCAGCTTTCGCCACGCCGCAACGGCCTGCTCCCACATCTCACCCTGCGGCGCATAGGCACGCCCGCGCAGATATTCGAAAGTTTTCTCGTCCGGCGCGATCAGGCCCATCTTGGCGCCGAGCTCGATCGACAGATTGCAGATCGTGAGCCGGCCCTCGACCGGCAGATCGCGAATGGCGCGGCCGGCATACTCGACCGCGTAGCCGGTGCCGGCCGCCGCGCCGACATGACCGATAAGAGCGAGGATCAGGTCCTTCGCCGTGACGCCCGGCGGCAGCCGGCCCTCAAACCGCACCCGCATGGTTTTTGGCCGTCGCTGAATCAGCGCCTGCGTCGCAAGCACATGGGTCAACTCGCTGGAGCCAATGCCGAACGCTAGCGCCCCCAGCCCACCATGGGTGCAGGTGTGGCTGTCGCCGCAGACGATCAGGCAGCCGGGAAGGCTGAGGCCAAGCTCGGGCCCGATGACATGGACGATGCCCTGCCCGGGCTCATCGACATCGAACATCCGGATGCCGGTCGCCGAGGTCTCGGCCCGCAAGCCCGCCAGAAGCTCCTGACCGACCTTGCTGGTGCCGGCCCGTCCCCGCGCCGTCGAAATCGCATGATCCGGCGTCGCAAACGTCAGTTCCGGATTGTGCACCGGAAGGCCACGGTTCTTGAGATCGAGCAGGCCGCGCGAGCCGCCGAGATCGTGCAGCAGATGGCGGTCGACATGAAGCAAATCGGTATCGTCGCTGACGCGAGCGATGACGTGCTGGTCCCAGATCTTGGCCAGCAGGGTTCGGCCGGGCGTATGCACTGCCGTATCCTCCCTTTTTCTTCTTCTATGACAGGTTGATTACCCGCCACCGCCGTTTTGCACGGCTTGCCATTCAGGTCTCCGCCCGAACACGCCTCCAACGATCAAAACATATTGGAGCCCTACGGCCAATGTCTGATTTGGCTCGGGCGCCATGCCTTTTGACCGAGATGCTATCTTCACCGGACGCCTCAGGGCTTGTGCCGAACAGATAATCGATCATGCGCGTGGTCGCTTATTCACCGGCCTCGCCGTTCGATGGGCCAATGCCCACGTTGAAGGCGAGAGCCGATTTCGCGCGGAGGCTGGGTAACATCCCAAATGCCCTACGCGGACCTCGTCGAATTGCTGCGATTTGAATTTGGTTCTTGACCGTGCCGAAGGTCGGCTAGGCTAGTGCTGGTGCCGGCAGCGAGGGCTAGCAGAGACAAGAATAGCAATAATGGTCGGCCTGCTTGGTGTCCTCATTTGTGGTGCGAGCGAAGCGAAAGCAATCCTTGTGTTCGGCCAGAGCGTCTCGGATGAATTCTCAACCTCTATCGGGCGGGACTTTTCGATGCAGCGGAGCTCGACGAAATCAGGCAGAAAGGCTTGATCGACGAGCCCGTGCTGGACCAGTTCCAGAATTAACCTCTGCGACGGACATCAAGCTTAACAAGCGAGTTTCGTTGCGGCCGGTCCAAACAAGTCTAGCGTGGCTGCAGTTGCGCAGATTGGCCAGTCCCCCACGTTTAAGCCTGTACTGCGCGATGAGGGGCCGCCTCGTGCCCTAGAGGCGGCCCCGCCCCCCCCCAAGACAAAGGCCACGCGGGCGCCACTGGCCCGATCGCAGCCAGGACGGAAACGCTGCTAAAGAACAGACACGGTTCCTTTACACGGGGATACAACAATGCTGGCCGCCGGTCTGAAGGTTTCGTCAGGCGCGACGAGCTATATGGGGCGCGGGACTGATGCGCTGGGTAATGAAACGCTTGTTGGTTTGACGCCCGCCTTCGTGCCGCTGTTAGGGTGCCGTGGTTGCTATCGCGCATCATCCATTCCGCAACGCCAAGCGGCTGGCGTTGACGCCTGAGCGTTTTCCCGCCATATACAGGCCATGAGCAAGCTTCGATCAGCCGCACTGACCACCACCGCGACCGCTTACGGCGGATCGCCTGCTGGTTGCGCGCGCTAGAGACAAGCGTACTTCACCAGAAAAGGCCCCGCCGGCGACGGACGGGGCCTTTTCTGTTTTTGATGGTCCCCGTCCGCGCTTTTTCCCATCACGAGGAACTTAAGCCATGGACGATCTCGACCACAGAAATCTCGGCGTGAAGCTCAAACTCTGGCACCTTCAGGAAGATGCGCCGGGCATGGTGTTCTGGCATCCGCGCGGCTACGCGGTCTACCGCGTGCTGGAGGACTATCTCCGGCGTAAGATGCGCCGAGCCGGCTATGCCGAGGTCCGGACGCCACAGCTGCTGCCAAAGGAGTTCTGGGACCGCAGCGGCCACTGGGACAAATTCGGCGAGCACATGTTTCGGGTCGATGACGGCGAACAGGCAATGGCGCTGAAACCGATGTCGTGCCCGTGCCACGTGCAGATCTTCAACAAGGGGCTGCGTTCGTGGCGGGAGCTTCCGGTCCGCTATGCCGAATTCGGCGCCTGCCATCGCAATGAACCTTCCGGCTCGCTCCACGGCATCATGCGAACGCGCGCCTTCGAGCAGGACGACGCCCATGTGTTCTGCCGCGAGCAGGACGTGGAGGGCGAAGTCGCGCGCTTCATCACCCTGCTGGACGAGGTCTACCGGGAGCTCGGTTTTCCCGACTACGAGGTGGCGCTGGCGACGCGGCCGGCGGTGCGCGCCGGTGACGACGCGACGTGGGACTGGTCGGAGGCGAAGCTCGCCGATGCCGCGCGGCAATGCGGCCTCGCGCCTCAAATCAACCCCGGCGAAGGCGCGTTCTATGGACCGAAGCTGGAATTCGCGCTGCGCGACCGGTTGGGACGATCCTGGCAGTGCGGCACGGTGCAGCTCGACGGCGTGCTGCCGCTTAGGCTCGAGGCGTCCTACGTCGCCCCCGACGGCAGCCGCGCGATGCCCCTGATGATTCACCACGCCATCTTCGGATCGCTCGGCCGGATGATCGCGATCCTGCTCGAGCACCATGGCGGCGTGCTTCCGTTCTGGCTGTCGCCGGATCAGGTCGCGGTCGCGCCGATCTCGAAAGACCAGGCCGGATATAGCGCGGACGTGATGGCGGCGTTCGAGGATGCCGGGATCCGGGCCGTTGCCTATGACGGCGCCGACACCCTCTCGCGGCGCATTGTGGCGGCGCATGAAATGATGGTGCCGGTGATGGCCATCGTCGGCGGGCGCGAGATGAGGGACGGCCGGGTGACCCTGCGCGAGCGTGACGGCTCACAGGCCGACGTTCCGCTGGCCGAGGCGGTGTCCCGCCTGCAGGCGAGAGCCCGGCCGGGCGCCCTTGTGGCTGAAGCCTTGCCGTCGGCGCGGTAGATGTACGGGTACGCGGCCTGGAGACAAACATGGACAAGATCGATTTCAAGAAGAAGCTTTCAATGCTCTACAGCGCACCGGCCGGCAATTTTGCGACCGTCGACGTGCCGGTCATGCAGTTTGTCAAGATCGACGGGATGGGCGATCCAAACCGCGATCCAGCCTACAAGCACGCCATCGAGTGGCTGTATTCCGTGAGCTACGCCATCAAATTCGCCGCCAAGACCAGGTTGCAGAAAGACTATGTCGTCCCTCCTCTCGAAGGGCTTTGGTGGGCCGACAATCCCGACGATTTCGCCGGGCGCCGGAAGCATCTGTGGCGATGGACGATGATGATCATGGTGCCGGACTTTATTGACCGATCCATATACGAGGCTGCGCTGACGAAATCGCGCGACAAGCTGGACGAGCCTCCGCAATCGCTGCGCCTTGAGCCATTGGACGAAGGGCAATGCCTGCAGACGCTGCACATCGGCAGCTACGACGACGAAGGGCCGACGCTCGCCAGGCTTCACAACGAGATTATGCCCACCCAAGGTGTCACGTTCGCAGGGCCACATCACGAGACTACCTGAGCGATGCCCGCAAGACGCCACCGGAAAAGCTCAGAACGATCCTGCGGCAACCGGTCAAGAGCGCTGGCTAGGAGTGTCCACAAAATTGCAGTGGTCGGTGGTGGGTTGCTAAGAGCGGGCGGGTAAGAGGAGATGGAAATTGACCACGATAGTTGAGATCCGGGCTACAGATCCGCTTATGTCGGCGGTATATGCCTTGCGACGCGAAGTGTTCGTCATTGAACAAGGTGTCCCGGAAGAACTTGAAGTCGATGAGAACGACAAGGTCGCCGCGCATCTTGCCGCACTTTCTGACGACCACGTCATTGGGACGCTGCGCATTGTGCGCCATGAGCGCACGGCGAAGGTAGGCAGGATGGCGGTATCGGCGCATTCACGGAAAAAAGGGATCGGAAGAGAGTTGATGGAGTTCGCCGCGGCCGCTGCCTCCCGCGACGGTGCCCAGGAGATCATTCTAGCAGCGCAATTCACGGCACGCGAGTTTTACAGACGACTTGGGTACATAGAGGAAGGCGCGGTCTTCGACGATGCGGGCATATCGCACGTGATGATGCGCAAGAAACTTCGGCCTTGAGTTCCGAGCGCAACCATCCGAGCGCAACCGGCAGCAAGGTGCAGTTCGCACTGAAAGACCGTGCTGCGAACTGACTGCTCATGGCACTTTTCGGACATGGAGCGATGTCCGACTTGAATCCGTTGTGCGCACCAAAGCGGACTCCGCCGACTACTACAGATTTATGGGTTCACGCCCTAATTATGATGACGTTCGGGGGCTTGTTCGTTCCGCAGTTTGTTGGCTGCGAAATGCGGTGACATGACGATGCCGGAGCAACAAATGGAAGAACAACAAGCCCGGTTGCTGTTTCAGACCGCCCTTGGGACTGGTGATCTGGACGCAATCCGGCGCGTTCCAAAGAGCGATCTGCACAATCACTTTTTTCTTGGCGGCAATCGCGCGCTCGTATCCGAATGGGCCGGCAAAGACATCGCGCCGCTCGATCACAAATTGGAAAGCATGACGGAGATGCACGAATGGGTGCAAACCCGCTTCGGCGCGCTGTTCGACGGAGCGCAGGGGCGGCTTAAGGCGTTTGAAGCAACGCTGGTCCAGGCCAGGCTCGACGGCGTCACCCGGCTCGATACCGGCGAGACTCCATGGGCGATCACCCTGTACGACGGCTCTGCGACCACGCTCACGGACGCATGGAGAGGCGTGCATGCGCGCGTCGCGCCTGACATCGAGTGGATCCCGCAGCTCGATCTGGCGCGCGAAGTGGCGGTCGGCATCCAGGCTCGCCGGCTGGCGCCGTTTCTCGAGCTTGGCTTCTGGCGCTCGCTCGACATGTCTGGCGACGAGCTCGCCCAGCCGACCGCCGTCTTCAAGCCGCTGTACCGAAAGGCGAAGGATGCCGGCTTGAGACTGAAAGCGCATGTCGGCGAATGGGGAAGCGCCGATTCGGTGCAACGAGCGGTCGAGGAGCTGGAGCTCGACGAGGTGCAGCACGGGATTGCAGCAGCCCGGTCGGCATCCGTGATGAAATTCCTTGCGGACAATCGCATCCGCCTCAACGTCTGCCCTACCTCCAATGTGCTGCTCGGGCGGGCCGATTCCCTGGCGGGGCATCCGATCCGCAAGCTCTACGATGCCGGGGTGAAAGTGACCATCAACACCGACGACGTCCTGGTGTTCGGCCAGAGCGTCTCGGATGAATTCCTCAACCTCTATCGGGCGGGACTCTTCAACGCAGCGGAGCTCGACGAAATCAGGCAGAACGGCTTGATTGACGAGCCTGTGCTGTCCCGGTTCCAGAATTAACCTCCGCGGCGGACATCAAGCTTAACAAGCGAGTTTCGTTGCAGCCGATCCAAACAAGTCTAGCGTGGCTGCAGTCGCGCAGATTGGTCAGTCCCCCAAGTTAAACCAGCGTACTGCGCGATCAGGGGCCGCCTCGTGCCCTAAAGGCGGCCCCGCCCCCCAGGACAAAGGCCACACCGCATGGCCTGATAACGGGATTGTCCCGCTCCCCGCAAGATTCCGTCGCAGCCAAGACAGCAGCGCTGGCCAGGGCGGAAACACTGCAAAGCCAAGGAACAGGCACCGTTCCCTTACGTGCGGGATGCAACAAATGTTGGCCGCCGGCGAACTCCGCTGCGTGTAGCCCTTGGTCCACCGAAATGATGTCATCGCTCGACACCCGCCTTTTCCCTCGGTCGGCACTGCCTGTTGTGGACGGCTCCGGATAGTATCGCATCCAACGAGACAAGGCGCTGTTATGTCTCCAATGGCACAGTCCGTTCTTCAGGGTAAAGCAGACATGGTCTCCTCTCGGTCCGATGTCGCTTTTTGACCCTGGCTGTGTGAAAACGCGGTGCCGCTGTTATGATTCTCCCGTGATTCTCGGGAGAGATTGATGGGTCGCTTCGTTGAGGAGGCGGATCGCGGGCAGCGGACGCTGCTGCCCGAATGCCTCGATGATTTTATTGACGAGAGCAACCCTGTTCGCGTGATCGATGTGTTTGTCGACGCACTCGATTTGGCTGAGATGAGCTTCGAGGGGGTTGAGCCGGCGGCCACCGGTCGGCCGTCGTATCATCCCTCGGTTTTCCTGAAGCTCTACATTTACGGCTATCTGAACCGGTTGCAGTCGAGCCGGCGGTTGGAACGCGAGGCTGGACGCAATGTCGAGGTCATGTGGCTGCTTGGTCGGCTCGCTCCGGATCACAAGACGATCGCCGACTTCCGCAAGGACAACGGCTTGGCGCTGCGCAAGGTATGTGCGCGCTTCGTCGAGCTCTGCCGTGACATGGGGCTTCTCGCGGTGGCGAGCGTCGCCATCGACGGCAGCAAGTTCAAGGCGGTGAACAACCGGGACAGGAACTTCACACGGGCGAAGGTGGAGCGACGACGCGCCCAGCTGGAGGAGAGCGTCGCGCGCTATCTCAGCCAACTTGACACGGCCGACCGACAGGAGCCGACGGAGGCGCTGGCCGCGAAGGTGACTAGGCTCACCGAGAAGCTGACGAAGCTGAAGGAGGAAATGGGAAAGCTCGCGGTTTACGAGAAGCAGATGCTTGCTTCGCCTGACCAGCAAATCTCTCTGACCGATCCCGACAGCCGTTCGATGGCGACGAGCGGCCGCGGCTCCGGCGTCGTCGGCTACAACGTGCAGGTCGCCGTGGATACCGAGCACCATCTGATTGTGACGCATGAGGTAACGAACAGCGGCTCAGATCGGGCTCAACTGGCCAATATGGCAAAGCAGGCGAAAGAAGTGCTCCAGACAGAGGCGCTCGAGGCCGTGGCCGATCGCGGCTACTTCAGCAGCGTGGAGATCCTCGCGTGCCACGAGGCCGGCATCACGGTAACTCTGCCCAAGCCACAGACGTCGGGTGCCAAGTCAGATGGGCGCTTCGGCAAGCAGGATTTTGTCTATTTGCCTGAAGAGGACGCCTATCGCTGCCCAGCTGGAGAGAAACTGCCATATCGCTTCACGAGCGAGGAAGACGGCAAGCGGCTACGGCGCTACTGGACCACAGCCTGTCAAGCTTGTTCGCTCAAATCGCAGTGCACGACAGGGCCAGAGCGGCGGATTCCCCGATGGGAGCATGAGCATCTGCTCGACGCTGTGCAGCAGCGCCTCGATGCAAACCCGCAAGCCATGCGCCAGCGTCGGGAGACGGTCGAGCATCCGTTCGGCACGATGAAGGCCCGCATGGGGGCGACGCACTTCCTCACCAAAACCCTTCCGAAGGTCGCCGCCGAAATGGCACTCTCCGTCCTGGCCTACAATCTGACACGGGTCATGAACATCATCGGAACTAAGCCGCTGATCGCTGCGATCGCGGCCTGAGACGCCCTCGGCTCCTGGCTCTCAGAACCCTCCCATAGGATCGTTTTTACACAACCAAGACCCTTTGCGGACATATCGAAATCAAAACAGACCGAAATGGCCGAGACGAGAAGCACTGCGGCTCAACTACGGAAGTCCTTTTGTCACCGTAAAGGGATTGAACCCACGTTCCGCGAGGGCAGCCCACGAAGCTGCGCCAAGATGTGGCAATCGGAAATAGAGTCGCGGCTTGGTCGGATCGGTGTCCAACACGAACCCAGTCGGTAACTCGCGGGCAGTTGTGGCATACAACCCACCATCCGGCGACCTCTGGGATTCGATGACAGCGATCAACGACTTTGCCCTCCCAGTCCTGCCAAGCAATTTCAACAAGAGAGCCATTTGGCCCGTCCCTTCGGTCCACACACCGTCTCGGTCTTCACCGTAGGAAAAGCCCTCGTCGACACTCATTCGCTGTTCGGCGGTAGTAATTGCCGATGCAAATTTCTCGGCCGCTCCGGGGAGCGCCATTAAAGGCCAGACCTGGGCATCCAGAGCCAAAATCGGATTGTGCGTGACACCGTCTTCAGCGGTACCTGCGGCGAAACAGGCGCATGCCGGATCCCACATCGTATTTACGAAGTACTCAGCAACCGTTGCCTTATCGCGCCAGCGCGAATCGCCTGTACGGATCGCAAGAAGGCCAAACGCGGCGGCGAGGTCAGTATTATGTTCAGTCGATTTCCACGTCCGCACTTCCGGCGTCGGTTCGTGCCCAAACGTACCACCCGTGAAACCGCCAGTACCGCGCGTATCGGCCCATTGCGCGACCCAGGCGCCAAGCCGTGCTGCACCATCGCGGAACCGAGAGCCGGTGTTCACATCATCAATCGACAGCAATGCCAACATGGCCCATGCCATGTTACCAACATCGCTGCCCACCTGATATCGATCTTCTAACCACTTGTTCTGAGTATTGTCCCACCAACCCGGAAGTTTGGCGGAGCCACTCGCCACCACACCCGCGGCGTAAGCGTTCCGGAGCCGTCCATCATGCCAGGTCCGGTCGTTATCGATGGCCCAGAGAATCGCCGCGCCGATCCGACGTGCTTTGTCTCGCTCACCGCAACCGACTAATGCGATGGCGGCCACCGCATTGTCATAAAGGTATGCGGCGCCATGGAGAGGCCCCGATTCCACGGTCGGATAGCTGGGCAAGAACAACGGCCCTGGCGGTGCCTTATCGATTAGATCAGCGAGGTACCCGCATGCAGACGCTTCTGGTGTTGCTAAAGCCCGTGGTGGAGTGGCGGCCATAATGATTATGAAAGTCGTTACGATCCATACGAAGGTTTCTATTCGGGCCACTTGCTGTTCTCCAGGGTGGACGATGATCCTATATACCCATCGGCGATGTCTGGAAGTGGCCCATCGCGACCGATTTGGCAGGTCTCGCTCAGGTCGCCTTTCGCAGGCACAGCTGACGTGATTTGCTCGCTATGCGCATTACGGCTTGTGACCCGTTGCGGAAGTGGGGGGCGGGGAGCGCTACCCTATGCCGAGCATCGCAGTAACATGAACGTTATCAACGTTCCCGCTAAAAAGGCAGAGACTCGATCTGTGGGGCAAGCACGGTGACTTAGGCACGCGTGCAACATTGATGTTCTGTGCACAACGGAGAAAGCCCATGAAACATACGCGAAAGATGGCCCTTGCAGCTTCTGCCTTCACGTGTGCGGCAGTGTTGTCCTTCGGTTGGTCTGAGCAAGGCGGCATCTCGCTGTCAATCGAGAGCGCCCAGGCGCGGGTGGGTCGCCCGATGACCCCTGTGAGCGTTGCCGGTGTTGCGCGCCGGCAAAACCGGCGGGCTGTTTACGGCGCCGGTGTAGTCGGCGCAGGCGCCGCAGCGGTCGGGACGGCTGCCGCGATCGGCACGGCTGGCGCGGTTGCGGCCACCTCACCTATGTGGGGATGGGGAGGCAACCCCTACCAGACAGGCACAGGCTACTACGCAGGTGGTCCTTACTACGGTGCGAATGTTCGGGACGCCAGGGCGGCCTACTACGGCGGTTACCCATCCGCGGCGTGGGGCGGTGTGAGTGACAGCGACCGCACCCAGTATATCAAAAATCTGCATGACTCAGGGTATAACCCAAAGGACAACTTCAACGCGAACGGGACCATCAAGGTGCAATAGCGTCAGGTCTCTCGTTCGAATTAGTAGCGCGCCTCACTTCGCAGTGAGGGCCTGCTACGCGGGCGGCCTACGCCTGCCAGTGAGCATTCGAGAGATGAAACGAGGCGGCTCCAAAGCCGCCTCGGAGCGCGTCGCCAGATCGAGGTCGCCGTCAGCGATCAGCCTCTAAGATCAAGCCACGAGCTACGCCCCGCATGTTCGCAGGGCGGTGTCGACCGTGAGTGAACGATAGCACGCAAGACGTACGGCGCTGAAGCGTACGGCAAAACCGTGTGGTCCTGACACCCGTGGCGGTGCCAAGCTGCCGGTGGCGTATTCGATCCAACCGGATCGAAGAGCCATCAAGCCGCGATGGAGGCAAGAGGAATTCGTCTCCAGGGAGAGCGCGGCATAAGCCGTCAAACCATTGCGCAGGGAATGCCGGAGTGCTTCGGCTGTACCTGTATGCTCGTGTGCGTTTTTTGATGCGCATATTGCACACGAGACCGCGGGTGAAGCGCGCACCCGGCATTCCCTGCTCCCTCTGTCGGGAGACAAGGTTCATGCAAACCTCGGGCGCATTGCGCCGCGAGAATGCCGACACATACTCAGTTGTCGTCACCCGCGAAAGCGGGTGACCCAGTATTCCAGAGGCAGCAGTGACAGAACCGATTAGCCGCGGCGTACTGGATACCCGCCTTCGCGGGTATGACGGCCGTTAGTGTGGCAAAAACTCTACCGCCTAAAACTCTTGATCTCCGACACGCTGCCGTCGCGGTAGGTCAGCTCCACCGAAACCGACCTGGTCTGCGGCGCGAGCTTCAAATAAGGCGTCGCGTCGTGCGGAATGACGCTGGGGTCCCTGGGGTCGCAGGGCGGCATCTTCAACACCTTGTCCGGCACCGCACTGTCGATGCCGACACGGACTTCGCGGATCGCGCAGCGGTACGACATCAGGTGCGTGTAGTAGACCAAAAGCCCGTTGAAGTCGCGGAACGACAGCCAGCTCGTCGCAGTCATATCGAGGATCTTGCGCTGGTCGCGGATCAGCGCGGCCTCGGGATCGAACCGGATCGGGAACGGCCCCTGCAATTCGCCATTGGTGTCGACGTAGCGGACCTGGATGGTCGCCGCCGGTGCATCGGCCGGCAGTTCGACCGACGGGTTGGGCATCCGCTTGCGGGTCCGCGGATCGAGCGTGTCCATGAATCCGGTCTCGCGGAAATCGCCGCTCTCTCCCATCCGCCAGGAAATGCCGAGCGTCGGATCGGCGATCGAGAACACCACTGTCCAGCCGCCATTGTGGCGCGAGAACATCGCGATCGGCGCGTTGATGGAATCGTTCTGCGGCTTCAATTGCTGCACCGGCGGCAAGGCCGCAAGCTTTTGCAGCGGTTCGGCCGGCTTCACTGCCGCTTCCGGCTGCGCCTTCACGATGCCATTGAGAAACACGTCGTCGACCATCTGGTCGAAATAGACCGGGATCTGCTTGTGGCGGACCGTCTCCGCCAATTCACTGACCACCCTCCGTGTGCGCTGCGCGACCTGAACGAGGTTCGCGCCGGGTTGCGTCAATTCCTTGGAGAAGGTTCGCGTGAACACCGAATTGGGATTGGCGTCGTCATTGGAGAGCCGGTCGAGCGCGGTCTGCCGCGGTCCCGCCGAGAAGATCGAGAACACGCCTTCCGGCAATTGCGTCATCGGCGCGAGGCCGCCGCCGCCGGCGACCGCACGCGTGCCGGGCCGTTCGAACGGATTGTTGCGGCAGGCATCGAACACCAGGATGGCGGTGCGCACCTTCCGGTTCTGCAGCCGCTCGATGATGCGGTCGGCCAGGACCGAGGCGTCGCGAACCAGCTCTTCCTGGCCTTCGGTCGCCGCCGGCACATCGGTCGGCAGCAGAAAGTTCTGGCCCGCGATTTCAAAACCGTGGCCGGCGTAGAAGAAGAACGCGGTATCACCGGCCTCGACCGACTTGTCGAAGGCGAGCAGCGTCTGGCTGAACGCCTGCCGATTCTGGTTCTCCGCCACCATGACGGTGAAGCCGAGTTGTTTGAGCGTATCTCCCATGGTGCGGGCGTCGTTGACCGCCTTCTGCAGCTTGGGCACGTTCCGGTAGTCGTTGTTGCCGACGACCAGCGCGACGCGCCTTTCGGCATAGGCAGGGGCGGCAAAGGCCGCCACGCACGCTGCAAGGCTCGTCACGGCGAGCAGTCTGGAAAGCCAACCCTTCATCGAATTCCCCCGGCGCACGAATGGTCCTGGTTTGGGCCGTGCAAAGCCGCTTCATGCCATAGTCGGCGCCCCGATGCCCACGGTTCAAGTGCCTCCGCGAATAGGAATACAGCGGCTCGATTTGACGGCCAAATGACGGTTTTGGCCCTTATTTGTGCGAAAACATTAAGCTTTTTCGGCTATAGGTCAGTTCTCAGATTGACTTTGGCCATTTCGACCCTATGTTCGCGCTCAACGCGGCCTTGGATCGAAGCGCGATTCCCTAGGTTAGCCGCTCGTCTGCGTAAGTCAGAGCCCCCAGCTTTTCAAAGCGCGCCGTTTCGGGGCAAAACGCGACAGCCTTTTTACCCTCGATTCCGAACGGCGGTGTCGACTAGAGGCTCAATGTCTTTTTCCCATCTCGGCCTTTCCGATAAGGTCCTCGCCGCAGTTGCGGCCACCGGGTACACCACCCCTACCCCCATCCAGGAACAGGCAATCCCGCACGTTCTGGCCCGCCGCGACGTCCTCGGCATCGCCCAGACCGGCACCGGCAAGACCGCGGCCTTCGTCCTGCCCATGCTCACACTACTGGAAAAGGGCCGCGCCCGGGCTCGAATGCCCCGCACCCTGATCCTCGAACCGACCCGCGAACTCGCCGCCCAGGTCAAAGAGAATTTCGACAAATACGGCGCCGGCCAGAAACTCAACGTCGCGCTTTTGATCGGCGGCGTCTCCTTCGGCGACCAGGACTCTAAGCTGACCCGCGGCGTCGACGTCCTGATCGCAACCCCCGGCCGACTGCTCGACCACACCGAGCGCGGCGGTCTCCTGCTCACCGGCGTCGAACTGCTCGTCATTGACGAAGCCGACCGCATGCTGGACATGGGCTTCATCCCCGACATCGAGCGCATCTGCAAGCTGGTGCCGTTCACGCGGCAAACCCTGTTCTTCACCGCAACGATGCCGCCGGAAATCAGCCGCATCAGCGAAACCTTCCTGCACAATCCAGAGCGTATCGAAGTCTCAAAGCCGGCGACGACCGCGACCGGCGTGTCGCAATTCCAGGTCCGCGGCGGCCGCGAGGCGCACGAGAAGCGCGAGCTGCTTCGCCGCCTGTTGCGCGACGCCAAGGATCTCAACAACGCGATCATCTTCTGCAATCGCAAGCGCGAGGTCGCCGTCGTTCACAAGTCGCTGCAGAAGCACGGCTTCAGCGTCGGCGCCCTGCATGGCGACATGGACCAGTCGGCGCGCACCGCAGCGCTCGATCAATTCCGCAAGGGCGAGATTCCGCTGCTGGTGGCCTCCGACGTCGCCGCCCGCGGCCTCGACATTCCCGCCGTCAGCCACGTCTTCAATTTCGACGTGCCGCATCATGCCGACGACTACGTGCACCGCATCGGCCGTACCGGCCG
>Ga0081540_1001733_pt1 | contig 18385 bp, 18 predicted proteins | sample TabmetS2T1R1_FD_71024 | JGI IMG/M metagenome (GOLD analysis project Ga0081540, IMG submission 71024) | Tabebuia heterophylla rhizosphere microbial communities from the University of Puerto Rico - S2T1R1 | ecosystem: Host-associated > Plants > Roots > Rhizosphere ... | reverse complement strand
GGGCATACCAACGCGGTGCTGTCGGGCCAGGCCTTCGCTTTCATCGGAGGCCCCGAGCACAACGCCTTCGCCAAGGCCAAGGGCGCGGAGCTGCGCGCGGTCGTGCATTGCGTCGATCGCGGCAACATCTACTACTGCGCGGCGAACGGACACGAGCCGAAGAATTCCGACTGGCCGAGCTACGTGAAGGGCAAGGCCATCGCGGTCGGCGCGATGGGCGGCACGCCGAACTCGATCACGCGCTACCTGCTGAAGAAATGGAAGCTCGACGCCAAGAGCGACGTGACGCTGGTCGAGGTGGCGAATTCCGCCGTGATCGCGGTGGTGAAAAACAAGCAGGCCCAGATCGGGGTCGCCACCGAGCCCTTCGTCACCCAGGGTGTGCGCAACAACATCTGGGGCGAGCCTTTCTTCAATGTGCCGAAAGAGCTCGGACCCTACGCCTATTCGACCATCAATATCCGTCTCGACACCATGCAGAAGGACCCGGAGCTGGTGCGGGGGTTCGTACGCGGCATGGTGCGCGGCCTGAAGTTCACCTACGCCAATCCAGACGAAGCGGCCGAGATCGCCAAGAAGCAGTTTCCGACCATGCCGCTCGAGGACCTCAGGGCCACCCTCGACCGCTCGTTCAAGGACGAGATGTGGAGCAAGGACGGCATGATCAGCCGCGCGGCCTGGGACACCGGCCACGCGGTCGTGCGCGAGGCCGGAATCCTCAAGTCCGACGTGAAGTACGACGACATCATCGACATGAGCTTCGTCGAGAGCGTGCGCGCTTAGTGCCGCCGATTTGAAGTTCCTGCACCACCTGCCGCAAACTCATCCAGGAACTTCAAATCGAAAAGCGGCACTAGAATCATAAACTTGCTAGTGCCCCTTTGCTTTCGAAGTTCGTGTCAGGTCGTGCTGCAATGTATCACGAACTTCGAAAGCGGGGCACTAGACCGCTTTCCGATTGGGTTGAATCGGAAAGCGGTCTAGAAGTTCATGTTCAGCCGCATTTTCTTACGGAAAACCGGCATCCACCCCGGATCAAGTCCGGGGCAGGCTTTTTCCGGAAAATGCTTTAGGGAGCATTCATGCGGTTCTGGCGGGGGCTTGCGATTTTTCTCATCGGCGGCCTGCTCGGCACCGCCTTCGGCGTCGCGCTGGGATTCTTCTTCTTCCCGTTCGTGTTTCCGCCGCCGACCGCGATGGAGCAATTGATCGACATCGACCGTTCGCCGCTGGTCGCCACCGGAACGTTCATCCACGCCAATCCGTCGGACCCGGTTCATTGGGGACGCGGCAAGGTCAGCGTCTACGAGCGCGCGGTCTTTCTCGAGGCGGATTTCGAAGTCGGTCCGGGCCCGGCCTTTCACGTACTGCTCGCGCCCAAGGCGGGCATCCGCAATTCGGACGACGTCAAGGATCTGATGTATGTCGATCTCGGCGGCTTGCGGTCGTTCAAGGGCAGCCAGCGCTATCCCATTCCGGGCGGTCTCAATCTGAAGGATTACCCGAGCGTAGTGATCTGGTGCGAGCGCTTCAGCGTCCTCATCTCGCCGGCCGACCTGGCGGCGGCACGTTAAGCGCTTGCTCAGCGTCTTCGCCGACACCCCGCTCGTGCAATTGGCGCTGGTCGCCGGCGTCGCGCTCTTTGCATCCTTGGTCGGCGGCGTGGCGGGCTACGGCACCGGTGCGTTGATGCCGCTGGTGCTGGTGCCGCTGGTCGGCGCCGAGCCGGTGGTGCCGATCATCGCCATCTCGGCGCTGATCACCAACACCAGCCGCGCCATGGCGTTCCGCCAGCACATCGACGTCCGCCGCAGCGTCATCGTGCTGATCGCGTCGTTGCCGTTCTGCGTCGTCACCGCCTACGGCTACACCAAGCTGACCAGTGCCGGCGCCATGCTGGTCATCGGCACCATGCTGATGCTCACGGTGCCGCTGCGCTACGTCCTCAAGCACCGCGCCATCAAAGTCGGCGACCGCGGTCTTGCCATCGGCGGCGGCGTTTACGGCGTGGCGGTGGGCGGCACCGTCGGGGCCGGCATCATCCTGTTGTCCATCCTCATGGCGGCCGGGTTGGAAGGCGCCGCGGTGATCGCCACCGACGCCGCCATCTCCATCGTGATCGGCATCGTGCGCCTCAGCGTGTTCGGCATCGCCGGCGCCGTCACCGCCCAGGTGCTCGCCTTTGCGCTGCTGATCGGCCTCGTCTCGTTCCCGGGCGCGTTCCTCGCCAAGGCCTTCGTCGAGCGCATGCCGATCCATGTGCACACGGCGATCCTCGACGTGGTGGTGCTGATCGGCGGCGCCTTCATGGTAATCGGGGCGGTGCAGCGATGGCTGCAATGACGCTGCGCGTTCTGCTCTCGCTGCTGCCGGCGGTCGCGCTGGCGGCCGATGTGCCGGGCGGCGCCGAGCGCGCCGCCCCGCCCGAGCCGGTGCATGTGCAGAATTACGGCGACCACGATGCGGCCTGCCTGCGCTGGACCGATGATTGCCGCATGTGCAGCCGCGACGCCGACGGCAAGCCGGCGTGCTCGAACATCGGCATCAGCTGCCAGCCGGCGGCGGTGAAGTGCCTCTCGCGCAAGGAGGACGAGAAGAAGTGACGCGCGCGACTCAGAGCTTCAACGCACGATATCGCTGCGCGCGCCTTTGCCCACCCAATTCGCTTCAAGGCCACTTCACCAGCGGCGGCATGGAGGAGAGGATCGAGTCCACGTTGCCGCCGGTCTTGAGGCCGAACACGGTGCCGCGGTCGTAGAGCAGGTTGAACTCCACGTAGCGGCTGCGCCGCACCAGCTGCTCGTCGCGCTCGGCTTGCGTCCACGCGTGGGAGAAGTTGCGCCGCACCAGCTCGGGATAGACCTGCAGGAACGCCTGCCCGACCGCCCGGGTGAAGGCGAAGTCGGCGTCCCAGTCGCCGCTGTCGTGCCAGTCGTAGAAGATGCCGCCGATGCCGCGCGGCTCGCGCCGGTGCTTGAGAAAGAAGTATTCGTCGCACCACGCCTTGTACTTCTCGTAGGGCGCGACGCCCGCATGCGCATCGCAGGCCGCCTTCATGGCGGCGTGAAAGGCTTCAGTGTCCGCATCGTCCTGGGTGCGGCGGACATCGAGCAGCGGCGTCAAGTCGGCGCCGCCGCCGAACCACGCCTTGGTGGTGACGACGAAACGGGTGTTCATGTGCACCGCCGGAACATGCGGATTCCACAGGTGCGCGATGACCGAGATGCCGGAGGCCCAGAACCGCGGATCGGTGTCGGCGCCGGGAATGTCCTTGCGGAATTCCGGCGCGAATTCGCCATGCACGGTGGAGACGTGGACGCCGACCTTCTCGAACAGGCGGCCATGCATCATCGCCATCATGCCGCCGCCGCCCGCCGCGCCGGTATGGTCGGTGCGATTCCACGGCGTGCGCACGAAGCGGCCGGCTTCGCCGCGATAGAGACGCGACGGCGCCTCGTCCTCCAGCGTCTCGAAGCAGGCGCAGATGTCGTCGCGCAGGGATTCGAACCAGGCCCGGGCCCGGCTCTTGCGGCCATCGATGACGGACGTCTCGTTCATCGCCGCAACATGACATACGGCACCCGCAGGCGCATCATCATGCTCTAGGACGCTCAGCCGGCCTGAGTCTGCCGCAGCGCCTCGCCGGCCGCCATGGCGCACGCCATGGCGACGTTGAGCGAGCGCAGGCCCGGCCGCATCGGGATGACCAGCCGCGCATCGGCGGCGGCATGCACCTGCGATGGAACGCCGGCGGATTCGCGCCCGAACAGAAGCACGTCGCCGACCGCATAGGCGTGGTCGAGATAGGAGCAGCCTCCCTGGGTGGTGAACAGGAGGAGACGCGCGCCTGCCTCGCGCCGCCACTCCTCGAAGGCCGGCCACGAGACATGCCGCGTCAGCGTGACCCGGTCGAGGTAATCCATGCCGGCGCGGCGGAACGCCCGATCGGAGGTGGGGAAGCCGGCCGGCTCGATGATGTGCGCCTCGATGCCGAGGCACGCGCACAGGCGGAGAATCGTCCCGGCGTTCTGGGCGATGTCGGGCTGGTAGAGGGCGATCCGCATGTGGGTGCGCTTTAGCCTGCATCGGCGCGCCGCATCGACGAAAGACGCTGGCGCGCAACGCGTTATGCGACTTTTGGCCGTTCTCACATGACCGGACTTGCGCTCGTCCGGCAAGGGTGCCAATAGAACCCCGCCGGATCGCGCCGGATTGCCTCGTTAGGTCGAAGCGGCGCGGATCCGCTCGCCGCCGTTTCGCGTGTCGCCTGCGGCATTCGAACGGTCTGCCGCGCGGGCGGGGCGACGGCATGACGGGAGCTTTGGAGTTGAACGCGACAACCGTATCTCCGGCCGAACATTCACGCCGTGACTTCCTCTACATTGCGACCGGCGCCGTGGCTGCGGTCGGTACCGCCGCCACCGTCTGGCCGTTCATCGCGCAGATGAATCCCGATGCCTCGACGATCGCGGCCGGCGCGCCCATCGACGTCGACCTGGCGCCGATCGCGGAAGGCCAGGTGATCAAGGTATTCTGGCGCGGCAAGCCGATCTTCATCAGCCATCGCAGCAAGCAGGAAATCGACCAGGCGCGCAAGGATGACAATGCCGGGCTGCCGGATCCGCAGCCCGACGCCAAGCGCGTCAAGGAAGGCCACGACCAGTGGCTCGTGCTGATCGGCATCTGCACCCATCTCGGCTGCATCCCGATCGCGCACCAGGGCGATTACGGCGGCTGGTTCTGCCCCTGCCACGGATCGCAATACGACACGTCGGGCCGCATCCGCCGCGGGCCCGCTCCCGCCAATCTGCCATTGCCTCCCTACCAGTTCGTCTCCGACACCAAGATCCGGATCGGCGAAAGCACCACCGCTTAAGCTTTCAGGGTTTCTCCATGAGCGGACATCCGACCTACCAGCCGCAAAGTGCCTTGATGAAATGGTTCGAGCGGCGGCTGCCGATCGTGAGTCTGGTCTATTCGTCGTTCATCGCCTATCCGGTGCCGCGCAACCTGAACTACTTGTGGACGTTCGGCGGCATCCTCACGCTCATGCTGGGGGCGCAGATCGTCACCGGTATCGTGCTCGCCATGCACTATACGCCGCATGTCGACCACGCCTTCAATTCCGTCGAAGCGATCATGCGCGACGTGAATTACGGCTGGCTGCTGCGCTACCTGCACGCCAACGGCGCCACGATGTTCTTCTTTGCCGTCTACATCCACATGGCGCGCGGGCTCTATTACGGCTCGTACAAGGAGCCGCGCGAGGTGCTGTGGATCATCGGCGTCATCGTGTTCCTGGTGATGATCGCGACCGGCTTCATGGGCTACGTGCTGCCCTGGGGCCAGATGAGCTACTGGGCCGCAATCGTCATCACCAACCTGTTCTCGGCAATTCCCGGCATCGGCGAAGCGGTGGTGACGTGGCTGTGGGGCGGCTATGCGGTCGGCAATCCCACGCTCAACCGCTTTTACTCGCTGCACTACCTGCTGCCGTTCGTCATCGTCGGCCTGGTCGGCCTGCACATCTGGGCGCTGCACGTGGTCGGCCAGAACAATCCCACCGGCGTCGAGCCGCAATCGGAAAAGGATACGGTCGCATTCACGCCCTATGCCACCATCAAGGACGCCTTCGGGATGATCGTGTACTGCGTCCTGTTTGCCTGGCTCGTGTTCTACGTGCCCAACTATCTCGGCATCCCGCCCGAGAACTACATTCCGGCCAATCCGTCGGTGACGCCGACGCATATCGTGCCGGAATGGTATTACCTTCCGTTTTACGCGATCCTGCGCGCCATCCCGAACAAGTTGTTGGGCGTCATCGCGCTGGTGTCTTCCATAGTGATCCTGGCGTTCGTGCCGTGGCTCGACACGTCGCGCGTGCGGTCGGCGACCTACCGGCCGCTTTACCGGCAGTTTTTCTGGATTCTCGTCCTCGCCTTCATCGGGCTCGGCTATCTCGGCTCGCAGCCGCCAGAAGGCGGCTACGTCATCGCGGCGCGCATCCTCACCGCCTATTATTTCCTCCACTTTCTCATTGTCCTGCCGATCCTCGGCATCGTCGAGACGCCGAAACCGCTGCCGGCCTCGATCACCGACGACGTGATGCGCAAGGCGAAAGCCGGCCTGGCGGTCCTCGCGCTCGCCATCGTGCTGGTCGGTGTCGGCGTGGGATCTGCTATCGCGGCCGAGGACCAGCCGCAGCCGCCGCGGCAGAAATGGTCGTTCGCCGGGCCGTTCGGCAAGTTTGACCGCGGGCAGTTGCAGCGCGGCTTCAAGGTCTATCGCGAGGTCTGCTCGACCTGCCACGGCCTGACGCTGGTGTCGTTCCGCAACCTCGCCGAGCCTGGCGGTCCGGAGTTCACGCCGGCCCAAGCTGCCGCCGTCGCGGCCGAATACAAGATCCAGGACGGCCCCAACGATCAGGGCGAGATGTTCGAGCGCCCCGGCCGCCTGGCCGATCGCTTCCCGGCGCCGTTCCCCAACGAGCAGGCCGCGCGCGCCCGTTACGGCGGCTTCCCGGTCGACCAGTCGATCATCGCCAAGGCGCGATCCTACGAGCGCGGATTCCCCTGGTTCATCCTGGATGCGTTCACGCAATACCAGGAGCACGGCGTCGACTACATCGTGGCGCTGCTGACCGGCTACGAGGAGAAGCCGCCTGCCGGCGTCAACATCCCGCCCGGCCTGCAGTACAACAAGTATTTTCCCGGCCACAGCATCGCGATGCCGCCGCCGCTCAGCGACGGCCGCGTCGAGTATACCGATGGGGCGCCGCAGACCTCGGCGCAGTACGCCAAGGATGTTGCCGCATTCCTGATGTGGACCGCCGAGCCGCATCTGGAGGCGCGCAAGCGTCTCGGCTTCCAGGTGATGGTGTTCCTCATCGTCTTCGCCGGCCTGATGTTCTTCACCAAGAAGAAGGTGTGGAAGCAGGTCGAGGCGCCGGAGGAAGCCGCCCGCGGCCAGCTGCCGGTCGAAGGCAAGCCCTAAGCAGCGAGCCGTTCGCGACAGGCGCCGCAGGAACTTCAAATCGGCGGCACTGGAACGTGGCGAGCGCGCGCTCGTCACGAATCTCCCCGGCAGCCCGCCCGGCGGGCGCGCTTGCCCTCCCGGCGAATAGTGGGTAGCGAGAGGCTTGCAGGCGGCGCCTCCTCCCGCCGCTTATCCGCTCCCCATCATTCGCTGGGCAATCATGACCAAAGCAGTTCTCGGTATCATCGGCGGCTCCGGCATCTACGACCTGCCGGGCCTGGAAAACGTGCGCCAGGAGCGCATCGCAAGCCCGTGGGGCGAGCCGTCGGCGGCGCTGCGCATCGGCGACATCGGCGGGCTTCCGGTAGTCTTCCTCAGCCGCCATGACGTCGGCCATCGCCTGTCGCCGACCGATATCAACTACCGCGCCAATATCGATGTGCTCAAACGCGCCGGCGTCACCGACCTCATCTCGCTGTCGGCCTGCGGCTCGTTCAAGGAGGAGCTGCCGCCCGGCACCTTCGTGCTGATCGATCAGTTCGTCGACCGCACGCATCGGCGCGAAAGCTCGTTCTTCGGCAAGGGCTGCGTGGCTCACGTGTCCATGGCTCACCCGGTCTCGCCGCGCTTGCGCATTCATCTGGCGACCGCCGCCGAGGCGGAAGGCATCGCTGTGATGCGCGGCGGCACCTACGTGTGCATGGAGGGACCGCAATTCTCCACGCTGGCCGAGAGCCTCACCTACAAGGGTCTCGGCTACTCGGTGATCGGCATGACCAACATGCCGGAGGCGAAACTCGCGCGCGAAGCGGAGATTTGTTACGCGACCGTGGCCATGGTGACGGACTTCGACTGCTGGCATCCCGATCACGACGCCGTCACGGTGCAGGACATCATCAAGGTGCTCACTGCCAATGCCGACAAGGCCAAGCGCCTGGTGGCGCGGCTGGCGCAGGACTTTCCGCGCGAGCACGAGCCCTGCCCGATCGGATCCGACCGCGCGCTCGACACCGCGATCATCACGGTACCGGAGGCGCGCGATCCGGCCCTCCTGGCCAAGCTCGACGCGGTGGCGGGCCGGATCTTGACCGCGCAACGGTAACGTTGCGCCGGCTGCGACAGCCCGGATAGTTAGAGCATGATCCGAAAAGTGGATACCGGTTTTCGGAAAAGATCATGCTCCAACAATAGAGTAGAGCGAGATGGCGATTCGAAGAGAAGCCAACTCGTTCTAACCGACGAGAATTTCCCGCAACATGAGAACGCCATGACCTCGCCTGCGCTCGAATTCGACCTGCAAGCCTCGATTCGCACCATCCCGGACTATCCCAAGCCGGGCATCATGTTCCGCGACATCACCACGCTGCTCGGCAACGCACGGGCGTTTCGCCGCGCCGTCGACGAGCTGGTGCAGCCATGGGCCGGCATGAAGATCGACAAGGTCGCCGGCATCGAGGCGCGCGGGTTCATCCTCGGCGGCGCCGTGGCGCACCAGGTGTCTGCCGGATTCATTCCGATCCGCAAGAAAGGCAAGCTGCCGCACAGGCGGGTGAGCATGGCCTACTCGCTCGAATACGGCATCGACGAGATGGAGATGCACGAGGACGCGGTCGGCAAGGGCGACCGCGTCATTCTGGTCGACGACCTCATCGCCACCGGCGGCACCGCCGAAGGCGCCGTCAAGCTGCTGCGCCAGATGGGTGCCGAGGTGCTCGCCGCCTGCTTCATCATCGATCTGCCCGAGCTCGGCGGCGCCGACAAGCTGCGCAAGCTCGACGTGCCGGTGCGCACGCTGATCGCGTTCGAGGGACATTAGGCGCGAAATAGTGAGTGGTGAATAGTGAGTAGTGAGTGGTGAGGAGCGACCCGAGCTGACGCTGCGGCTGGCATTGCCAGCGGCCTTTTCCTACTCACTACTCACTACGCACTACTCACTACTCACCCACAACCCCATGGCACACCTGCTGCGCCTTCTCGGCAAGTACCGCGGCGAGATTGCGCTGATGGCGGTGACGTTGCTCGTCGGCAATGTGCTGTTCGAGATCGGCTACCGCGTCCTGCAATACGTCACGCTGCCCGACCTGTTGTTTGCCGAGGTGGCGCAGCGCGGCCCGCTCGACGGCGCGAGCACCAGCTACGTCTTCGATCCGTACACCGGCTACCGCTACCGGCCCGATAACGAGGGCCGACGCGGCGCGCCGTGGTTCAGCCACTGGCGCACCAACAGCCACGGCCATATCGCGCGCGCCGATTATCCCCAGCGCAAGCCGCCCGGCGAGTATCGCATCGCCGTGGTCGGCGATTCGTTCACCGCCGGCGTCACCAACACGCTGCGCTGGACCGACATGCTCGAGGACCGGCTCAACGGCTCGCCGGATTGGACGGCATCGGTGAAAGGACGCCACACGCGCGTGATCAACTTCGCGGTTGACGGCATGGGCCTCATCCAGATGACCGCCATGGCACGTCATTACGTGCCGGCGTTCGAGCCCGACCTGGTCGTCGCCACTTTCGTCACCGACGACATCCTGCGCCGTCTGCGCTTCATGAACGTGCCGGGCGAATCGGCCGACCGCGACGCCCTCATCCGCGCCTACGTGAAGACGAACTATCTCGACGCGATCAACTGGTTCCGCCTCTATCCCGAGCTGTTCGCCGCCACCGTCGGGCATTTCTTCGGCATGCGGCCGCAGGTCCCGATCGATCATCGCCTGCTGCTGGCGCACGACCCGGCGTTCAAGTTCAACACGCGACAGGAAGGCATCCGCGAAAGCGCCGCCGCCGTCCGCGCACTCCTCGCCGTCAGGCCGGACACCCTGTTTCTGCACTGGCCCATGTTCCAGGAGCTCGCCGGCTGGCGGATTGGCGAATGGGACGGCCTCATGCGCGAATTTCTTGCCGCCGTCCCGGAGCTTTCCATTGTCGCCATGCAGCCGCGGCTCGAACCGCTGCTCGATGGCAAGCGGGTGAGGGACCGTCCCGATCTCGCCGGCCTCAATGCGCGCCAGCTCATGGCGCTGCCACCGGAGCGCCAGCCCGAGCTTTACCGCTGGTTCTTCCTCAGCGATTTCCATCCCACCGACTACGGTGCGACGCTCTATGCCGACGCGGTGGCGAAGCTGCTCATGGAGCGAGCAAAGAAAGGCGAATAGCGAATAGCGAATAGCGAATAGCGAATTGAAGAAACACGCGGCTATTCGTCTTCCCCTACTCGCTATTCGCTACTCGCCATTCGCCCTCGCCTTACCCACTTATCCCCCGATCGGCGCGCTCGGAAGGTTCCGTATTCACATTAGCGACACGTAGCGTGCTTACCCTCCCGCGGCGTGGCAATGCGGGGGCACCGTCATCGTCGCGCTTCCGCAGCCCTCGAAGACCTGCCTCAATTTCCCAAATACAAGACTGGAGTCCGATATGGGGAGCAAACACATCTATGCTCTTGCGGCGCTGATGCTGCTCGTCACGAGCGGCGGCGCTTCTTCGCAATCTGTCACGTTTGAGGGCGCGACCTTTGTCAACAAAGGGCTGGTCGGCGTCACGAGAATTCCAGCGACTGCCCTCGACGAGTTCGGCGAGACCCTCGGAGGACTCGGGTCGGGCATGGCGATGGATCTCAAGAAGTGGAAAAAGCGCAATGACGGAACCTATACGGGCAAGCTCTATATGCTTCCCGACCGGGGATGGAATACGCAGGGAACCGTCGATTACCGCGCCCGGCTGCAGGAGTTCGATCTCAAGTTCGAGCCCTTCACCGGCCCCGGCCCCACCACGCAGGATCAACTGACGGCCCGCTTCAAGAAGTCGATCATTCTCTACCCGTCGGGCGGCCAACCGCACACGGGGCTCGACCCCACCGGCGTCAGGCCGCCGATGCGTCCAAATCCCGAGCTGCCGATCGCCAATGGTCGTGTCAGCTTCGATGGCGAGGGGGTGGTCCACGTCGGCGACGGCACCGTGTGGCTCAGCGACGAGTACGGCCCGTACGTCTATCACTACAAACTGAACGGCTCGTTGCTGGATGTGATCCGCCCGCCCGACGCCTTCATTCCGATGCGGCGGGACGCTAACGGGAATCTGGTGGAGAATTTTTCTGCCAACAGCCCGCCGCGTGGCGCCGTCAATCCTCCGAACACCGGCAATCCGGTTTCAGGCCGGCAAAACAATCAAGGGTTCGAGGGCTTGGCCATGAGCCCCGACCGCAAGACGCTGTTCGTGCTGCTGCAGAGCGCCCTGATCCAGGATCTCAACATCGCCAGTATCGCCACGACCCGTCGCAACACCCGGCTCCTCGCCTACGATTTGCGGCACGATCGACCGCGGCTGGTCGGAGAATATGTCGTCCAGCTCCCCGTGTTCCAGAATGCCGCCGCTCAAACGCGCATCGCCGCCCAGAGCGAATTCCTCGCTCTGAACGATCATCAGTTTCTCGTTATCGCGCGTGACAGCGGTGCAGGCTTCAGCCTGCCGATCTCCAAGTCGGACTATCGCCGGGTCGACCTGATCGACATTCGGGGTGCGACCAATATCGCGAACACCGATTTCGACAAGGTCGGGGGATCGGTCGCCCCGAACGGCGTTCTCAACCCGGCCATCACGCCGGTCAAGTACCAGACCTTTCTCGACATCAACGACAATACCCAGCTCAACCGGTTCGGTCTGCACAATGGCGATCCCAACGACAGGAATGACCTTGCTGAGAAGTGGGAGGGCCTGGCTGTCGTGCCGGTCGGCGACCGCAACGCTCCGAACGACTACTTCCTGTTCGTCGCAAGCGACAACGACTTCATCACGACCAAAGGCTTCATGACCGGCTTCCCGTATTCCGACGTTGCCGATGTTGACGTGCTCATTCTCGTCTATCGGGTGACCTTGCCGACCTACGTTCCGCCCATTCGCGGAAATGACGATCATGACGATGATGACGACGACCACGGGAACGGCCATCAGGGGAACGAGGGCAGGCACTGATCAACGGATGAATGGCCGGCAAGGCGGCGCGCTTGTCCTGCCGCCTTGCTATTTCCAACGCAGCCACGGGCCGCGATGCGGTGGCGAAACTTGTTGAGCAGCGGCAACCCGGACGAGTGGCCCGAGATCCGGGTCTACTCGTCCATGCCGGCGACGGTCAGTAGACGAGCGGGTATTCGACAAAAGTGCCGCTTCGCTCGAGCCGCGGTGGCGGCGCAACCGACGCTTTCGCCTTGCCGATCACCACTTGATACGACCGCAAGGAGCTGACGTGTCCCAGCGCTGCAGCCAGCATTCCCGCCGTGAGCACTGCGGCGATCACGGCGAATGCTCTTTCGACCCAGCGCACTACGTGGCTGTCCGTTCGCATGAGCTGTCTCCGTCGTCCCCCCAGCGAACCGGCACGAACCATAGGCCCCCTTGGTCGCCATGTATGGTGAGCCGGTTCACAGCCACGGAAATTTGCTTCTGCTGATGTGAGCTGGCTCACACCTACGAGAAGTTGAGTGCCAGCCAGGGTGCCCACACACTGGAAGGATAATCGGGCGGGCCTGCTGCCTCTTCATCGCACGGTTTGCAGCCAGTTGTAGAAATAGTCGATCACCCTCTGTCGTCGGTGACCACGCCTGTAAACCAGATAGAAGCCATATCCCGGCAGCTTCAAATCGAATGCTCTGACGAGAGCGCCCGACGCCAGCTCCTGCGCGACAAGCACGTCGCTGCAGATGCCAATCCCTTGTCCGGCGATCACAGCGTCGATCGCATGGAGTTCCTCCCTGAAGCTCAGGTGCCCCATCTCATTGAGCTGAGGTACATCGCGCCACCTGTTTCGGGCCGCAGTCAACCACCGTTCCCACGTCGGAGCTTCGGGAACGAAGGGGGGCCAATGTTGGTGAATGAGCACCTGCCCCCTGAGGTCCGCGGCCCGCTTCAGCGGCCTGCCCGATGACAGCAAATGAGGATTGCAGAGCGGCCAGAATTCGTCCCTGAACAGTTCCCTGGCGATGCCGTCCTTGGGCGTATCGCGCACATTCCGAATGGCGACGTCGACCTCGCCGGCATCGAGGTCCATCACGGCGTCCGTACCAATCACTTCGAGGGGGACATTTGCATGCCGTGCTCGCCAGCCCGCGAGGCGTTGCACAAGCCAGCGGCTGGCAAAGGCATTCGTCGTTGTCACGCGAAGGGGCTGGCTTTCGCTGTCACTCTTCACAGCGGCGATCGCCGCGGCAAATGCTTCGAGTCCGTCGCGAATAACAGGAAAAAGGCGCGCACCCGCATCAGTCATGGTCATTGGGCGTGGTCGGCGACGGAACAGCGGGCGTCCGCAATAACGTTCGAGCAGTCGGATCTGATGGCTGATTGCGGTTGGCGTGACGCCGAGTTCGGCGGCGGCTTTCTGGAAACTCAAGTGCCGTCCAGCGGCTTCGAAAGCGCGCAGCTCGACGAGAGGCGGCAGCTTTTTCATGGGCCGGCGCTAGTTCCTTTGCACGGAGGTTTTGACCGGTTGAAGCCTGGGTCACAGTAGCTTCGGCAGTTGTTCGGGATCGACGAGGATCTCGATAGTGCGGGGCGTCCTTGGTTGTCTGCGGATGAAGCCGTTGCGTTCGAGCGTCAGCACCATTTGGTGGACCGAGGGTGGGCTGACGCGGAAGTATTCCTGCATGTCGGTTTCGGCCGGAGGTTGGCGGTGCAGGCGCGTGTACAGGTGGATAAAGGCGAGATACTGGCCCTGCTTGGCGGTGAAGCGGGGTCGACCTCTGCCAGACATTTGATTCATCTGTCGATTCATCTGGGTCTCCACAGAGGAGGCTCGGATGAATGTACGCTATCGGGTGGAGTTGACCCAATATGAGCGTAACCAGCTTGAAGGGCTGTTGAGCGGTGGTGAGCACCGGTCTCGCAAGCTCAAGCGAGCGCAGATTCTGTTGGCGGCGGACGCCGGGGTTGGCGACGGAGACATTGCCATGAGCGTGGACGTTGGTGAGTCCACGGTCTACCGGACCAAGCGACGCTTCGTCGAAGGCAACCTGGAGCGGGCGCTGAGCGAAGACCCGCGCCCTGGCGCAGAACGCAAGCTGACCGGCAAGGAGGAAGTCCTGCTGGTGGCGACCGCCTGCTCAAGCCCACCTGCAGGACATGCCCGCTGGACGCTGGACCTGCTGGCCGATGCCATGGTCGAGCTCACGGAGCACGACAGCGTCTCGCGCGAGACGGTGCGCCGACGCCTGGCGGAGAACGATCTCAAGCCCTGGCGCAAGAAGATGTGGTGCATTCCGCAGGTCGACGCGGAGTACGTCGCCCGCATGGAGGACGTGCTCGATCTCTATGCCGAAGCGCCCGATCCGAAGCGGCCAGTGGTCTGTTTTGACGAAAGCCCGGTACAGCTCATCGGCGAGGTGCGCGAGCCGATTGCGGCCGCGCCGGGCCAGATCGAGCGTTACGACTACGAGTATCGGCGCAACGGGACAGCGAACCTGTTCGTCTTCGTCGACGCGCACCGCCCCTGGCGCAAGGTGAAGGTCACCGAGCGGCGCGCCGCGGAGGACTTCGCCGCCTGCATGCGCGAACTGACCGACATCCACTATCCCGAGGCGGAGCGCATCCGGGTGGTGCTCGACAACCTGTCCACCCATTCGGCCGGCGCGCTCTATCACACCTTCGCTCCCGAGCAAGCACGACAGGTCCTGCGCCGTGTGGAGTTCCATTACGTCCCAAAGCACGCGAGCTGGCTCAACATGGTGGAGATCGAGATCAGTGTCCTGGCCCGCCAATGCCTCGACCGGCGCATCGAAAGCTACGGCCACCTGACCGCCGAAATCGCCGCTTGGGAGCGACAGCGCAATGCCGCCCGCGCAGGCATCAACTGGATGTTCACAACCGAAAAGGCCCGAGCCAAAATGGGGCGCGCCTATCCGAGACCTCGGGCCTGTTTACGCCAAACTCGTCGAATTCAAAGAGTCAAATCCTCTGTGCAGAGGAACTAGCCGATGCACGGTGGTTAAGCGATATCGTTGTGGCGATGACAGGCGGGTGCTCCGTCCGGCATTGCGTGCGCCCGAGCCGCTTCACCCCACTCACAGCCGACCCTCAGGCGAGTTGATAGAACGCGAACGCATCGTTGGCGGCGCGGCGTGATCGAATGCGTTCGTTCGTGATAGCCGCCAGCAATTGTCCGAAGGCCAATTACAGCCTTGGCGAGCGCAACGTCCGATAGTAGGATTGGCTGTTGGCGTTGGTGTTGGGGATCCGATGTCACTCCGGTCGCTTCTCCGGCCAAGCGATGCGCAGAGCGCACGCGCGTTTGCAATCGCACCGCTGGAGACGGTTCCGCGATGGGCCGGTCGCTTGGCGAATACTCCAGCCGAGCGGCGTGAAATCGCCGCGTGCAAGCACGATTCAATTTCTCTGCCGCGTTGCGCTGATTGCAAATTCGACGCGGGCCTATCCTACGCACAGTTCACGCAAGAGCGATCTCGTCTCCGCTGGCGGAGGCCGAGCTTGTTCGTCATTCACGAGAGGAGGGCCGTATGGTCAAGCGTGCATCGAGTGTGAAACGCTACACGCCGGAGGAATCGGGTGAATTGCGCGGCAGCCCGAAAATGGGAACCGCGGTGATCTCGGGCGCGACATTCACCAACAAGTCGGTCGTTTATTACGACGTCGAGGGGATTGCGGTCGTCGAGGGCGATATCGCCCTCGGGAAAGTCGAGGACATTCAGAAGTCGATGGATGCCGCGCGTGAAGCGGTCAGCGCGGATCCGGCGATCGCCTTCAGTGTCGGAGTCACCGGCAGCCAGTTTCGCTGGCCGAACTGCCAGATCCCGTTCGAAATCGACCCGAGCCTGCCCAACCAGCAACGCGTTACCGATGCCATCGCTCATTGGGAAAGCAAGACGCCGTTCCGCTTCCCGCTGAGGACGGCCGCGAACGCAGGCTCATTCCCGAACTACGTGCGCTTCACCGATGCGGGCGGATGCTGGTCGCTGGTCGGGATGCAGGGAGGGCAGCAACTCATCAGCCTTGGACCAGGCTGCACGACCGGAAACGCCATCCACGAAATCGGCCATACCGTCGGGCTGTGGCACGAGCAGAGCCGGGAGGATCGCGACCTGTTTGTCACGATCCACTGGGAACACATCCAGGCCGGGATGGCGGCCCAGTTCAACCAGCACATCACCGATGGGGACGATCTCGGCGCGTACGACTACGGTTCGATCATGCACTACCCGCGCAACGCATTTACGAGCGACGGCCAGGATACCATTACGCCAAATGATCCGAGCGCCCAGATCGGTCAGCGCAACGGGCTGTCCGACGGAGACATCGCGGGAGTGCGGGCCATGTATCCCGGCTGCGCCTGGCCGGTCTTTCCCAGCAAGAAGCTGCGCGACGATCCGGTCGTGCCCAAGAAGCTGCGCGACGACCCAGTCGTTCCCAAGAAGCTGCGGGACGATGCGGGCTCGAAGAAGTTGCGCGACGATCCGGTCGTGCCCAAGAAGCTGCGCGACGACCCAGTCGTGCCCAAGAAGCTGCGGGACGACGTTGGACCGCCGAAGAAGACAATCGACGATCCGCGTTTCAAGAAAATCGCCGATGACAACCTGATCGGCAAGCCGCTGCGGGATCCGGGGCCGGTCAAGGGCGGCTTCGATCCGATGCCCGGTCCGTTGCAGCCCGGCGGGCCGGTGACGCTGCCGGGCGCTTTCGCGCCGTTCAGCCTCGCAACGCCGCATCACGCCGCGCTGGGTGCGGGAGCAGAAGCGGCGGGATTTGACGCCGGCACTGCATCCTATCTGGCGACGCTGCAGCAGCAGCTGCTTGACCTCGAAGCGGCGACTGCCCAGGCCAAGGCCACGGCGGCGCAAGCCAACGCCGAAGCCGCCCGCCTGCAGGAGGCGAGCAGCGCCGTCGCAGCGGCCTTCCAGCAGGCGATGGATGAGATCGGCGGTGGATTCTCAGGGTGATTCTCGTCATCTCACATTCGGGAGATGATCACGCCACCGAGGTGCTCGCCGCGCTTGAGCGCGGCGGGCATCTCGCCGTGTTGGTGGACACGGGGCTGTTTCCGAGTCGGTCGGCGCTGGCCATTCATTATGAGAATGGACGGCCGCACTACGAGCTTTCGGCTGCGGGACGCAAGCTCGACCTCGGCGCGTTCCGTGTTGCCTGGTGGCGGCGACCGCAGCCTTTCACGCTCGAACCGGGCATGTCGAGCGACGTGAGCTCCTTCGCCTATGCCGAATGCCACGAGGCGATCGCCGGCTTGTGGGCGGCCGTCGATGTCAAGTGGATCAATCCCCCGGCGCTCGACGAGGTCGCGCATCACAAGCCGTATCAGCTGGCCGTCGCGGCCGAGGTCGGGCTGCCGATACCGGCTACGCTCGTGACCAACGATCCCGACGCGGCGCGTCGATTCATTTCCGAGCGAGGCCCGGCGCGGACCATCTACAAGACATTTCTCGCCTCCGTGCATTGCTGGCGTGAAACACGGCTGGTGAGGCCCGACGAGCTTGAGCTGCTCGACCTGGTCCGTCTCGCGCCGGTGATCTTCCAGGAATACGTGCCGGCCGTCGCCGACATCCGCGTGACCGTCATGGGGAATCGGATGTTCGCGGCCGCCATCACGCCGGCGCCGGGCGGCTATGACATCGACTACCGTATGGACATGCCGGGAGCGACCTTCCGTCCTGCGACGTTGCCTGCCGATGTCAAAGGGAAGATCGGCCGACTGATGAAACGCCTCGGCCTGATCTATGGCGCCATCGACCTGCGGCGGACCGCGGACGGCACCCATGTGTTCCTCGAAATCAACCCGGCCGGCGAGTGGCGCTTCGTCGAGGAGCGGACGCATCAGCCCATGACGGACGCGTTTGCCGAGATGCTGGTTGAGTTCGGTCGTGCCTAAGGGTTACATGGGACGTGGCAAGAACCGTTACGGGCGAGATCGTTCTCCCGCCGGGCGACTATCCGGCACCGGCGGCGGAACTGGTCGAGCAGGTCGAGGACATCTCGCGCGCCGACGCTCCTTCGGTCATGATCGGCGAATTTCGCCGGCGCAATGTCCCTCTGCGGGGTGGTGAGACGATTCGGTTCAGGATCGAGATCCCGGCCGATCGCATCGACGAACGTCGTCTCTATTCGGTGCGCGCTCATGCCGATATGTCCGGCTCCGGTCATGTGAAAAAGGGCGACCTCCTCACGACCCGGAGCTATCCGGTTCTGACGCACGGGCATGGGGATCACGTTAGCGTGGCCGTGCAGCGCATCTGATCCGAGGTCACCGGAGCATTGCTCGTCGTAAGGGGATTCCCGCTCGGGTCGGCTACTTGCTGAGGCGTACGTTGATGCGGCGCCCGAGGTCGGCGCAGTCCTCGTCGGTCTTGAGGCCGGCGACGTGGATGCCGTGCGCGGCAAGCTCCTCGTCGCAATCCTCGGTATC
>Ga0081540_1001732_pt1 | contig 18394 bp, 15 predicted proteins | sample TabmetS2T1R1_FD_71024 | JGI IMG/M metagenome (GOLD analysis project Ga0081540, IMG submission 71024) | Tabebuia heterophylla rhizosphere microbial communities from the University of Puerto Rico - S2T1R1 | ecosystem: Host-associated > Plants > Roots > Rhizosphere ... | reverse complement strand
CGATCGTGCGGCGGAACGTGATCCCGTCGCCATTGTCATATTTCAGCACCACCGGGCTGTCGGGGGTGAGGTTGTTGGTGCCTTCCTGCTGCCAGACCGTGTTGATGTCGGGCAATCGCACCGTGGAGCCGGAGGTCGGCACCCAGCCGAACTCGGCATAATAGGGGTTCGCCGTGTTCGACGGCGCGAACAGCACGATCGGCGGCGAGGACGGATCGACGGTCTCGCGGAATTGCACCAGCGACAGGTCGTCGATGCGTCCGCCCTTCAGCGCGATGCTGCCGGTGACGCGCGGGGTCTCGATCTTGACGCGCGGGGTCGAGGTGATCTCGGTCTCGCGCGGAACGATCGGCGCGGGGGCGGCGGCCGGCGGCGCCGCGGCCGGTCCGTTGGCCGGAGCCGAAGGCGCGCCGGACGGGTTGGCGTTCTGCGCCTGCTGCTGCTGTTGCGCCTTCTGCAATTCGCTCTGAGTCTGCTGTGCGGCGCGCTGCCGCTCCATCTGCGGCATGTTGTAGAAATATTGCCAGGCGATCAGCACGAAGCCGGACATTATGATGGCGAGGATGGTGTTGCGATTATCGTTCATCGTTCAGGGTCTCGTCATTCAATCCGGTTGGCGGCCTGGGCCGGCTGCGCCGGCAGGCTGCCGTTCGAGGCGCCTGAGCGCCGTGCGAAGATCATCGAGCAAGGCCGAAAAATCGCGCGTCAGTGCAGCGCGGCGGCCGACCAGCACATAGTCATGATGCGGTCGCATCGCCACGTCGCCGAGCCGCCTTACCGCCTCGCGCAGCCTGCGGCGGATGCGGTTGCGCTCGGTGGCGGTGCCGTTCTTCTTGGTGACGGTGAATCCGACTCGGATCGGGCCTAAATCGTCGCGGCGGCGGCTCTGCAGGGCAAACGCGGCGCTGCTCACTCGCGCGCCATCGGCAACGGCGAGGAAGTCCGCCCGTTGCCGCAGCCGATCCATGATGGAGGTCTCCGGAGCCGTGCGGCTCAGGCGCTCAGACGCTTGCGGCCGCGGGCGCGGCGGGCGGCGAGAACCTTGCGGCCACCGGTGGTGGCGAGGCGGGCGCGGAAGCCGTGACGGCGCTTGCGCACCAGTTTGCTGGGTTGATAGGTCCGCTTCACGGGTTCTTTCTCCGCTGGCCGGGCAATCTGCCTGTTGCGGGCAATCTGCCTGTTGTCGTTGAATGAGAGCTGGATCCGTTGCTGAATCGGCCCAAATCGGGCCGTTTTCGGCCCAAAACGAGCCGCCCCGGCCGAGCCGGACACGACGGACAATTGGCGCGGCTTATAAGGGAGCGACCGCTTTTCGTCAATCTGCCGAGATGTCTCGGGGCGAGACCTCCAAAAGTCCAAGATTTGTTAGAATAACTCGATTTTCGAGGTGTCCTGTAGGGTGGAGATGGTGTCTGCGGTGTCCGCTTCCTAACTAGAAGGGACGCTCTGACATTAGCGATCCGTAATTTGACCGGTCCTCGATGCGAACCGCATGCTTGGGATAGGGGTCAGCGAAAGCGACTATGGTGTCATCGACCGAGGAACTGCCGGCGACGGAGGGGCCGCAGGTCAAGCTGCCGCTCCGGCTCGGGCTCTCCGGGAAGCTGCTGCTGCTGACGATCCCGCTGGTGCTGATCGCGGGCCTGCTGATCTATGTGCCTGCGATCGCCAATTTCCAGATGAACCGGCTCAACGACCGGCTGGCCGCAGCCAATACCGCCGCGCTGGTGCTCGATGCGGCGCCGCTCGGCATGGTTCCCGATACGCTGGCCCGCGACATCCTGCGCAGCATCGGCGCGCGGGCGGTGGCCATCAAGATGGGCCAGCAGCGCCGGCTGCTCGCCAGCGCCGATCTGCCGGCATCGATCGACCGCGACATCGACATGCGCACGCTCACGGTGTGGCAGGCGATCGCCAATACGTTCGACATCATGCTCGATCACGGCAACCAGGCGATCCGCGTGGTGGGCCCCGCCCCGAGCGGGGGGCAGTTCATCGAGGTCGTGTTCGACGAATTGCCGCTGCGGCAGGCGATCTACCGGTTCTCCCGCAACCTCGTGCTGGTCACGCTGCTGATCACGGTGCTGACCGCCGCGCTGGTCTATCTCGTGCTGCATTATCTGTTCGTGCGGCCGATGCGGCGGTTGACCGCGAGCATGGTCGGCTTCCACGAGAACCCGGAAAGTTCGGCGCGGATCATCATGCCGAGCAGCCGCGGCGACGAGATCGGGGTCGCCGAGCGCGAATTGTCGGCCATGCAGCGCGACCTGGTGTCGATGCTGCATCAGAAGAGCCGGCTGGCGGCGCTCGGCCTTGCCGTCTCCAAGATCAACCACGATCTGCGCAACCTGCTGGCGTCGTCGCAATTGCTGTCGGACCAGCTCGCCAGCGTGCCCGATCCGCGGGTGCAGCGTTTCGCGCCGAAGCTGATGCGCTCGCTGGAGCGCGCCATCGATTTCTGCCAGTCGACGCTTTCCTATGGCCGCGCGCAGGAAGCCGCGCCGGATCGCCGCATGATGCTGGTCGAGCCCGCAGTGCAGGAGGTGCGCGAATCCGCAGGGCTCGCCACCGACCAGTCGATCACCTGGATCAGCGCGATCGAGCGTGGGCTCGCGATCGACGCCGACCCGGACCAGCTGTTTCGCGTGCTGCTCAATCTCGTGCGCAACGCCGCGCAGGCGCTCGAAACCCGCCCCCGCGGCGACGGCGCTCCGCTGCAGATCCGCATCACCGGCCGCCGCGAAGGCTCGGTTGCGATCATCGAGGTTTCCGACACCGGCCCCGGCGTGCCGGCGAAGGCCCGCGAGCACCTGTTCGAGGCGTTCCAGACATCAGGCCGGCCCGGCGGCAGCGGGCTGGGGCTTGCGATCGCCGCCGAACTGATCCGCGCCCATGGCGGCGACATCCACCTGGTCGAAGGCACCATCGGCGCCACCTTCCGGATCTCGATCCCCGACCGCCCGGTGGAACTGCAAAGCGTCCGCAACGAGCGCGCCCGCGCGTAAACCATTGGCCCCCCACGTCATTCCGGGGCGATGCAAAGCATCGAACCCGGAATCCAGAGGTAGTGACGCGAGATTCCCCGATTTGCCCGCGCAAATCTGAGGTTCGCGCTGGCGCGTGCCCAGGAATGACCGGGAATTAGCCCCCAAGCCCATTTCCGGACCTTGCAAAGCCGCCCCGGAGCGGGTAGCTAAAGCGCTCTTTCGCGATCCTCCGAACCATTGTCGGATGCATCCGGGCCGCGATGCCCAAATATGCAAGCGAAAAACGCGCCCGTAGCTCAGCTGGATAGAGCACCAGACTACGAATCTGGGGGTCAGGAGTTCGAATCTCTTCGGGCGCGCCATTCCACGCCAGAACACCCCAGGCTTGACCGCCGCTGCGATGCCATCATCCGGAGCCGCGCTGGTTACGCGGATGATTACAATTCAGGCGCAAGACCACGAGTAGACCCCCTCCGATTATATATGAGAATGTCTGGCATCGTGGATAGCGGACGGTAAGCAGACGTCGCAAAATCGACGTGATTGCGCCAATGCGGAAGTTTTACTTAAGCGAGCCGCCCGCAGACCCATTCACTCAATGAGTTAGGTGTGAGTCGTGACATGATCCCACGCTCGTTCCTCGTATCCAATAAGCCAGTTCAAAGCGTAGTGTCTTTCTTCTGTCACGCCAGGATCAAGAGCTACCGGTATCTGCTGCCCTTTGATACGGGCGTTTCTAACAGCCCAGTGGTACCTGTAGATCAGATCGGCCTGATCAAGGATGTCGGCGATCGGACGAAGTTCGGAGTCTTCGATGAATTGAGAGGTTGTCGTTTCGCTCATCGTCCTTGCGGCGAATTCCACGTCGCAAATCTGAGCTGGCTTGCCTAGTTGGGCCACGAAACCCAATGCCCAAAGCAGAGTCCAGGCCGCTTCGAACCTCCAGGTGAATTGAATCCGGTCGTGCTGCGAGGGGAAATTGTCGAGCACGAAGGCGAGTTCGTTAGGAGTCAGATGTGGCCGGAGTTCGTATGATTCTAGAACCCGTTCAACTACTTCTTGCCCGAGTCCTTCGCCCTTTGCGGCCACCAAAAGGAGGCAAAGGGTGCGCAGCGCGACCTCTTCTTTGGACCGTTTCAGCGCCTCAGCCGCCGTCTCAATAACGGGTAATGCGGCAAGGAAAGGTACGTCCTCGGCTCGAAGGATGGTTTCCGATCTGAGCCTTCGGTCAATAGCTTCCGCTGAAATCCTCCCATTCTCCGCTGACACCCTTTCATTCATCGCGCCAATTCCCCCACGCTTGTCAAACGTACAATATCACGAGGCGAACAAGATCGTGCATGCCAATCGCGTCTGTCCGACGACAGGCCTTGCCGCACCGAAACAGGTTCTTGTCCGCGGCGACCTATTGAGGGTTACCGCCGACGAACCAACCTCGACCGTGTGAGACGGAAAGCGGGAGATCAGGCTACCCTGGATTTCCGCTAACGACCCGGCATTTTCGGTATCCAAAAGGCGTAGTGCGGGATCGCAGAGGACCGCAGACCTGCCAATTTGAGCGCATCGCCGGCCGCAGCATCATAGCGCCACGGCGAAACAATAGTGCCCATCTTCATCGGCCGCGGCGCGCCATTTCAGTCGCAGACGAGCGACGTCAGCAGTCACCCTTCCCGCGCAATCGCTTCGTCAAACCGTGCTCACGCGGCCGAGGTATCGATCGAGCGGCGTATGACCTGCTGGACCTGCGCATTCGAGAGGAACAAATCGTGGTTGATGATGCCCCAGCCTGCATCGGAAGCATCGATCACGCGCACCCCGAGCCGCTCGATCGCGGCCTTCTCGGCGGCGCCGACCCTTGTCATTCCACCGGCCAATCGTCCCGACAACGCCAATGCACGATCGTTCGTCGCTGCGATCACCGTGATCTTGCGGCCGAGCGGACCGATGCGGTTGATCGCCGAGGAGAACACGTCCATGTCGATGTCCGGTGCAGCGAACACAACCGCGCCGATCCTGCTCGCGACGGTGTCACCATATTCCGCATGGAGCTGACGCAGACTTTCGAGCGCCAGCATGGTGCCCATGCTGTGTGCAACGATGTGGATGCGGCTGGCGCCCGGGATCGCCACGATGGAATGGAGCACGCGTTCGAAGTCGTCGCGAGACCACATCGCGCTGTCGCGGTCGTAGGCGTAGTCGAAGAACCCCGCCTTGGAAGGCCAGGAGAAGACCATCGTCCGGCCGCGGAACTTGATTGCATCGGAGAGGTGCGCTGCATCGAGCGCTGCCGTCTCGAAGTTCTGCTTGAAGCCGTGCACATAGATCAGGACGTCTAATCCACCGGCCTCGGCAAGGAGATCGCTAACCTCTCCCGACGATATGGGCACGACACTATCAAGACGCCAATCGGCAAGTCCGACCGAAGCGAGGGAGAGACGGCCGTCATCCGGCGGCACCAGCTTCGCCTGCGCGAGCGTCATCGCAGGAGCCCGCTCCGGTCCGAACCACGGCTTCGCGCGCCCGCCGTTCACCCGCTTTCGCGTCGTGGCAATGAGCAATCGGGGGTCTACCGAGAGCGACGAAGCGTCATAGGACGCGCCCGTCGCGCCCAGACTGGCGCACCCGCCAAGCGCGAGCGCACTGGTTGCGGACGCAAGCCCGACCAGGACCGCGCGGCGGGATGCAATAGCTTCATGCTGCGGAAAACGTCGGACGATCACACGGAACCTTGCTGAACTTTGCCTGCCGTAAGATCAGCCCCTCAGGCTGGGTGAATGATAATGGCGGCGAGAAGAGGGCGCGCGCGGTCCTTCGACCAGGATGTCACGAACCCGCAGGTGCGCAGAGATGGAACCGTTCGGGCGCGCCGATGCAGCTTGATCGCAATCGCGCAGCGTAGCGCAAGATCGTAAGCAGTCGAAGATTTGCCAGAGGATCATAGCGCCACAGCGAAACAATAGTGCCCATCTTCATCGGCCGTGGCGCGCCACTTACAATCCTACGCCGGGCGCTGGCGTTCCACATGTGCGGCGATTGCTCTATTCGCTACTCTCGTCGGGAGCAGATGGAACGTGGCGCCGAAGGTCCATTCTATGGTGGAGAATACGCACGATTTCGATCGTGCTGTTTGGTGCAGCCCGGTACATCAGGAAATGACTTCCACGATGGCCCCGTCGCGCGATATGGAGCGTGCGAAGGCCTGCCATAATGTCGTCACGGGCCTTCGAGTCTGCGGCATCGGGACCGCCGGCAAGCTCGCCAATCGCCTTAACAAGTGTGTCTCGATAGACGCGAGATTGTCGCGCGCCAAAATTCTCGGCCGTCCATTTGAGGATGTTGGCGAAGTCGACTTCCGCGGCAGCGCCGAGACGAACGCGCCATCTCCGCTCGGCCATGGCGGCTCTATTCGATGGTTCGGGAGATAACCTTCTCCGAGAGGTCATTCAAATAGGTTTGCAGGTCCTCGATACTTCCGAACTCCTTGAAGTCTCCCCGATCCAGCGCGCCGACACCTGCGCGAGCCGCTGCCCGCAGGGCTTTCAGCTTGCCTGCATCCTCAGCCTCGCGTTGCTCCACCAGCCGCAATCCGTCACGCAGCACTTCGCTGGCATTCTGGTAGCGGCCGGACTTGACGAGGGTCTCGACGAGCTCTTCCTGGCGATCCGTCAGTACAACATTTCTGGTCGGCATTGGCGTCCTCTCAGCCCGCGTCATGGCATAATATGCCAACGTTGCATGGTCGCCTCAACCCCAATATTCGCTGGTACCCGCGACAATAACCGCGCGTGGTCGTCGTTCCGGTCGCGTTTTTCGGCGTGATTGTCATGGCGTTATGTCAAAGCAATAGTCAGCCGCGGAAACTATCTGGGGCAGGGGCACTCGGGATGAAACTCTATTTTGACAACGCCGACTATGACGACCAGCTCAAGCGCACCGCTTCTGCGGCTTATTGTCGTGCCGCTGACCTCGGCGAGATGCTGGTCGCTGCCGCGGCGGTGAAGATCGGCGATCCGGGCAGCTGGTATACGGTCGGCGGCGGCAGAGCGGGTCGAAGCGCTCGCCAGGGGTTCTGCCGGATCTCGCGCGAATGTGGCCGGTGCCTGGCTGCGGACAAGCGAGTATTGGCGGCTCCGGCTGAGTTAGCAAAGCGGCGCCGGCGGCCACTGCGGCGGGCTTGGGCAGCAGGCATGGATCAGCGCGGTTTTCCCCTGGATCGCCGATATGATCAGGTGGCGGGAGTGATGCCGCGCCGCCCCCATGCCCAGAATGAGAGTGTTGGCTATGTTCCCTGATGAGGACGATCAAGCAGAGGACCAATTTTGGTCTCGGCTGGAGTATCGCGTTTGTCGCGAGATGGACAGCATGCCTGATTGTAGAAGGCTTGGGCTCTGGTGCGATGGATTCATCCCCGAACAATACCTCTTGGACCGCGTGCCACATCGCATAACCGGCGTCGCTTGGATCGGGATCGGTCCGCGCAATCAGGAAGAGTGGAATTTCTCACTCGTTTTGCCTCTCCCTGCATCAAGCCGCGGGGAAATAAATTGGGCCGCCCTGTTGCCACCGCCCGAGGCGAAAGGCTGGCTTGTTGTGGCGCCTGAGAAAAAGCAAATCGAAGTGAAACTCCGCGAAGAGTTCGCTCCGGGTTAGAACGCCCGGACGGGCGTCGGGCGATGGCGTTGCAATTCCGCCGCAAGCGAGGCCACTACACCGCCCCAGTCGCCGGGGGATTTCTGCCGATTGAGACGGACGGTTGGATACCAGGGGCTGTCCGGGCGATCGAGCAGCCAGCGCCAATCGGGGTTGTAGGGCAGCAGAAGCTCGACCGGCCTGCCGAGCGCCGCGGCAAGGTGCGCCACCGACGTGTCGACGCAGATGATGGCGTCGAGCGCGCATACGACGGCGGCCGTATCGGCAAGGTCGTGAAGGAAGGGTGCGAGGTCAGTGACGGATCCCGGTGGAAACGTGGCAAGGTCCGCCGCGCTCGCGCCGATCTGCAGGCTGAAGAAATGCCGACCGGTCTCAGAGGACGGTGACGTGTCGAACAGTGGCAGCAACGCTGTGGGTTTGATCGAACGATTGCGGTCGTTGCGGTGGCTCGGGTTGCCGGCCCAGACGAGGCCGATGCGAAGCGAGTTCTCGCGGGCAAGCCGGGCGGTCCAGTTTTCAACCGCGGCCGGGTCGGGCCAGAGGTAGGGCGTGGCGCCTGGAATTTCGTCGGGGTTGAAACCAACGACGTGAGGCAGGCTCATGAAGGCCACGTGAAAGTCGAAGGCGGGGAGGGCGTCCCCCCGGCTAACGACCTCGACCTGGTCCAGCGCGTCGTGCCTCACCTTGCGTTCGACCAGTCGTCGCAAGGCGGACTGAACCTCGACGACAATGCGACCGCCGCGGTCGGCAAGCGCCGGCAGATATCGCAGAAACTGGATCGTATCTCCGAGCCCCTGTTCGGCATAGACCAGAAGGCAGCGGCCTGCGAGGTCTTCGCCGCGCCACGGCATGGCGTCAAATCCCCGCGGCTCCACTTCGTCGGTATGGACGCGCGCCTCATACTCGGCAAACCCGCGCGCGAAATCTCCCTTCAGGAGAAGCGCGATCGCTTGGTTAAGCCTTGCATCGGGATATCCGGGCCGCAATTGCAACGCTAAATCATAAGCACGGATCGCATCGTCGAGGGCGATGTCGGCGCGCAACGCGTTGCCAAGGTTGTAGTGATACTCGGCAACATCGGGACAAAGCCGGATCGCCTGCTGATAGGCGGCGATTGCTTCGGCGAAGGCGTCGCGCTGGTGCAGCACGATGCCCAGATTGGAATAGACAGCCGCGCCTCCCGCCCGGCAATTTCCTGCTGCGATCGCGCGCCGGTACGCCGTTTCGGCCTCGTCGAGCCGTCCCATTTCCTTCAGCGCATTGCCGAGGTTGTACCACGTCTCTCCGGCATCTTGCCCGTACTTCAACGCCTGACCGTAAGCCTTCACGGCCTCGTCCAGCCTGCCTGCCGCTTTGAGCGCAACGCCCAGATTGGTCAGCAGGCCGACGTCGCCCCGCTTCGCTTTGGTCGCCCGACGCATAAAAAGCACAGCTTGATCGGGCTTTCCGCGCCGCAGCGCTGCGAGGCCCAGGTACTGCAGCGCGGCGATGTCGTTCGGACGTCGTAGCAAGATCGGTTGGAACAACGCCTCGACCTCGTCGAAGCGTCCCGCTTCGAGATGGCCGCGCGCGGCCGCCAGCATCTTTTCCACAACAAGGTCCATGAGAGCCGTCGTTGAGAGCCGTCGTTGTCATTTCGCGGTCCAATTGTATCTCGCAACTGCTACAAGCTGACGACGAGCGCACGACTGGGCTATTTGCTCCGCAGAGGATCATTCTCGACGCAGCGGCAACGATCAATCGGACTTGGGCTTGGCTCAAAACGGCTCCATGTCCTTGGCCATATCAGCCACGAATGCGCGGACAGCAGGACTGCTGATATGCCGTTCAAGCCGTGGAAAGCCGCCCCAGCGAAACGCAAGACGGAGATAGTCGACGAAGGGAAGTTGGTGAACTTCGTTGACGAAGACGGGATCGGCCCCAAGGTACGGCAGTTCGACGCCGTACGGTGAGCCGCCGCTGAAATTGGCCTTGTGCCAATAGTCCGGTGCGAGGTCGAGATTGCAGGGATCATCAAGATCCGGATCGACCTCCGACTGGCGCTCTTTCCATTCTTTCAGCAGATATACCGTATGCGCGGGAGGTGCGACATACAAAGGGTCCATCTCAACCAGAGCAAGGCCCAAACCGAAGTCAGGCGCCCGTTGTGCCTTCCTGTAGTCCCAAACGAAGTCGATGCCGCCGACCTTGTTCCAGAAGCTGTTTAGGCTGGGTGGAAGCGGAGCTCCGGTGAACTGCTCGATATCGTTGATGATCCCCGCGTCGCGGTCGCTCGGCAGCCAACGCAGATGTCCGGTGAGCGCTATCCATCCCATGGAAGCCAGCCGCGCGGCGAGCAGATCGGCACACCGGGCGACACGCGTCATCGTCTCGGCAGCCACGGCGATGGCTTCCGCGCGGCAGTCCCCGTTGATGGCCTGGTGCGAGCGCAGCTCGGTCCAGACGGCCTCGTGCTCACCGCGACGATAGCGCGCCAGAAGATCGCCGGAAGCAACTGACCGCCACGGCACGCTGCGCGGCCCTTCCTGGACACGCGCCAGCGCCAGCCGCGTCCTGACGCGCTCGGCGTCAGCGACGCGCAGGACGTCGCGCGCCGCGTGGCCCAGCTGTTCGTCTCGCCGAAGCCGCACGCAAAGATCCATCCAGCGATCGTCTTGCTCGAACCAGCCCGGTTCTCTCATGGCCCAGTAAGGCTCTCCGGCCCTGCTTTCCTTTCTCCAGGTGGGACCGAAAGTTCGAAGAACCTCCTGAGGGATTACGCGCCCGCCGGGCTGGCTTACGCGTCCCTTCTCAAAATAGGGCGCAAAGCGGTCGAAAGCCGAGGCAGGGCTGTCATCGAAGACCGCGCGCACCGCGAGGAAAACCGACGAATCGTCACTATCCTCGATCAGCGACAGCAGCGCCGCCCGGGCCTCGCGGCTTCCAATGGCGAGCAGCGCATGACCGGCAGCTTTCCTGACCGGCACCAATGCGCAGTCGGACCAAAGCTTCGCCAGAAGGGGCACCGCGCTTTCCTGCCTCGCTTTGCCGATTTCTTCGATCAAGTCGACGATCGCCAACCAGTTCTTTGCGCGCCTGATGGCCGCAGTTTGCGACGAATGCGCTTCGAGCCGCTCATCCTCGGACAGGCCTGCCCACTGCGCACGCGTCAAGAGCCGGCGCCTGGGGAAATCACGTGCAAAGACCTCGGATCGTTCGAGCTTCTGGAGCCTTCGCTCAGCCGAAACCATGGCGTACCCCGCATTATTCCCCTGAAGGATCAGCCGATCCCATCCAACAATGTCCAGCGTCTTCGCCGTGTGTTTGGCGGGTGGCGAGCTCCTATTGCGTGCACCATCATTGCGCCAGCGCGAAGCAAAGTCAGGACATCCATCGACAGTCATTCGCGTGCAGCAAAACGGACAATTGCTGAAATCAACGTTTGGTTGTGGCGAGCTTCCGCAAAGCGTGGCAAGGGAATGATGTTCTCTTCACCCCACTGCCCTCCATCACCGCCATGATATTTCCTCTTGCCCTGCGCCGGGCCCCGCCAAGGCCGGCCGCGGCCCTCGTCGCGATCGCACTCGTTCTTGCCGCTGGCCTTGCGACCTCTGGCGCAAGGCTGGCCGGCGCGCAGACAAAGGCCGAGGATCTGCCGCCGCCGCCAGGCGCGCTGGAGCAAGAGCTCAGTCTCGGTCCGATCGGAAAACCCTCGGGAGGCGCGACCGACGGGGGGCAGCAGCTCGGGAGCCCGATCGATATCCCGTTCATTCTCGAGGGCGGCCACATCATCATCGAGGCATCAATCGACGGCGATGCGCCTAGGCCGTTCATCTTCGACACCGGAGGGAGGAACGTCATCACACCGGCTGTTCCGCGGCCCCCCAATGCCACCCTGGTGCGGACGGGGCAGGCCGGCGGCATCGGCCCGAAAGTCCTGCACGTGGAAATAATCAAGGTCCGGCGGATCACGATCGGTGCCGCCACGCTCGATGAACCCACCGTTACGGTCCTCGATCTCCCGAATACGATCGTCGATCGCGGCTCGCGCACGCGTCTCGCCGGACTTATCGGTCCCGAACTGCTTGCGCGGTATGCGGTCACTATCGATTACGGGCGGCGGATCCTGACGCTACGCAATCCGGGATTTCGGCCGCAGTCCGCGGCATTCTCGCTGCCGCTCGGCTTTTCCATATCCCCCGAGGGACTGGGGCACCCGTCGATCAAGGCGGAGCTCGACGGCCTCGCCGGAGAGTTCGTCCTTGACACCGGGGCGGGCAGCCAGGTCTTCGTGTCAGAACAATTCGAGCGCGAGCACGCACCTCTCGCCAAGTACGGCAAGGTTGTGACATTTCTGGCGCCCGGCGGGGTCGGCGGCCGTGCCCAAGTGCGGCTCGGCCTCGGCAAGCAGTTGCGCATCGGTCCGTCGACGTTGTCGCCTCCTACAGTCGTTAGCCCAGGCGAAGCGAACGTGATGAATCAGCGTGGGTCCAACCTCACACACACCGCCGGAATCATCGGAGCGGGCGTTCTCGCTCAATTCATCGTCACGTTCGACAGGCAGTCCGGGCGGGTCTATTTCGAGCCGGTCGCCGGACGAAAGCTGCCCGCCGTGCTGCGGGACACGGGGATGGTCGTCGACAAGCCGGAACATGAGTACTTCGAGGTGCTGGACGCGATCAGGGGCAGTGCGGCAGACCGGGCGGGCCTGCGGCGCGGCGATCGCATCATCGAGGTCAACGGGCGGCCCGCGCGCGATCTGTCGGCCAGCGACGTGGGTAGCCTGAAGCAGGCAGGGAGCCTCACCGTTCGGACGTCGGATCGACGCCTCATCACGCTGGCTGTCGAGCAGATGCTGCCATGAGCCGTGTCTTGCTTCGACGTTACGGTGCCAGTCCGCCGTTACGACGGCGTTTACCAATTATCGCAAGCAAATCGTAGCACCGGTATTGCTATAGGGCCTGCGACCGGGCAGGACCCATGCCGCTACTCTACGTTCCGACAATCTACGTGCTGATGCTGTCAGTCATGGTGCTGCTCGGCGCGCTGACCCTTTTCGCCTGGCTGCAAAATCGCGCGGTCCGCGCGCTTGCCTGGTGGAGCGGCGCAGTGCTCGTGATGGCGGCCGCGCTTGGCCTGCTCTGTCTGCGCGGCACGATCCCGGACGTCTATTCGGTCGACCTCGCCTACGTGGTGCTGTTCACCGCCTGCGCGCTGATGCTGGAAGGCGCGCGCTGCTTCGAAGGCAGGCAGGTGAGCCCCGCGGTCCTGCTCGCCGGCGCGCTGGTGTGGATGGCGGCCTGCCAGATCCCTGCGCTGTACGATTCCGCCACCGCGCGCATGATTATCGTGTCGGCCGCCGTGGGCTTCTATTCGCTCGGCTGCGCCTATGTGCTGTGGAGTGGCCGCGCCGAGCCGCTGCTGTCGCGCTGGCCGCTGATCGTGCTGACCGCGCTCGGTGGTGGCCTGTTTCTCGTGCGCATTCCGCTCGCCGTGGTGTTTCCTCTTGCGGAGGCGCCGGTCGCCAGCTTCGATGCGCTGCGGTCATTCTGGTTCGCGATCGTGAGCACGTTCACGCTGCTCTACTTCATCGCCATCAACTATCTCTTTCTCGCGCTCACCAAGGAGCGAAGCGAGCTCGCGCACAAGCGGGCCTCGATGACGGATGCGCTGACCGGTCTCGCCAACCGTCGCGCCTTCATGGAATTCGCCGGGCAACGCCTGAATGCGCGCGCGAGCGGGACGGTCGCGTTCCTCCTGTTCGATCTCGACCGGTTCAAGGCGATCAACGACGGCCATGGGCATTCGATGGGCGATCGTGTGCTGCGGCTGTTCGCGCGCGCGCTTTCCGCCAATTTGCCGCGGGACAGCATCGCGGGCCGGCTTGGGGGAGAAGAGTTTGCCGCCATCGTCAGCGGGCCCGACACAGAGGCGACCCTTGCGGCAGCCGAATGTGTTCGCGAGAGCTTCGCAGCGGTAGCGGATGTCGTGGATGGCGTCGCGCTCGCCGCCACCGTCAGCATCGGGCTCGCATATGTGGACGACAGGCCGGCCGACATCGAGGTGCTATGTGAGCGCGCCGACAAGGCGCTCTACCAGGCGAAGGCGCTCGGCCGCAATCGCGTCGAAATCGCCCTGGACGAACATGTCTCGCTTGTACCCGACACTTCAGTGGAGCCCGACGTGATGCCGGCCGACTTTCCGGGTCCGCCTTCCAGACAAGTGCGGCCCGCAACGAAACCGGCGGCGGCAGCCTGATCGGGCCGGGTAGCCTTGACGGCAAATCTATTCGCGAGTTTGCGGGGGGACGGCGAGGGCACCCAACCTGCCGGCTGATCCTCGCCTCGCTGCAATTCCTTAATGATTTCGACACGCGTCCCGTTACGGGACGCTCGCCATTAGTGGAAGGCCGCTTGCGGAGCGGATTGGGGGGCGCCGGAAGCCGTGCAATAGAACGCCTCGAAGTAGGTTTCCAGTTCGGTAACGGCGCGATGCTCCCATTCCTTGGCCTGCGCCAGCAGCGAGCCGCTATGCAGCGGCCGGAAGGCCGCGGTCTGCCGGTACAGCGACGCGATCGTGCGGTATCGGCGAACGTTTTCCATGATGGCCAGCCCGTTCATTGTTTGGATCTCCCCATTGCTTTTCCCGGGGACGAACTTGCGGCAGAACGATTTTCGATTAGTTAGCGGCGCAGGAAGAGAGCGCGCGTGGTTTCCGAACTCTTGATGGCGGAAGTGGCGTCGTCCGAACAGGCAGCGCGACTGCTTCAATGATCCGCGTGCGCTCTCGGTGGCGAGGTCGAAGAAGGCGCACCCGAACACATAACTCCCGTATCGAGCCCGATCAGCCGTGTGCAGGCGAGATATGCCAGTCCTAGTCCGAGAAGCGATGCGCACAAGATCGCGGTGGCGAACGGCAGGGCGGTTCGCCTTCCTTGCGACGATGGTCGCGGTGTGCCGGCGGCGATGACGACGGACATTCGGCTTGAACTGGACACGGGTCACGATCCCTGACGATGAGTTCGGATACCCGCCATCGCTGATAGCGATGGCGCTGCGTTGTTCTGTGCGCCTCCCGGGCCGCTCCTAGTGATGCCCGTGGTGCGCGCCGGCAATGCCGCCGTTCGCGGCTCCCGCGTTCTCCTCGACGTTGTAGACGATATCGACGGTGCCGGCCTTCTCGAACACCAGCGTGCCCTTCACCTTCTGGCCGACCTGGAATGGCTCCTTGATGCCGCGCAGCACGATGCGAAGCGCGCCGGGCTTGAACTCGACCGTCTTGCCGGGCTTGATCTCGAGGCCGTTCTCGAGCGCGCGCGTCTTCGCCACGCCGTCCACGTCGACCATTTCGTGCACCTCGATCTCGCTTGCCGCGGGCGAGGAGCCTCCGATCAGGCGATCCGCGACCTTGCCCTTGTTGGTGATGGTGAGATAGCCGCCCGCCATTTCGGCGCCTTGCGGGGTCGGGCGGGACCAGGGATGGCCGATGTCGAGCGAGCCGATCTTGAACTCGTGCGCGGCGGCTTCCCCGGCGGCGAGCACGGCCGCTGCGGCAAATGTGACAAAAACAAAGATGACTCTGACGGCGGCAGTCATATTTCTCCACTCCGATACACAAACTGAACTCAAAGGCGAGTGGCGAAAACATCAAGCGCGATTGGAGAAACAATCGGACGCGATTGCGGCCCCGCGGTGTCGTAACGAGCAAGAAAGTAGGACGTGCCGTGCAATCCGGTTGTATTCCGTCCGATATGCCGCCCCGCAAATGCGTCGACGGTTTTCCGTCGTCAGCAGGCCGCGCTTCGCGCACGATTGAGTCAATCTCGCGCCCGATTGCGATGGCTAACATCGGACACTGAGTACAGGGGGCGTAAGTGCGTGCGTATCTGAGATTGTCTTCCACCGGTGTCATTTCATCGGTGCTGTTTTTTGTTGTCGCGCCGGCAGAGGCGCATCATCCCGGTGGCGGCGGAAATACCGGCAGCGGCGGGTCCATCAACACCATCTCCGCAGACACGCTCTCCGAAGGACTGATTGCCGCATCGGTCCGCTATGAATTCATCCGCCTCGGCCAGCTCAGCGACGCCGACCTGCTCGCGGCGGCCAGTCAGGGCAATCATGCGCATTCGATCAAATCGATCGACAGCGTCTCGCTTTCGGCCGCCTACGGCATCACCAACGACCTGACGGTTTCCGTTCGCCTTCCCGGCGTCCGCCGATCGGATATTCGCGAGCCCGGCGAAGACATGCTGAGCGGTGGCCATATGGGCGTGATGAATGCGGGCGACATGAGCAGCCTGATGAGCCCCACCGGCATCAACATGCGCGGCAATTCGGCTGGCTTCGGCGACGTCACCATGCTCGGGCAATATCGCTTCCACAACAATACGCAGAACGGCACGTCGGCCGCCGTGCTGTTCGGCCTCAAGGCGCCGACCGGCAGCACCAGCCAGCGCGACAATTTCGGCCAGTTGTTCGAAGCCGAATTTCAGCCGGGCTCGGGTTCATGGGACGGCCTGTTCGGCGCAGCCTTCACCAAGCGCACGGGCCGCTGGTCGTTCGATTTCAGCGGCCTCTATTACTTGATCAGCACCGGCACGCAGAACACCAATCTCGGCGACCGCTTTCTGTTCGGCGCCGGCGTGTCGTATCGCCTGGTCGGCGCCTCCGGCGCGGCGAAAGACATCGAGATGCACGAATACTGCATGCAGCCGCGCAACCAGCTGCAGGAGCATTGTCTCTATCATGCCAATCACGACCACAGCGACATGATGAAGACGCCCTACACCTTGGACCTCGTCCTCGAGCTCAATGGCGAGTGGCACGACAAGCAGCGCATCAACGGCGTGCCGGATCCCAATTCAGGCGGCACCACGGTCTACCTCGCGCCCGGCGTGCGCGTCGGCTACGACCGCTTCTCCGGCTTCGTGTCCGTCGGCGTGCCTGTTATCAACGAGCACAACGGCGTTCAGTCCAAGCCCGACTATCGCGTGCTCACCGGCGTCGGCGCGCGGCTCAACTGAGCCGCGGATGCGCAAGCTCGTAGCAAGCTTGTAGCCCGGATGAGCGAAGCGACATCCGGGGGCGGTGTTGGAGTGGCCCCGGATATCGCTACGCTCATCCGGGCTGCGGGCGACGATCGTGCGGCGCGGGCGTGGCATTCATTGATTTGATGCTCGGCCCGTCTCACCGGCACGATCCAAAACCGGAAGCGCAACCAGATACGCGATGCGATCGACGATTTCGTCTTCGCAATAATACTGGCAATGCGCGAGCTTGGGATCGGTCAGCCGCGCCAGGATATGCTGCCTGAGCTGCGTCGCGTCTCCCTCGGAAAGCGCGTAATAGAGCGCTTGGCCTGCCAGGGCTGCTGTACCCGTGGAAAGATCGTTCATCTTCCGGTTCAGTTCGGGGCTGATGGTCTCGCGGTGCGCGCGCTCCATCTCCGGCAGGTCATGGGGCCCCGACACGTGGGTGCATTGGCCGCCAAACGCAGCGTTCCGGATGACCAGCCCCATTATCCATGCACCCGGACGCCGGATGAGCCACGCGAGAAGTGACATTAGGAGTTTGAGCGAGACAAGCAGAAATTGCCAGAACAGCATCACCATCAGAGAAAAGAGAGCTATTCCAATAATCAGGTCTGTCAGGGTATGCGGAATCGTCTCGGCAGCCCGGTGGATGGGATCTGCGAGGGGAAGCTTCACTTTCAGGATGTCCAGCACGAAAAGTAGAGCTGATAGCGGCGGACCGCCCGAGAAAATAATGGAAAAGATTATCGCCAGCGATCGAGCAGCAGTCCTGCCCTTGGCCATCTTTCCAAATAGATGTGGATACCCAGAGTCCCTGTGCAATCGACAGATCGCGGTTGTTCGGAAGCGAGACCATGTGCCCTTCCAAAATCCGTCGCGCGGCGGATGTACCGCGTAGCGCGAAGCGGGCTCTGTGCTGTAAAGCTGCTTGAGAACGTCTCCAGGGCGTTTCGCGACTTCCAGTGAGAGCCGCAGCGCCTTCATCGCTTCATCCGGGGCAAACTCGAACGCGTGCGGATGACCGCTGCCGTATATCGATGACAAGCGATGGGGCTTTGTGATGAACTCAACTAACAGGAACAGAGCAAAGCCTGCCGCCAGCAGGATGCACCATGGATAATTTCGGTCATCAAACAGCGCGGCGATAGGGCTTCCATTAAAGAGTGAACCAAAAGACTGGCCGAAATGCCGGGCAGCGATGATGCTTCCGATCATGCCGCTGGCGTACAAAAGAAGAAGTAGTCCGTGACCGCTCAACCCCAGATTCATGCGCCAAAATGACAGTACGGGGGTGCCGAGGAATATGGTCGCGCCGAGCTTCTTTGGGCATTCGGCAAGATTGCGAAGCGCGTGCAGAGCGACGTTGCCGCCGTGCGAATGCGCCACGATATGATATCGGTCGATGTCGGGGGCTGTTTCGAGATTAGCGATCGCTTTCGCGAGCGTGTCGCCGCCAAAGCGACGCTCCGACTCCATATTGCCTCCCGTCCACGCAAACGCGTCGGCTTGACTGGCAATATGGGCCCAGCATCGGGCCGGCGAGTTTCGCTCGTGGAGAGATGCATCCAGCTTCCGGCAGAATTCGCTGCCGGGCAGCCACCACGACAATTCCTCGTTGGCAAACGTGCCGTGAACGAGGAGTACCGTTTCTCTCGCTGGCTCGCCGGACGTTTCAGGTACTGCCGAATCTGCCGGAGGGTCATCCGGCCGCGCCACATCGCGTATCAGTGCGGGGTCCATGTAATTC
>Ga0081540_1001731_pt1 | contig 18404 bp, 18 predicted proteins | sample TabmetS2T1R1_FD_71024 | JGI IMG/M metagenome (GOLD analysis project Ga0081540, IMG submission 71024) | Tabebuia heterophylla rhizosphere microbial communities from the University of Puerto Rico - S2T1R1 | ecosystem: Host-associated > Plants > Roots > Rhizosphere ... | reverse complement strand
CGTCGCCGGCCTGTTGCCGGTGTTGTTTCTGATGCGACGGAGCTCAACGTACACGCAGGTCGCTTTGCCGGCGGGCTCGATGGTCATCATGGTCATCGGCGTCACGTGGATCCTTCAACGAGCTACTGGGATGAACATCATTCCCGGATGAAGCGCAGCGATTCGAGTTAATGCATCACGTGCGAGATCAACTTGGTGAGAAAGATTTTGGTGTCCGAATCCGAGTTCGATCGGGACGAGAGGGCTGGGGCATGCGGCCGCAGGGCGAAGCTGCGCCTGCCTGACCGACTGCTGCTATTGGCTGAGACCGCTCTGGTCGGACCGTTCATAGTCGTGCCTGACGCACGCCGCCAAGACGCTTCTGCGGACGCAACCGTGCTTCCCGCCACACGGTACAGGCGCCACCGTGCCGGGGCTGGTCGTGACCCAGCACAGTGGGGAGGGCAAAGCCAACCAGTATTTCCTGCGCGGCTATAATCTGGATCACGGCACCGATCTGGCAATCTATGTCGACGACGTGCCGATCAACCTGCGGACCCATGGGCTATTCGGATCTGAACTGGCTGCGCGTCGCACCAGCTCAGTGCGTGATGAGGCCCCGGCTTACTTCCACACGTGATGTGCTCATCGTGTAATCCTGGACGATCTTCTGCCTGTCAAAAAATACGACGAGCGACTTCTTGTCCCCCTCTGCGCCACTGTGCACCAAATTCACGTAGGGGATAAAGTTCGTCACTTTCGACTGCATTCTGGAAAATTCGTATTCCCATGATTCGTTGCCATTGCTGGCGAACGAGGTCTTTATCGGGTCACCGAAGACCCTGCGAACCTCAGTCTGGTGTGTCCTGCCTTTGACGAGCTGTGACGAGACTGTCTCACCTGTGGCGTCGGCAATGCTTTGGTTGCCGGAGCTTGCGCATCCGGCGAGCGCCAGCGACACCAGGAGTGCGACGATGACATTTGCCGGTGCCGTCATGGCTTCCCCTTTACGCGATGCCTCGACCCGGAAATTCGACTGGTCGTAGGGCCGGGTTCCCGTCCCGCGGCAACCAAGCGCCACCGCTCAGGCAAAATTGTGTACCTGTCGTTGGCCTCCCCCACTCGGGTAGCGATTCCGCGCCCGGCGTGGCTTTCCAGCATCACATGCAGGCCACGACGCGCCCAAGGAACCCATCGGCGGAACCGCTCCCGGGGGAGTTGGAAGCGGAGCGGGGCGGTCGGCGCTCCCGCGCTTTCGCTACTGCGCGGTCCAGCCGCCATCGACGGAGATCGCGGTGCCTGTGATCTGGTCTGCCGCAGCCGAACACAGGAACGCGACGGTGCCGCCGAACTGCGAAGGCGAGGCGGAGTCCAGGGACGGTTGCTTCTCGGCGAGAAGTTCTTCTGTGGCTTCCTTCTGACTGATGCCTCGCTGCGCCGCCATGTCGCTGATCTGCTTCTCGACCAGCGGCGTTCGCACCCAGCCGAGGTAGAACGCGTTGCAGGTGATGCCGCTTCCGCCGAAGCCGTGGCTTGAACTCGACGCGGACCTCGCCATGACCCACGCACGGTTTGTTGGATTTAATAGCGATCAAGCCGCGCTATTCGCTTCACTGGCGGGGTTTCCGCAGGCGCAGATCGGAAAACGCTCCCGGCAATTACATTCCCAACGCACCGGCGATGGTGGCGTCGGCCGGCATTACGGTCGGTGAGAAGACCGGCTGGTTCGGTACGCTGCGCTGGCGTTATCTGGCGTCGAGCCCGCTCACCGAAGACAGCGCGTTCCGCTCGCAGCCCAAGCAATATTTTCAACGGCCGCGTGGGCTACCGGGCTGACAATAGCTGGCGGATACAACTCGACGTGCTCAATTTGTTCAACAGCAAGACCAATCAGATCTCTTACGCCTACGGGTCACTCATCAAATCCGACAGTCTCTACAATCTTTGTTTTCCGGCGCGGACCGCCCCGGCGGCAGTGTGTCAGAACGGCGTGATGGATTATGTCGTGCATCCGGTCGAGCCGCTGGCGGTCAGACTTACGCCCGCCGGAGCCTTCTAATGGGACCGGCCGGTAGCCGGACTTCCTTGAGCTTCGTTTCTGACCAGTATTGGTCGATGGGGGAGCCGCGCTTCTCGTGTGGTAAGCGCGGCCCGTACTGCGTGCGCCGTCTACACTCGGTGACGTACGCCGGAAGGTGTGCTGACGATCGACCGATCGTCGTCAGTCGTTCGATTTCGGCCCGCCGTGATAGCGATGCGCGTTTGCATCGGCGGCCCCCGTCGGATCGGCGAGATCGAATGCGCTCATGTGGTCGGCAGATAGCCACGCGACAGGTGCCGAAGCTTGGTGCGTGGGAAGCCGTGCATTGCCGGCGATGGCTGCACTGCTGAGCGCGACAAGCACGGCCGATGCCGTGAGGATGATTGCCTTCATGCTGATTTTCCTTTTCATCTGCCACCAGCAAGCCTGCAAAATGCGCATTGTCGAAGGGCATTGCGAGCTTTCTTCTCGCCTGCCATCGCTAAAATCCAATTTAGTGTTCTGAAGCGCTATTTAATGGCGTCGGGAATGTCTCCGTCTACCTAATGCTGCGGGCGACGCGCGTACGAATGAAGTGCGCCGAGCGCCGCAAGAGATGGAGAAGCCAATCATGACTAAGTCCAAAACGGTCCTCGCAGCGATGCTTGCTTCGATGCTGATCGCCGCACCGGCGTTCGCGCAGGAGGCGATCCAGGAGCCCGGAGCGTTCGCGTTCTATCATCCGGACGCCGACGTGCTGAACAGCGGTGCGCCCGCCCGCATCGAGATGACGGGGGCCATGGCGTCAGTACCGTACGACGGCAGTGCCTACGATTCCTACGCCTATGTGGGCCCGGCGCATGCGGTGCGTCACGGCCGCGTCATTTCACGGAACGCGGCGACGTCGATCGACGAAGCAGCCCCCGCGTACGGCTGGGATAACCGTGCCTGCATCCCGGCTCCGCGCGTCGGCGCATTCGCAACGCAACCTTGGGATACCCAGACTCCCTGCGAGCCTTCGTACTGACCCAGCGTCGTGACGGCCCGCCATTCGCAAGCGAGATGGCGGCCGTCGCGTCGTGCATCACATGCGCTTGAGCCATGCCACGCATGACATCACCGATCACTGATCGCGGCCATCCGGAACACGCAATCATAAATCGTTTTTTAATTGAGCGACCGAAACCGGCTTGAGAAAGTTGACGCGGCTTGGAGACGGCAGCCGCCGGTCGAAGCTGCCCTGAGAACCTTCCAACCAGAAAACAACGGGAAACGTGTGAGCGGGGCCATGGAGCGATCCATGTGCAACCAATCAGTGTGTCTGGAGTAAAAGATGGCTCTCTTGTCGCGGGCGCTCATTCGAAAGAGCGCAATCTCCACCGTTGCGCGGCTGGCCGTAACGGCCACTTCGCTCGTGCTGCAGGATTCGTCCGGGACGAGGCTTGATGCCCCCGGCGCCGCCCCATTGCAGCGATCGTCTGATATCCGAGGGGCCGCTCATGAGGGGCCCTTGCTGGGGTCGTATGTCAGTGATCGGCCGGGGCGCGTGTACCTCGATCTGGCCGTGCACGCCTATCAGCGGCAGCAGCGGCACAGCCACTGCCGCGCACAATCCCAGGGAGCGGGACTGACCGGCGACTAAATATCGCGAAAGCGTTGGGCCGTCGCAGGCCAACCTGTAGCGAGGATTGGACGATGGGAATTGTACGTTTTGCCCTGCGATATCCGCACACATTCTACGTGGTGGCGGCGCTGATCCTGTTTCTCGGCGCAGTCGCCTGCTTCGAGATGCCGACCGACATCTTCCCCGAGATCAACATCCCGGTGGTGACGGTGATCTGGAGCTACACCGGGCTGAGCACGCCCGAGATGGAACAGCGGGTCACGACCTACAGCCAATATTCGATCAGCTCCAACGTCAGCGGCATCAAGGACATCGAAGCGCAGACGATGGCCGGCCTGTCGGTGCAAAAGATCTACTTCCAGCCGGACGTCAATCTCGATCTTGCGATCGCCCAGATCGTCTCGGCGACCAATGCGATCCGCGCGCTGATGCCGCCGGGCATTCAGGCGCCGTTGGTGGTACAGTTCAACGCCTCCAGCGTTCCGGTGCTGCAGATCAGCCTGAGCTCGGACACGCTGAGTGAGCAGGAACTGTACGACTACGGCATCTATCGCATCCGTCAGCAGCTCGCGCCGATTCCCGGCATCACGCTGCCGACGCCGGCAGGCGGAAAGTACCGTCAGATCATGGTCGACCTCGATCCGGCGAAGCTGCTTGCCAAGGGGCTTACCCCGCTCGACGTCGTCAACGCCGTCAATACGCAGAACCTGACGCTGCCCGCCGGCACAGCAAAATTCGGCAAGACGCAATACGCCGTTCGCACCAACGCAACGCCCGCCACCATCGACGACCTCAACAACATCCCGGTCAAGGTCGTCAATGGCGCGACGATCTTCGTCAGGGATGTCGGCCAGGTGCATGACGGCTGGCTGGTGCAGCAGAACGTCGTTCGCCAGAACGGCCGCCGCTCGGTCCTGCTCAGCATCATCAAGAACGGCAATGCATCGACGCTGACTGTCGTCAACGCCGTGCACAAGGCGTTGCAGACCGCGCGGGCGGCCGCGCCACCCGGCATGCAGATCAACGAGCTGTTCGACCAGTCCGTGTTCGTCAAGCAGTCGGTTGCGGGCGTGCTACGCGAGGGCGCCATCGCCGCGGCGCTGACCGCCCTGATGATCCTCCTCTTCCTCGGCTCGTGGCGATCGACGCTGGTCGTCATGATCTCGATTCCGCTGTCGATCCTTGCTTCGCTCGTCGTTTTGCACTTCACCGGCGAGACGCTGAATACCATGACGCTGGGCGGGCTCGCGCTCGCGGTCGGAATCCTGGTCGATGATTCCACGGTCACGATCGAGAACACCCACCGGCTGCTGACGGAGGAGGGGCAACCGCTCCATCTGGCGACACTGCACGGCGCGGCCGGCATTGCCGTGCCGACGCTGGTATCGACGCTCGCGATCAGCTGCGTTTTCACGTCCGTCGTGTTTCTCGACGGGCCGGCAAAATATCTGTTCACTCCGCTCGGGCTCGCCGTGGTCTTCGCGATGCTGGCTTCCTATGGCCTGTCGCGAACGCTGACGCCGATCGTGATCGGGCTGCTGCTGAAAGGCGAGCACCACGGGCCGGCGGATGGTGTCGTCAACGGTCCGTTCGGGCGCTTCCATGCAGCCTTCGAACGGAAATTCGAGGCGATGCGCCACTCCTATTCGGGGCTGCTCCGCGGCATCGTCAGTCATCGCTTCGTCGTTCCGGCCGCGATGCTGCTGGTGCTCGGGCTTGGCGGCGGGCTGTTGCCGGTGGTCGGGCGTGACTTCTTCCCGACGATCGATGGCGGGCAGATCCAGCTGCACGTCCGGGCGCCGGCGGGAACGCGGATCGAGGAGACCGAACGCATCTTCCAGGCGGTCGAGGACAAGATTCGCGAAGTGATCCCGGCAAACGATCGCGCGCTCGTGGTCGACAACATCGGGCTGCCCGCGCGGGCCTACAATCTTGCCTTCTCGGACGGTTCGACGATCGGCGTCAACGACGGCGTCATCCTGGTGTCGCTGAAGCAGGGGCATGCGCCCACGGGCGACTATGTCCGGAAGCTTCGTGAGGTGCTGCCATGGGCGTTTCCGGAAGACACCTTCTATTTCCAGGCCGCCGACATCGTCACCCAGATCCTCAATTTCGGGCTGCCGGCCCAGATCGACGTGCGCACAGTCGGCTACGACAAGCCGAATGATTTGCGCGTGGCACAGGAGCTCAGGCGGCGGATCGCCGATATCCCGGGGGTGGTGGATGCGCATCTGCAGCAAGAGGTCGACGCGCCGGCCTTCTATGCCGATATCGACCGCACGCGGGCAGCCCAGCTCGGGCTCAACGCCAATACGATTGCCACCAACGTCAATGTCAGCCTGAGCTCGTCGGAGCAGGTGACACCGAATTTCTGGACCGATCCGAAATCCGGGATTCCCTATTACCTCGCGGTCCAGACGCCGGAGAGCCGGATCAGTTCGCTGAACGATCTCGGCAACACGCCGGTTTCGACGGCGCTGCAGTCCTCAACGACGGACGTGCCGGTGCCGGGCCTGCTCAGCAATGTCGCCACCTTCAGACGCGGCAGTCTTCCGACCAATGCCAACCAGGCCAACGTGCAGCCGGTGTACGAAGTGTACGCCAGTGCCCAGGGCCGCGATCTCGGCAGCATCTCGGCGCAAATCAACGAGATCGTGACCGACCTGCAGAAAGAGCTGAAGCCCGGCAACACCATCCAGGTGATCGGCCAGATCCAGAGCATGAACGGAGCGTTCATCAATCTGGGCATAGGCCTCTTGTTCGCTGCCGTGTTCGTCTACCTGCTCATGATGGTGAACTACCAGACGTTCGGCGATCCCTTCGTCGTCATCCTGGCCTTGCCGGCGACATTGTGCGGGGTCGTCTTCATGCTGTTCGTGACAGGAACGACGCTCAATGTGCCCTCGTTGATGGGAGCCATCATGGCGGTGGGCGTGGCGTCTGCTAATTCGATCCTGCTCGTCACCTTCGCGCGCGAACAGCAGCTTGCCGGCAAAAGTGCCTTCAAGGCGGCGATCGAGGCGGGACACACCCGCATCCGCCCCGTGCTGATGACGGCGGCCGCGATGATCGTCGGCATGATCCCGATGGCGATCGGTGCCGCCGGCGAGGAGCAGAACGCGGCGCTGGCGCGCGCGGTCATCGGCGGGCTCCTGTTCGCAACGCCGACGACGCTGCTGGTTGTCCCGTATTTGTTCGCCATGCTGCGCAGGAAGAACGACGGCAAGACCCATCACGGTGTGTTTGACGAGGTGCTGGAATGAACTTCAATCGGCCGGAAAACCTGGAGCCATACGAGGTGGCGCGCAGGGCAGGCGAGGCGCCGCACTACAGCAAGGTGAGTTCGCGTGTGCTGTGGAGCCTCGGCTTCGTGCTTTTGATTGCGGCAGTACTGGCCTTCGGCGCTTGGAACCACGCCGCGCAAAGCCACGAGGTCGCCTCGATCGCGCGGGAAAGCCGGGACATGACGCCCGAGGTGAGCGTCGAGACGGTCGAGCCCGGCAGCAAGGTGGAGGTCGTCAGCCTGCCCGCCACGACGTCGGCATTCACGGCCGCCAACGTATTCGCGCGCGCCAGCGGCTATATCGCCAGGCGCGAGGCCGACATCGGCGACAAGGTAAAGAAGGGACAGCTGCTGGCGGAAATCGTCGCGCCCGAGCTCGATCACCAGATCGCGCAGGCTCAGGCGACGCTGGGCCAGTTGCAGGCGGCGTTGCAGCAGGCCCAGGCCAATCGCGAGCTCGCCAAGGTGACCTGGGATCGCGACGGCCCGCTGGTCAAGGAAGGTTGGCTGACCGCGCAGCAGGGCACCACCGACGTGCAGACGCTGAAGGCGCAGGAAGCGTCGGTCTCGGTGGCTCAATCCAACGTGGTGGCCGAGCAGGCCCAGCTGCAGGTGCTGCAGCAGCAGAAAATCTATCAGCAGGTCGTTGCGCCGTTCGACGGCGTCATCACCCAGCGCAATGTCGATATCGGCAGCCTTGTGCAGGCCGATGCGACCACCGGCACCTTCATGTTCACCATTATGCAGGGCAATGTGATCCGGACGCAGGTGTTTGTGCCTCAGGACGAGGCGTTCGGCCTCAAACCCGGCATCGACGCCGTGGTGCGCGTTCCCGAAATTCCGGACCGGACCTTTGCCGGAACGGTGACGCGGATTGCCGATGCCCTGCAGCCGGGATCGCGGACGCTGCTGGTCGAAGTCGACATCCCGAATCCCGACGGCGTCCTCACGCCGGGAATCTATTGCACCGTCGAGCTGCACATTCCGCGCAAGATTCCGAGCTTTGCGGTGTCCGCCGACGCGATGATCTTCAACGAGGGGGGCCTGCAGGTCGCGGCGGTCGAGAACGGACAGGTTCACTTGCGCAAGGTGACCGTGGTCCGCGACCTCGGCAGGCAGGTCGAGATCAACAGCGGGGTCAAGCAGGGCGACCAGGTGATCCTCAATCCGTCGGTCAGCCTGGAGGACGGCAGCAAGGTGCGGCCGAAGCCGCATCCGCTCAAGAGATCTTGATGTTTCGGCATTGCAGGAATGCACGATGACGACCTGCAATCGGTAGCGGCAACGGCCTTTCGGTCCTATCTGTGGATGACGGGTTCGGGGCTCGTTCGCGCGGCTGCGCTCCATTGCCGGGAGGAAGCCCCTCGCGCAACGGATTGCCCGCCGTTCAAACCCAGGATCATGCATGTCAACCCAGATCGAGGAGAATGCCGTCGCACAAGCGGCCAAGCAGACTGTCGCCAAGGTACTTCTGATCGAGGACGACCAGGAAACCGCCGAGCAAATCACCGCCGAGCTCGCCGATCACGGCTTTGAAGTCGAGTGGTCGGCGGACGGCATCGCGGGCCTCGACAAGGCCCGCACACTGCATCCCGATGCCATGATCGTGGATCGGCTACTGCCGGGAATGGATGGGCTCACCATCATCGAGGCGCTCCGCAAGGAGCGCGTTCGCACACCCGTGCTGGTCCTGAGCGCGCTTGGCGCCGTCAATGATCGCGTGCGCGGACTGCGCATGGGCGGCGACGACTATCTCACCAAGCCGTTCGCAACCGTCGAGCTCGTCGCCAGGATAGAAGCGCTGCTGCGCCGGCCCACCGAGTCGCGCGATACGATCCGCCGCGTGGGCGCGCTGGAGCTCGATCTGATCGAGCGCACCGCGCGGCGCGGCGAACGTGTCATAGACTTGCTGCCGCGCGAGTTCCGCTTGCTCGAATACATGATGCAGCACAGCGGCCAGCTGCTGACGCGGGCCATGCTGCTTGAAGAAGTCTGGAACTACAAATTCATTCCAACCACCAATCTGGTGGATGTGCATATGGGACGCCTGCGCCACAAGGTGGACGGGCCTGGCGAGACCTCCATGATTCACAATGTTCGCGGGGCCGGATTCATTCTCCGCACGGTGGATTGAACTCCGTTTCGTCCGGCATCGCGGGAGCATCAGCACATGAAAATTCCGCTGCGGCAACCGAAGTTTTTGGGGTCGGCAACCTTTTACATGACTCTCGTCGTGGCGGCGGTGTTCGGCGTGTTCATCATCGTGCTGTTCGGATTCATCTACGGCAAGATCGATCGCTATCTGATCGCGCGATCCGACGGCGTCATTACGGCGCAGATCAACGGAATCATCGACCTTCCCCGGGAATTGATACAACAGGCGGTCGACGAGCGCCTGCGCCAGGATCCGCGAGGCGTGCAGCTCGCAGCGATTTTTGCCGCCGATGGTCATCGCGTCGGCGGGAATCTGCAGAACATGCCGCCGGACTTGCGGATCGGCGGCCCGGCCCAGGCGGCGAAGATCGTCAGGATCGACCGGAACGGCGGCGAACAGCAGAAGATCCGCGCGATCGCGCGCCGCATCGATAGCAATGATGTGCTCGTGATGGGGCGCAATATCGACGAAGCCAGCGAACTTACCCTTGTCGTCAGCGAGGCAATGGCGCTCGGGCTAGTGCCGGGTTTCTGCCTCTGCCTGGTTGCCGGCGCAGGGATCAGCAGGCGGGCGCAAAGGCGGGTCGCCGAGGTCAACGAGCGGGTCCAGCGCATCGTCGCCGGCGATCTGCACGAGCGGCTGCCCTACAGTTCCGGCACGGAGCCATTTTCCCGGCTGGCCATCATCGTCAACGGCATGCTCGATGAAATGGAAGGCATGATCCGCGCGCTCGAGGGCGTCGGCAACGATATTGCTCACGACCTGCGGACGCCGCTTACCCGCGCGCGGCTCATTCTGGAGCGCGGCCTCAGCCACGCAACGACGCTGGAGCAACTGCAGGCGGCGGCCGACAAGGCGATCGCCGGCATCGACCAGTCGCTTTCGATCGTCACCGCCTTGCTGCGCCTTGCTGAGATCGAGAACAGCCGACGGTCTGCCGGGTTCGGCTACGTTGCGATCGGTGACATGCTTCGGGAGGTGTTCGACATCTATGAGCCGATTGCCGACAGCAGGGGCATCACCTTGCGCATCGGGATTTCAAGCGAGCTGGCGGTGCTCGGCGATCGGGACCTGCTGATGGAGGCTGTCGCCAATCTCGTCGACAACGCCATCAAGTTCACGCCGGAAGGCGGCCGCGTCGACCTCGAGCTGCTGCGCGAAGGCCACGAAACAATCGTCCGCGTGTCCGACACGGGTGGAGGGATCGCCGAGCAGGAGCGCGAGGCGGTGCTGCGCCGCTTCTACCGGTCGGACAAGATACGAAACACACCCGGCGTGGGCCTCGGGCTCAACCTGGTTGCCGCCATCGTCAGGCTGCACGGTTTTCGGCTGGTGATCCGTTCCGGGCCCGGCGCCCGGGTGGAAATCATCTGCCTGGATCAGCCGGACCAAGATGGGGAGGCGCAATGGACGCCGGCGACGGCGCAAGCTGTTTCGCCTGTTCTAGAGCAGGCGTCCTAGTAGAGTGCGTGGCTGTGCGCGCTCCAGCCGAGTGTCGGCATATCCTCGGCATCATCGCCTGCGGTCTTGCCGTAGCACTCCGCAGCTTGACCTGAGGCGGTTGCCTGACACTGCTGATAGCTGGTGAAGCCGCAATCCGTTCCGCCCTGCGCGTACCACAGGCAATAGTGTCCGCGCGGGATGATGGGACCTGCCTCCGCCGCAGAGGGCGACAGGCCGGTAGCGGCGAGTACCGAGAGCGCGAACAGCGCCGATATCGCTGTGCTTGTTGTTGCTTTCATGTTTGTTCTCCGATGTTGATTGCCCACACCGGAGGTAAGAAGCAACATCGGTGAATTCGATTATAAAAAGTTTTAGACGCTGCTTCGCGCATGTCCGAAGAGCATTTGCGCATCGCGTGTCGGAGGAATGAATTCGAATTTAGTTCGATGAAGTTCTGTTTAATGGATTTTCATATCACGCCGCCTATGTTTGACGTGTCCATCAACAGCGGGAGCGGATCATGCGCTCACTATTCGTCGTTGCCGCAGCTCTTGCCGGTGTGCTCGTTCTCGGTGGCGCCGCCGACATGCGGTCGCCCGGTTTGCCGAAAACCATCTATGGCAATGCGCCGATCGGTCATCTGCAGCCGCATGTCCAGGAATTCTCGCCGGCTTCCCCTGCAGATCAGGTTGAGCAGGAGAAGATGTCGAAGTTCAACGACGAGCAGCGCAAGCTGGACGAGCAGCTGGACAAGCGGTTGAACATCTGCCGCTGCTGAGCGGTCAGCAATCGCAGAAGGCCGGAGAATGCCCTGACTTTCCTTGCATCCCGGCTTGGCATCCGGTCCCGGCATGCGCGTCTTGAGGTAGGCCAAAGCGCGCGCGGGCCTTCGGCGGCTCGCCGGCTAACGCCTTCAGGGCGTCGACGACGGCTGCTGGTGTGGCGTGGCGGCGCGGGGGCTTGGGCAGGGCCGACCTCGAACGTTACTGCACTTTCTTGCCGCAACGCTGGTTCGGGCGTCTTTCCGGAAGCGGCCCGGGATAGATTATCCGTGCAAATACGGGGGGTTCCGGACGACTCCTCGTGCAGCAGCCGAGCCATTTGCTGACATCTGAGTTTCGTTCGCCGCGTTTGTGATCCCGGGCACCGGTGCGCTAGGGTCCCCCAACGACAATCGCCGGGAGGAGATATGGGCCGGAAAATCGCCATTGTGGGAGCGGGTGCTGTTGGCGGCTATGCCGGCGCGCATATGGTGCAGGCGGGCGAGGACGTCACCTTCATCGATCCATGGCCGGAGCATGTCGAGCACATGCGCAAGCAGGGGCTGCGCGTCACCCACGCGCGCGACGTCGCAGAATTCTCGGTGCCGGTGCGGGCGCTGCATGTCACCGATGTGCAGCAGCTCTCCAGGGAGACGCCGGTCGACATCGCCTTTGTCTGCATGAAGTCCTACGACACGGCGTGGGCGACCATGATGATCAAACAGTATCTCTCCCCCGATGGTTACGCCGTGTCGCTGCAGAACTGCATGAATGAGGAGACCATTGCCGGCATCGTCGGCTGGGGCAAGACGCTGGGCTGCATTGCGAGCAGCATCACGGTGAACCTGCCTGCGCCCGGCCACATTCACCGCGGCGCCGGCAAGGGCGGGGCGGCGCACACCGTGTTTCGCACCGGCGAGGTGCACGGCCGCATCACCGAACGCGCGCAGGAAATCTGCCGGCTGGTCGGCTATGCCGACAGCGCCAAGGTGACGAACAATCTGTGGGGCGAGCGCTGGTCCAAGCTGGTCGCCAACGTGATGGGCAACGGGCTTTCGGCCTGCACGGGTCTCACGGGCGGGCAGATGCTGGAAAGCGAGCCGATCCGCCGCTTCTCGACAAAACTCGGCAGCGAGGCGATCCGCGTCGGGCAAGCGCAGGGCTATCAGCTCGAGGAAATCCTGCATCTGCCGCCGGAGACCATCGCGCGCGCCGGCGAGGGCGACGAGGCCGCCATGAAGACCTGCGACGAGCAGCGCTTCAAGGACGGCAAGCGGACATCGTCGGAGCAGCGCCCGTCGATGGGCCAGGACATGCAGAAGGGCCGGCGCACCGAGATCGATTTCCTCAACGGCCTCGTCGTGCGCGAGGGCGAGAAGGTCGGCATTTCCTGCCGCGCCAATGCGGTGCTGACGGATCTTGTCACGAAGGTGGAGCGGGGCGAGTTGAAGGCGGACCCGCGCCACATCACGGAGCTGCGGTTGAACTAGACAAAATCGGAGAAATGCGCGTCAGCTAGGGCGCTGTAAGGCTTGAATTCAATCCGATCCGACTTTTATTGCGAACTGCCATTGCAACGACTGCAAGAGGGCTTCAGGCGGCGAGATGGCGACTTTCTTCGCTGTGCCGGAGGATGACTTTACGCTTCTCAGCGGCAAGCCGAAGGCCTTTCACTACATCGCCAACTCCGGCAACGGCCTGGATCGGAATTTCTGCCCAGAATGCGCGACGAGCAGCGCTTCGACATGGCTAGAGCAAGTGCTATTGTAGGCCTTTCATTGTACTGTTCTGATCGAACAGGTGCCGGATCATGATCGTCCGAGAACGCTTTCGCGGCCTTTTCCAGAAGTACTTGCTCGCGCTGTTCATGGCTGTCGCGATTCCACTGGTGATCAACGGTGCTATTGAAGCGTGGTTGGGTTATCGCGACCAGCGCGCGCGACTTGAGCAATTGCTTGGCGTTCAAGCGACATTCGCTGCAGCTGAAATCCACGATTTCATTTTTGGCATCACAAACCAGCTTGGCTGGTTGGTCCAGCTTTCCTGGACCGATGAGCCGGACGAGCGGCGACGGACCGACGCGTTACGTGCGTTTCGGCTGGCGCCCGCTATCGTCAGTCTGACACTTCTCGACAACAAGGGCTTGGAGCGCTTGTATGTCTCGCGGATTGGCCTGAATCGAATCGAAAGCCGCACAGACCGGTCAACTGATCCCGCACTGGTTGGTGCCCGCGCGAATCAAATCTGGTTTGGCGATGTGAGTTACCATCGAGGCTCCGAACCGCACCTGACGGTCGCGATAGTCGGTAATCGACCATCGGTCGGCGCAGTCATCGCCGAAGTCAATCTCAAGCTGATTTGGGATGTGATATCGGCGATCAAAGTGGGAAAAACGGGCCACGCCTTCGTCCTGGACCGACCGGGTCGCCTCATTGCCCATCCCGACATGAGCCTTGTCCTCCGCGGAGCGGAAGAAGCAACCTCCAAACCATTTCGTAGCATACGCGACGCAATCGGTCCGGGAGGGGGCTTCGCGACCATCCGAGATGTACACGAACATTGGGTTGTCGGCAGCGCGGCTCCCGTATCGGGGCCCGATTGGACGGTGGTGCTAGAACAGCCGTTATCTGAAGCTTACGCACCCATCTATGAGGCTTTATGGCGTACAGCATCGCTTATCGTCGTCGGTACCATATTTGCAGGGCTGCTCGCTTATGCGTTGGCGGACCGGATGACGAAGCCGATAAGACTCCTCGAAGTGGGGACCGAACGGATCGGCGCCGGGTTTCTCGATCACCGTATCTCCATTGAAACCGGGGATGAGCTCCAAAGTCTTGCAAATAGTTTTAACAGGATGGCTGCCGAGTTGGCGGTCGCGCAGGAGCAACGGGAACGCATCGCCAAGCTCAAGAGATTCCTCGCACCTCAGGTGGCCGATCTTGTCGATCGAACAGGCGACGACAGCTTGCTGGACGGCCGGCGTACGGAAGTCGTCGTTGTTTTCTGCGACTTGAGAGGCTTCACTGCATTTTCTGCAGGAGTTGAACCTGAGGCAGTCATGAGCGTGCTGTCGGAGTACTATGAGGCTCTTGGAAAGGGCATTACGCAGTTTGCGGCGACACTGGTCAGTTTCTCCGGAGATGGCCTTATGGTTCTGGTGAACGCGCCGGTACCCGTCGAAGAACCAGCTTTGCAGGCCGTCGATCTCGCCGTCGCGATGCAGAAGAGCGTACAAGATCTCATCGCCAGCTGGCGATCGCAAGGCTACCACGTCGGGTTCGGCGTCGGTCTCGCTAGTGGATCGGCAACAGTCGGCCGGATCGGGTACGAAAACCGTCTCGACTACACCGCCATCGGCAGCGTCGTGAATCTCGCGGCTCGCCTGTGCGCATCTGCCGCGGACCGGGAAATCCTGATGGACGCAGTGGTCGCCACAGGCGTCAGGGGAAAGCGCCCTCTGGAAGACCTTGGAGGCCGTCAAATCAAGGGCTTTGATGAAGCAGTCCCGGTATTCAGAGTTTATCTCAAGCCCACTTGCTGAATCCGGGCCGCGAATGCGGGCGCAATTCTTTCGCGACTAACTGGACGTTGCGGGATATGATGTGATCGAAGGCGACCAGTCAATTGGTGAAAACCATGAAAAAATGCGCTGACTCTACTTCAGCGCTGTGCAATGAACGCGCCAGGCGGCGCGACTTTCTCTTGTTGATGGCAGGCGCCGCTACCTGGACAACCTACTCATATGCGCAGAAGCCGGCCATGCCGGTCATCGGCTATCTCTGCCCGGAATCGCCGGAGCTATTTGCAAGTCGACTCAAGGCTTTTCACGAAGGACTCGCTGAAACTGGCTTTATCGAGGGCCGCAATGTGGCGATCGACTATCAATGGGCCAACGGGCAGTATGCTCGTTTGCCAGCCTTGGCTGCCGAGTTGGCTGCGCGAAATTTGGATCTGATTGTTGCCCCCGGCGGCGCTCCCGTGGCACTCGCGGCCAGGGCTGCCGGCGCTTCGAAGACAATCGTGTTTGAGATGGGCGGCGACCCTGTCCAGTTGGGTGTGGTTGATAGCTTGGCGCGGCCGGGAGGCAATATCACCGGAGTTTCCAGCCTGAACGTCGACGTATCGCCGAAGCGGCTTGAGTTGATGCATGAACTGCTGCCAACGGCGACTAAACTGGCGGTCGTCGCCAATCCTACGAGTCCAACCGCCCCTTCACAACTTCAGAAGCTTCGATCCGCCGCCGGAACCTTGGGGCTCGATCTGCAAATATTGAATGCGAGCACCGAACATGAGCTCGAGTCGATTTTTTCTTCGATGGCCCAAGCGCCGGCGGGCGGACTTGTCTTTACTTCGGATCCTTATTTTGCGTTTCGCAGTCGACGACTGGCCGAGCTCGCGGCCAAATATCGCGTGCCCGCAATTACTCAATCCCGAGACTTCCCGAAGGCTGGCGGTTTGATGAGCTACGGCGGAGATTTTGCACAATCCCACCGGCGCGCGGGAATCTACGCCGGACGAATTCTTATGGGCGAGAAGCCCTCCGACCTTCCGGTCCAGCTGGTCACCAGGGTGGAGTTCGTTATTAACCTGAAGGCCGCAAAGTCACTTGGTCACGAGTTTTCGCCCTCGCTCGTCAGCGGAGCTGATGAGGTGATCGAGTAAACTATCGCTTCGCGAATTCTGGCAACGCACAATCTGTATAAATGAGTACGCACGCCGGACCCGGGCAACCGGTCTCGCTAGTGTGACTATCCCGCAGCGGCCTCCAGCGGCGGGACGGCGTCGGGTCCAGCCCGGAAATCGGACGTCGTCGACTTGCGGCTCTTAACACATGGCCGGGTCTGTGTGATAGTTTTGCGGGTGAGATTGCGAGAGATCAACCTGGATGCCTGACGCTGAAGAAATACCCCAGCGACTCGCACATCTCATTGCCTCGCCGAAAGCTTATGCGAGACGAAAATCGCTTCTCGGCGGGCTTCGTTGGCTTCGCGCCAATCAACCGCTTGGTCGAGCCGAAATAGAAGGTTTTGACCCGTTCTGGCTGGTAACCAAATACGCTGACGTCTCCAGGATCATTCGTCAGCACCAGTTGTTTCACAATGGCGATCGGGCGCATACCCTAGTGCCACGGGCCTCCGACGAGATGGCGCGCGCGTTGACGGGCGGGAGCCCGCATCCCATTCGCACCCTCGTCCATATGGATGAACCGGATCATCTGAAATACCGGCGGATCACGCAGTCCTGGTTCACCCAGCACAGATTGCGCTCACTGGAGCATCAAATCCGCGCCATCGCCCGCGCCAGCGTCGATCGCATGGCCGCGCATGGTTCGACTTGTGATTTCGTGCGCGATGTCGCGGTTCATTATCCACTGCGGGTTCTCATGCAAATCCTCGGGGTCCCGAAAGAAGATGAGCCGCTCATGCTCAAACTGACGCAGGAGCTGTTTGCGAGCGAGGACGCAGACCTTGGGCACGGTGAAACCGGCGGCGGAGATCCGGCCAGGCACGCCGCAGAGCTGTTTCGTCTGCTCGGCGAATTTCAGGCTTATTTTGTCCCGCTGATGGAGCGGCGTCGCGCCAAGCCCATGCAAGATCTCGCAAGCGTGATCGCCAATGCGATGGTTGACGGCAAACCCATCAATCATTTCGAGGCGGTCAGTTATTTCGTGATCGTCGCAGCGGCCGGTCACGACACGACGTCTTCGTCGATCTCGGGTGGACTCTGGGCGCTGTGCGAGAACGACGATGTGCTCGAAAAGCTAAAGGGCGACGCCGGACCGATACCCCGATTCGTTGATGAAGCGATACGCTGGACAACGCCGGTGCACCACGTCATGCGAACGGCGACCGCCGACGTCGAACTGCGCGGACACAGGATCACGCGCGGCGACTGGTTAATGCTGAACTTTCTCTCCGCCAATCGCGACGAAGAGGCTTTCGATCAGCCGAACCGCTTCCGGCTCGATCGCAACACTTCGGGCAACGCGCTCTTTGGGCAGGGAGTCCACACCTGCCTTGGTCAGCACCTGGCACGGCTCGAGATGCAAATCTTCTTCGAGGAATTGCTGAGCCGACTTGTGTCGGTCGAAATTGCCGGCAGGCCACAGCGCTCGGCGTCGATCTTCATCGGCGGGCCTAAGAAACTGCCGCTCCGCTATGAGATGAATTGAGCTGTACCGCACGGACGGGCTGAATGGCCGTCTCGGCCATCCCCATGCTGCGACAGAGCTGTGCGGCCGAACTTATCAGCTGCTCGGCCTTCGCCTCGCGCCCTGACTCCATAAGTAGCTGCCCAAGAGCCATCTGGCAGCGCGCATATTCGGGCCGCAACCCCAGTTCGACGCTCAAGTCACAAGCCTGCAAGTAGTAGCGCTCGGCTTCCTCTCGCGCCGGCGCGGAAGGATTTCGGTGGACGTCGCCGAGAAGGAGAAGGGCATCGACTTCGATTGCGCGATATTTGTGCTTTCTCGCGAGTTCGAGAATGCTTGCGGCATGGTCGAGCATTCCCTCGTAGCGATTCTCGAGCAGGTTGGCGAAGCCCAAATAGACGCTCGACCATGCCTCGCCATAGGTGAATTTGGCGCCGCGATTGAATGCCAATGCTTTTTTGAGCAGCGATATTCCCTGCTCGGCGCGGCCTGCCAGCGCATAGGTGTAGCCGAGCGAGGTCGAGAGGATCGGGAGAAGATAGTTGATCTCGCTGGCGCGGCAGACGTTGAAACCGTGCTCCAGATATTGCAAGGCCGCTGGGACATCGCCCTTGTGCCCCCGGACGAATCCCGCCCACCAGTAGGCAAGGGCAATATCTGCCGGACGCCGGACTTCGTCAGCGATCAGGCACGCTTTTTGTGCAGTATCGGTAGCAATGGCGAAGTTGCCCAGACGGCCGTGAGAAGCGCCGAGCATGCCTAGCCACAGCACGGAGCCCGTCCCGGTGGTGCCGATACGCTGCTGTCGCAGCGGACCATCAATCCAAGCCATATTGTCCTCGAGCACGGCGACCGATTGGCGGAAGTCCCCGCGCCACATATAGGCTTGCCCAAGATAGAAGGTCGCACCGACCTCAAGACCGAAGTCGCCGATGGTGCGGGCAATGCTGCGTGCGCGCGAGCCTCGTTCAATGCTTGCATCAAGCTC